>Ga0126342_10001848_pt1 | contig 31355 bp, 21 predicted proteins | sample Cyp1metagenome_FD_92528 | JGI IMG/M metagenome (GOLD analysis project Ga0126342, IMG submission 92528) | Coral microbial communities from Lord Howe Island, Old Settlement Bay, Australia - Cyphastrea 1 metagenome | ecosystem: Host-associated > Invertebrates > Cnidaria > Coral ...
ATCTATAATATATATATATATATATATATATATGATATCTATAATATGATATCTATAATATATATATATATATGATATCTATAATATGATATCTATAATATATATATATATACATTATATATATATATAATATTTATAAGACGAGAGAACCGCAGGGATTTTCGTAGCGAGGTATGCAGTTCCGCGACTCGGAGGAGGTCCGTTGTGTCTCCATCGTGCAGAGCCGCTGGGAATCCGCCAGGCATTTCAGGGGGCAGAAGCCCTAGGGCTCGGTGGTAGGAATGGTCAAATGGATTAATTAGTTATATAATGTTAATGAAAATCTGGTTGATGGTTTGGAAGATTTTTTATTTTCCATTTCATATATGGGATAAACCACCAACCAGATTAATGTTAATTAATGCTATAACCACTATGGTTATTGAATGTTTTTGATAGTCATTCGAGACGTCCTGCTGCTATATTACTATGGTAGTGGTGCTAGTTATGGTGGTACAAGCCTTGGGATGAACCTCAGGCTTTGCAGCCTTTTATTGAGCATTACAAAATAAGAGTAGTACTGTCTAATCAATCATATTATATATATATATATATTACATGATATATATATATAGTAGTAGTTAATATATAATCAATCATATTATGATTGTAGTAGTAGTTTTGAAAATTTGCCAATAAATTGAGCCCTATGTCACAGTTTTGTCAATCTTTAGAAAACATAGCGTCGTTTCCAAGTTTAGCAATATATAAAAATAGTAGTACTTGTAGTAGGGGTGGTGGTGGTAGTAATCTAATCTAATGCTTGTGATGTTTTGGTTGGGTAGGTTCTCCCTCCAGTGACAAAACATTGCCAAAATCCAAAGTATACATGATTTTCCTTTTGCAGGCCTGGATTTTTTCAGCCTGCATATTCGGCCCATGAAGAATATAGTGGATGATGTGATGTATGTATATATATATATATGCCTACTTGTACCCCGAGATTTCCTGCTAACGCAAGATCATGTAGGTAACTTGGATTAAAGTGGGCTGGACCGGCGCATTTCCTCATGATCCATTTCTGCTTGATTTAACGTCACATTTATATACCCACAAAAATGCTGTAGATGAATGTTCCCTTCACATAAATGGTACAAGGTCGTGCCCCTGGGTTTGTTGGTTTTTAAACTCCATGATATAGCTAGTTCGTCATATCTACCATGGAATTCATCCAGTCATTTGCACCAGCTTAGCTATCAGGCGATCGGGCTATCATATATATATATATGAATATATATATATATATGAATATATATATATATATAATATACATATTTTATATGTGTATTATACATATATATGTATATATATATTATACATCAACCATAAATCCCCCAATTGTTGTGCAATCCCATCATCTCCCCATGTTTTCTGATCGCAGGTGTTGTGATGCCGCGGATGAATTGGAGTTGCAGCGCTGGAATGGATCCAGTCGCATGGCGGATTTCGCTGCTAAATAAAGCGGCATGGGCCTCGGAGGAAATGGGATTAATGGATGCTTAAATATGTTAATTGACATTAATTGAGGCTTAAATATGTTAATTAATGTTAATTAATGTCAATTAATGTTAATTAATGGGATATAGCATTAATTAACATTAATTAACATAGTAAAATGGGGATTATACCTATTAAATGGAGATTATAGCCTATAATATTAAAATTATCCCATATTCAATTATCCAATGCTATACCCTCTGGTTGTTGAACGTAGCGAACTGGAGAATCACCTTATTTTTAATAGGTAAATCATCATAAAACATCTATTTCTATGGGCCATTTTCCATGGCTATGTTAAATAACCAGAGGGTATATATATATATATGTATATATAATTAACTATAATCATAACAATAATAATAAATAAATATATATATATATATGTATACACACCCTCCTTGGGGGTGCAGTTCTCATTTTGATGTCAAAAAATAACAATATAAGTATAGTTATAACATCATTCAACCATAGTTGTAGGGATTATATCCATCTCATGGAGTTTTTTTTTTTTAACCCATGGTTATACCCATTAGTGACCCATTAGACCCCACAAGTCGCCATGAGCTCCATGGACCGCTGCCCGCCGCTGCGCCGTGGAGGTTTGAAGATGGCCCATTTAGTTCGTTGATTTACCGAACTTATTTTATGTTGTTTTCCAGTTCGCTATTTTTCGTAAAAATCAGAGGGTAGCCATGTCAAACTACAGGATAAGTTATATATACATAGTTATACCGAGTTATACCATGTTATAGTACTATAAAGTTCGAGAACGGTGGTAGATGGCTATGGGTCAATACCATGGGTGTCCCATGGTAGCAAAATCGGATTGTTGATACTAACAAGTTAATACTAAACATGACCAAACAATAATTACCAACTATATTACTGTATTACTATATATATATATATTAATATTATTATATACAGTACACATATAAGAACTATAACTATGCACCCTTTTTGATAGTTAAAACCCATGCATTCAAAGTATGGAGACGGAATGACTTGACCCATTGAGACCCTCAGATCGACCTGCGGTTTTTTTACGTTCTCTGTGATCCCACGATTGAACATCAAGTTCCCTACCATGAGCATATTTTGCTTAAACAAAGCCCAATAAATCAATGTTCAAGGAATCTTATATCCATAAATATCCATAAATATCCATAAATAAATGGATCAGTTTATCAAGGATCACAGAGAATATCCATGTTTCAAGGGAACTTGTCATCCATGTTTCAAGTATCAACCCAATGTTATATCCATAAACCATAAATAAGTGGATCAGTTTATCAACATAAACCCCGTTCATACTTTGGATGGTTGCGAAATCCTGCACCAGTTGATAGGTGGTACATATCCCATTATTTCTAGGATTTCAATCATCCTTTCGGTGGTTTATCGGATTTCGCAACCACCCACCGTAGCATCCCCAGCGTTTGGATCTCCGTTTGAGGCTGGATTGAAGCTTCCTGGTTCCGCCGCCCACCGGTGCCGGCGGTGAAGACGGAGTTGCCGGGCAGTGTCGCTGGCAAATCTCCATCAAACATACGGGGGGTTCCATTCAAATGAGGCTACCCCCCAATAGCTGGATGGTTTACCCTCTGGTAAACGTTTACATAACTATGGAAAACCACCATTTTTAATGGGAAAATCCACTATAAATGGCAATTTTCCGTAGCTATGTTAGTTTACCAGAGGGTATTCATGGAAAACCAATCTATAAATGGATGATATCTTGCAGTTACCTAAAACGAAGCGGACTCCTAGCTGGCTAAACCACAAACTAACCCTAAACAACATATTGCACCAACACTAAATTCACGCCAAAGAAGCGCTACACAAATACCATTTATAAACCAACTTTAAACCGACGTGGAATAACTAACCCAACCCACGACACCGATACCCTCAACCAACCCCAAGCACACACCACAGCAGCCCCAACAACACTTCTAGCTGAACCAACTCCAGATTGCTGCTAGCTCCAAAAAAATCCGATTCCGGCAGAAATAAGAGTTTCTAGCTCCAAAATGCTTGACTTACCGTCAGTCTCTAGCTCCAAAATGCTGCAATTACCGTAGAAGTGGTTTCAAAATGTTGCAAATATTGTCGAAATGGCAGCTTCGAGGCTTAACATGCTGCAAATAGCCAGGGAATTGATGCGGCATTGAGGGGGAAAACAAATCCCCGGGAATGGCGAAAAAAAATCCATGGCGGAAACGGGGCCCTTAGAGATGGGTGACATCTCTCAGAAATGGGGAGTTTTTTAGAGCCCAGGAAGCTTCCAGAGAAAAATGAGGTTGTTACCCTCTGGTTATGTCAATATAGCTATTGAACATGACCATTTATTTATAGTGGATTTTCCCATTGAAAATGGTGATTTTCCATAGTTGTGTTAGTTTACCAGAGGGTATCCCGCTTTGATCTTGTGAGATTCTCACTGGAGAGGGGTCATGTCGGGCAGCACATGGTTTGCCAATGTTTGCCATACGCTCGACTCAACATCATGAAGTTAGCTCCAATCCGACTCAGAATCTCCCTGGGTGAATCCTCCATTCCTCCCCAAAAATTGATCACGCGAGAAAGCAGTTTCTCCATATACTGTAACGTACTGTAACCATCCCTACAGGGGCCACATATCACAACTCAAAGATCTTGTAGGGGTTACATGTTATTACCACCGATATTCCTCACATCACCTGCGTCCTAAGAACCAGGGCGGTTCATCAGCTTATGAACCCATAGTTGGTTCACCCAAATTTTATCCATTAACGAGATTGTAGAACTTAGTCATAGGTCACTTTTCTAACGTTATGAGAACCAAACCAGATACACTTTGTGGAGATATTTCACCATAAATATAGGGCTTATAGTATGTAATTATATATATACTGTTATATACTGTATATTATATCTATAATGTATGTATGGTATATTGTTATTCAATGTTATTCCCCCAAAAAACTGCCATAGTTTTCACCCTGAAAGTTACTACCATAGTTATTCAACAGTTGCACTCCAGTTAACGTTTCATAGATGTGGAAAAAACTCATATTTATCATTTTCCGAACGGGAAACCATGAGTTTTCCACATGTTTTTGTCTGTTTGCCCCAGGTGATTCCTATAAATTCATCACCTCAGTCCATTCATGATTTCCCCAATTGTAAGACCTCCATTTCTAGGGGATGTTCGTATAGTTTTCCCACGATTTCCCCACGACCTCAGCAGAGGTTCAATTTCCGAGAGCCCACGCACATTGGCGGCACCTTCGCCAATCTGGGGGCCTGCCCCTCGAGGACTAGCGACAAGCGCATGCACTTTGGACGTCATGGCATGTCATGGCAGATCTCAGAGGTTCTGGGAATAGAATGGGGATATAGTGGAATGGTGATATGGAAATCACATGAAATTAATTATGGGGAATATTCTTATGGAAGATATTAAAATCGTTATCATTGGGATATGGTGGAATATAGTTGTGATATACCACTCATCCACCCTCTGGAATAGAGTTGTGATATTGATAGTGGAATGAAATGGTGATATACCCTCCAGTAATCAGAGATAGCAATGGAAAATCCATCCTTTATCGATAATTTTCCCATAAAACCCTCCATTTATCGGAGATTTTCCATTGCCATGTTTGATTACCGGAGTGTAGTGGAACCGTGGAATATCATTTGTCCATTCTTATTGCTTTATGTTGCTTGCATCCCGATTCATGTTTGCTACTCTTTGTCCTCGTTTTGCTGTTTATGACATGCAGGTCTGTTGTATCCTCATTTGGTAAGGGTTTCAGCCTCAGCTGTTCTCCAACACTTCTCCATGCCTCCAATTACTTGTTGCTGCGTCGTACTCCCCAAAATGTTTGGTCTATCTACATTATGATTATATATACATATAGTACATATGATACATATAGTACATATAGTACCTATAGTACATATGTATATATATATATATAGCATTATCAGTTATATGCCCCAATAGCCAGCCTTTTGCCTGGTCCATATCCCACATTTTTTCTGCATCTCCGATTCGGTCCCTGCTGAGGTTTGAGGAGACCATCCGTGAACAGCGCAGCCGTCGTGACAGCGAGAAGTGTATCGTTCAGCTGACCGGTGCGGTGACGCTTCTGGCGGAGCCCTACTGCATCAAACATCCCAGGTGCGGGTGGTGCATGCTTTTTCCAATGATTAAATGATTGGTTTATATAATTCATATCCACATCCTCATCGTTGTTTGATACCGCCATCATGTTCCTATTGGTATACCTTTCTAAGGTGAAAATTCACCAGCCAGAGAATATAAGATACCCTCCAGTCAAAGCCCTGGTGGAATAGTAAGTACTGTTAGGCACTACAATTTTTAGATCCTTGATTGGGGGTACCTTATTTCTTATGCCATCAAAAATAGCACTACATCACCGTAATGAAACTATCCAAAAAGAATCCGCATAATCATCAACCAGCCATCATTTATCCATATCCAGCATATTCATGTTCCATTAATCCATCATTTTATCCATCATTTATCCATTAACCCATTATTTTTCCACTAAAAGTTATGTTGGTTCTGTTAGTTTACAATTTTTTCCACTAAAAACAACCATTTATTTTCAGTGGAAGGTGCGTGTCAGTCTTCGGCACCATGGGCACGTGTTGCCCTATTGGTGACCTGGTCCAGAGCGAGAACCGATGCTGCTGCGGATTTTTAGGACCGTTTATTTGCCTTGGTGAACGGAATTGGTTGATTAGGGGGATATATATATATATATATGGCTATGGTTTACCAAACTTAAAAATGGTGATTTTCCATGGCTATGCTGAATAACCAGATGTTACTTTCAATTGATTTTCCTTTTAAAACTTAAAACAAAATCGCCCCAAAAGTTTTTGTGCACAATAGGCTACCATGCAAACAATTACATTATTGAGGATCTGGGTCACTGATGGGGTATCCCCTTGACAAAAATATTTGGGTGCTGTTTTTTTTTTTTAATAAGGGTTTAATAAGGCATCTAATTATTTGGGAAACCTTGCATTTTCAAGGCTTGAACAAGGTGGATAAAAGGGTTCAGTGCTTTTTTCACCCCACAATTTTTTGTGCACAATAGGGTACCATGCAAACAATTACATTATTGAGGATCTGGGTCACTCATGGGGTACCCTCTTGAAAAAAAAAATGTTTGGGTGCTGTTTTTTAATAAGGGTTTAATAAGGCATCTAATTATTTGGGAAACCTTGCATTTTCAAGGCTTTAACATGGATATGGTTTTCTAAAGTAAATGGGCCAGCTTTACCCAAAGAAAGGTGTATAAGGTGGATAAAGCTCCTCCTGAAAAAAATGGATCTGAGAAAAAACTTCTCGCAGTAGAAGCCCACCACCACCATTTACAGGACACTTGAAAAAAAATCTCTCAATAGAGGTGCAAGACACTAATTGGTATACTACATTATATGTATAATATATATATAGACATGTATGTATATATATATACACATTTACTTGTTTGCATAGTCAACGGGGTGAAACTCAACCGTCTTAGTCTCATAACTTGGGAGCCAACAAAAATGAGGATAGGACTGGTCAGTGAATTGCTTTTGAACCATGAGATAGGATGAGATAGGTTTGTGCACATGACATAACAAGACTTTATTACCCTCTGGTTATGTCAAAATAACTATTGAACATGGCCATGGAAATAGTGGATTTACCCATTGAAAATGGTGGATCATTCCATAGCTATGTTAGTTTACCCTAGTTTACCAGAGGGTATCCCCAATAGAACATGATGTAAATCCATAAATCCATTGGTTGCTGTTCAGTGTTCATTCTGTTTAGGCATTGATATGAAGACACGGTCCAAATGTTTTTCGTTGCATGTGGTGGTGGAATGACCTGTGGGACAGTTGAAGATGGGCTCTTTTCCTTGCCACTGAAGAATGGTTTGACTACTGCGGGTGGCTGGATATGCACATGCGGCAAGTAAAAGACTTGGACCCTGCAGAAGACAAGTATCACTTGGGGGAAATGGAGCATATTGTAGATTTTCATCCAAGCTTTAAGCACCCGGTGTTCATATAAAGTTACTGTAGTGATTCTTTGAAACCTGGATGGGTCAAACTTCGCGACTCCAACATCCGATGGATTTTGTTCACATCACTCCAATACATTGCCTTTTTGACGCAAACCCGTTGTGATTTCGGGTTTTCTTCGGGGTTTCACGGTCTGGACGGACGCATCCTCGGGGTTTTTGCAAGATGGCAATGGGAATTGGACACAAAAAGTTCAGAATCAGGCACACACGAAACAAACATCAAGGCGTGTAATAAGTGCTGCAGCATGGTAAACCATATTTATGTATCAATATATAATATATAAAGATTAGGTACACAGCACAATGGACCAATGCCAAAAGGGTTCCTACACTTATGTCCATTTATTAGTTATAACTGGTTATTTCTATGGGATTATACATTCTATAAATGGGGTGACTTGTTAGTACTTATAACAGGTATTTCAGGCCATAACTGTACATGAATTAATATGTGGGTACCCCCAAATCATCAATTTCACTAGGATCTTCCATTGTAAACCAGACATTTTGGGTTTTCCCATTTATGGGAAATCCCCATATAAGATCGACCACTTCGAAACCTGAACTTTCAACAAAAGGCCGGTGATTTTGGCGAGGATCTGAACCCATCTTTGCGGATGAGATCAGTTTATCCAGTACTCGAGATGCTCGGTAGCCGGATCACGCGGATCACGTTCATCGCCCATTTTCAGAGACAGTCGGAGCAAAAAAAAATATGGGTTATACCAGTTATACCTTCTGGTAAACTAACATAACTATGGAAAGATCCACCATTTTCAATGGGTAAATCCACTATAAATGGCAATTTTCAATAGCTATTTTGACATAACCAGAGGGTAGATGAAAATGGGCGATGTTATGAACATCTGGGTTTTAAGATCTTTTTCATCCATCCTCTAAGAAGATGGTGATGTTAAAACAGATCTTTATAGAGGATGGATGTCATGAACCATCATTGAAACCCAGGGTATCCAGGGGTTGCATGCATCGTACAATGTCAGGCCCCCAAGATATAAGTTGGGTTATAAGCCCCAGGAACTATAGTTATAAATACCATAAACCATAGTTATTTTCAGTTATAAACCAACTTAGCTATCTTGGGGGCCTCACATCTTACAGTTGGTACCACGTTGCGCTTCCATCCCAAACTTTTCATGATCCCGGTGGAAAAGAAGATCTTCTTGCACTGGCTGTGATCTACCAAACTGTTGCTTGGGAAAATTACTGCTGGGGAGGATCCAAACGGTTGTCCTACTACCCTCTGGTAAACGTTAACAGTTTGCCATTGAAAATGGCCCAGTCGAAATAGTTGATTTACCCAGCTAGAAAATTTCGTGGATCTTTCCATAAAAATGACCTTTATAGTTGATTTATCCATTAAACATGGTGATTTTCCATAGTTTTTTGTAAACGTTTACCATTTCGGGTACAGAAGGGAAACCGATATATGGTGTGATCCATCAACTTATCATGACCAAAACCGTCACCGGATGGGAAATGGCTGGATGGAATCATCCCCATGGCCGAATGATAGCAGCGAATTTCAGGTCGGTGATTTCTTGTAATTCAGCCAGGTACGGAAAATGGTCCGTTTATAGATGATGTAGCTATTTTGCATATGGTGATTTTCCATGGCTACCACTCCCAGAGAGGAAACAGATCACTGATTGGTGGTTTGGAACATGAATGGATTATTTTTCCATATATTGGGAATGTCATCATCCCAACTGACGAAGTTATATTTTTCAGAGGGGTAGGTCAACCACCAACCAGATGCCATTAAAAGTCCCATTAGATCCTATTAAACCACCATAAAATCCCATTCAACCATTAAATGCCATTAAACCACCATAAAATTCCAAGAACTGCCGGCGCTGAGGATAAGCTGAGCTTTGAATATTCTGCCATTTGGGTCTCCAACATTCTGCCGTGGATAGGACGGACGGCCCTGGGGTCCGGATGGGGTCCGAAAATTTGGGGCCGGTGCCAGGCTCCTTAAGACGCCATCAGAAATGGTATGGAACAGAAGAGGATATCTGGTGTTTATCAGATATTATTGTTATATTCTGCCCACGAATTCCTGGATGTTGATGATTCAATAGCAGATATTTCATGATATTTCGCTGGACTAATCAAGTCAACAACAATCCCATGGTATCCGGGGAGGATTTCCATGAATCAAGGGGCCACGTTTACCGTTGTGCGTCCAAGAATGATACCCCAATTTATGGCAATTCTTACATATATATATATATGTATAAGAATATATATAAATATATTCTGAGAGGAACAGTTGTGGATATCTGATAAACCATGGGATTAGTTTGTTTTTCATCCATGATTTTGTGTAATTTTCAAGCCATCCAATGTGTATTCACCTGCATTTGGTTAAAATCCACCATGGCGCCCATTTAGTACCCAATACTGACCGAGCCGTTTGCAGCAAAATGCAGGCCTTGCCGTGACCGTCGCCTTATACCTCACGGCTGTGCTGATGCCTGCCGAAATGGAGGCCATTTGATAGGTAGGCTGCATGTGGTGAGATGTATACGAAACATATATACAATATTGTAGAACATTGTCGTATATGTGTTGGATGGATTCTGCGTTTCTTCTTTTTTGAATTCGTTTTTTTCGTTGCCAGTTGTCAGTTCCTGCAATGTCCTTGCAAATCATGAGGGATGTCGACAGATTGGTTCAGGGAAGGGCAGCCGCAGAAGAAAAGCAAGACCTTAGCCTTAGAACCATGATTCCTGGATTGCTACCACTGGTGGACCACCTGTTTTTCTTTAATCATATTAAAGCATAAACAACACTGCACCTATTTTTACCGACAGTAAACAAATTATTTAACCACAGTTTCCATTACCCTCGAGTGATCAAACATGGCAATGGAATATCCTTTGGTTCGACATTTTTTCCCATCAACACCTCCATTTAGTTCAATTTAGTTCAGAGATTTTCCATCATCTTTTCTCATATTTTCCCTATGTTGCCATGTTTTCCACATTTTACCCTCTGGTAAACGTTTACATAACTATGGAAAATCACCATTTTTAATGGGAAAATCCACTATTTCAATGGCCATTTTCAATAGCTATGTTAGTTTACGCCATGATAACACCCTTGAAAAAATTCCCCCAGGTGCGCTGCAAGCTGTGGATCATGGAGGAAATGGAACGGACACCGGGGCGCCGCGGGCGACTACTGCTCAAGAGGCCTACGGGATACACCATAACATTGATCCAGTATGAAGTTAGTGGAAGTTAGTGGCTTATGATTTGGGATATGGATAGATCATGATAGATCCATATAGATCCAATTGATGGTGATTCCACTATATTCCACTTAGTAAGATTTAGAAGGAGATATGTAGCCACAATTCTTTTTGTAGTGGAATTTAGTAGCCATAGTGATCATCCACAAGGAGGATCATTCCACTTAGATTTAGAAGTCACTGAGATCCAGTGGGATGATCCAAAAATTGCACCACGAGGTGGTACCAGAAAGAGTTTTGTGAAGGTTGATCTTCACCCCCTGAACTAGTTCGATATATCTACCATATATCTACCATTTGTGTTAAATATGATTAACTATTGATTGTAAATGAACTTGCTTCACAAATCAACTCTAAATCTCCATTCTTGCCAAAACATCATCATTTTTTTATCTGGTTCAAAAAACCACCTTTTTCCTTGGTGTCGCCAGGCTATGGGTCATCGGAGCCTGGCCCTGGCTGTCCTGGCGTAGCTTTTTGGCCACCAGCAAGTCCCAAGTGAGCCGCTCGTCCTACGCACCAGTTCCCGGCAAACGCTGGGAAGAATAAGATGACCCAGTTATAAAGGCAACAACGAATACACCCATGACTGGTGGTTTTAGATGGTTTTAGATGGTTTTTTAGAGGTCACCCAGAGCAGATTAGATGGATTTTTATTGATGTTACATGACTGGTTGGTGATTTCAAACATGAATTGTATTTTCCATTTCATATATGGAAAATTATCCTTCCCATTGACGAAGTCATATTTTTCAGGATGGTTATGGCACCACCAACCAGATAAGTTAATCACTATTAATCACCATTCATCACCATTAATACACTATTAATACACTATTAATCACCATTAATACACCATTAATTACCATTAATACACTATTCATCACCATTTTTCTACACCATTAATCACCATAAACACACTACCAGTATTAATCACCATTTTCAGCACTGGATAGTCATAACTTATTGAATTTCCCCGCTCGATTTTAGCTCCGGTGATTCGGGGGATGACCAGATTGACCCGATCGAAAAACGGGGCCCACGGCGAGGTCACATGGTTCGATGGTTTATTCTGCCGGATGGGCGGCTCCCTAAGCCCTTGGAGATGTACAGGCGCGAGGGTCTCGGGTCTCGGGGATAGGGTAAGCCTCAGGTAATTTGTTACATAACTATGGAAAATCACCATTTATAGTGATTTTTCCCATGAAAAATGGTGATTTTCCATAGTTATGTTAGTTTACCAGAGGGTAAGCCTCAGGTTTTTCTGGGAGATGTCCCGAAAATAACTTTGGTTTAGGCTTAGACTATGGTTATTTCATGTTATTTCTGACTTAGTAACTGGAATAATTATATAATATTATATACATCCAAGTACCCGGCAAGAAATGGGTACTTGGATGGGCAATGGTTATCGAAAATTTGGAGTTTTCTCTCCAACCAACATGGACTCTGCCAAAGGGTGATTGGAAGACTTTTCTCCTCGGATGGCACTGAGGGTGATGACAACCCTCAAAAGTCAATGGAGGGCTATTTATTTTGGGAATTATGTTTTTTCCCCGTTTTGGGCATGTTTTTTGGATTTCTGTTTTCCTGCTTCTTTGCTTTTCAGCTTCTCTGCTTTTTGCTATTCTGCTTGCTTCTCTGCTTTTATAGTTCTTTGCTTCTCTGCTTCTCCACTTTTCTTCTTCTCCGCTTCTCCGCTTTTCTGCTTTTCCAGCTTCTTTGCTTCTCTGCTTTCTGCTTTTCCAGCTTCTTTGCTTCTCTGCTTTCTGCTTTTCCCTGCTTCTTTGCTTATCTGCTTTTCTGCTTCTCTGCTTTTCCCTCTTTTTTTGTATCTCATACTGCAGATAATCCTTAAGACACATCATATAAATTATATAGATTCATATAAATAAGTAAACCCTAATTCAACCATAAAAAACAACCAAAGAAACACTAAAGCAACTCTAAGTAAACCCTAAACAATCCCTACATGATTTTGAATGTAATCCTAAATAAAACTTATATCAGCCCTAAATAGATCTTAAACCAGACCTAAATAAATCTTAAACCAACGCAAAACACACCTTAAACCAATCCTGAATAGGTCCTGTCTTACCCTAAATAGATCCTAAACCAACGCAAAACACACCTTAAACCAATCCTGAATAGGTCCTGTCTAACCCTAAATAGATCCTAAACCAACCCTCAACAAACCTTTAACCAACACTAAATAGGTCCTAAACCAACCACAAATAGGTCTCAAACCAAGCCTAAATAAACTAAACCCTAAACAAACCCTAAAAAGATCCTAACCCAATCCTTAAACAAATCCTACATAAACTTAAACCTTAACTCTAAAACTCTTAACTGACCCTAAAACCAACCCTAAATGAACCCTAGTCGAGAACTACCATGTTACATCAACAGTTCGAGCACCAAAATGTTGCAAATTCCATCGAAAATGAGAGGTTTGAACTCAAAAATGCTGCAAATACCCTTGAAACAGCAGCTTCCAGCTCCGAAATGCTACTAATTCCACCAAAATGTTGCAAATTCTATGGAGAATGAGAGGTTCCAACTCCAAAATGTTGCAAAGACAGTTGAAATGGCAGCTTCCAGCTCCAAAATGCTGCAAATAGCAAGGAAAACGGACAGAAAGCGGATCCAAAAAAAAAACAAAGCGGAAAAAAAAACAAACAATTGGACCCAAAGTCAATTGTTGATGTGGAGGTTTCCGTTTCGTCATGGTACCCCAAATCATCCAATGAAAAAACATGACTCAGCATTGAAACAACCATGGTGACGGCTGGGGATCCATCATGACTTAAGAACCTCCCAACTGGTAACGTGATGATCAACTGGTAAACCATTGGATTGTAGGGATGAAGGGGGAGACTTGGTCAATGTTCAGAGCCACGGGGACCGATTTGGGCACCTCCAATTTTGCTGGCGAAACTCAGAGGCAGCTTTGAACTGGGTACACCCACTGTTAGTCAAGCATGGTCAGCTGGGAAATTTATTGTTTTTCACTTTTTCTTAGGTGTAGTAGCTACGTTTTTTTTCCCCCCCTTGTTTACTGTGTTTTCGCAGCGATTGGGGGTTCTGAATCAGAGGGGATCCAAACCGATTCACTTCATGTTTTCTGTGAATGGAATATCCAGTGGCAAGTGGTGTTTGGCTATTTCTTTGAGGGGTCTAGCAAGGGAATTTTCACCCCTTAGGGGTATTCGGTATTCAGAAGCAAAAGCCGCAAGTTTCACAATCCTTTGGGATAACCAGATGTCCAAAAATGTGAGAAAACTGGGCCTTCCTTGCCTAAAGGCTGCAGGCAACAATCAACATGCTCTTTCTGTTGTTTTTGTCTTCAGAGTCTTTGCCTTCCTAAAACCTTCAAGAAACGGCTTCGGAAGCTGAATTTCCAAGTGGAAGTGTCTTCTAATTTTGGCTCCATCTTCTAGTTTTCCCAAGGTGTTTTGGTGGTTAAGGTTTTGGTTCACCTTTTGGTTTCACATCTGGATTTTTGGATCGGCGATTCGATCAACCCCGGGGATTTTTTTCCGGGTTTGGTTTGAAACCTGGCAGGTCCCTTCTCTTCCTGATCTTCGGGTCCATTTTAAGTGGCATGGCTCCCTGGCTCCTACTGGGCGCCATTTGTGGGGAGATGATGATCTGGCTGGCGCTGCAGCTCTGCCAAGTGATTAGGCGCCGCACTGTGACACGGGATTGGAAGGGGAAAAGATCGAAATGTGGAGAACGGGCGGTGTGTACAAAGGGCAGGGACGTAATCAGCACGAGCTGATGACTCGCGCTTACTAGGAATTCCTGGTTGAAGATCAATAATTGCCATGATCTATCCCCATCACGATGCATTTGAAAAAGATGGAGAATCGCCAAAATAAATGGACAAATGGACACCAAAGATGAAGGCAGCAGAAATCAATGGGAGAATCCCTTCAGTATAGCATTTACATTCAATTTACCTCACCGCCCCTTATTTGTGGGCCCAACATGAACAATAATTAGATCCAATGCTAAAGCAGAATTTCAACCAGGGATGGAATTAATGTTGGGGAGAAGTTCGGGAAAAGGAACTAGTGATTGGCAACAAACAGTCTTGCTTTCTGGGGATTGTTTTTTTTTCCTTTTATTTGTGGGCTGTGGGTGTAACTTCATAGCTCTCAAAATGGAGCCTCAACTGGTTTGGAGTTTTTATTGTGCAAGGACATACTTGAACCCTACAGATCCAAATACTCCCTTCTAGAAAGGACCAGTCATCAGTCATCAGTCGTGTACCTCAGTCATCCGGCGGGGAAGGATAAATCCTGGCTTTTCCTTGTTGTTCCATGGTTTTCCCACGGGTTTTTCCATGGGTTTTCCGCGGCCCAAGTTCCGCCCCGTTCGGCCTCATGGCAGGTATTTCAAGTCGCCCTTTGATCCCCTGGACTTGCGCGACATGCAGCTGCGACAGAACATCTCCAGGGTCATGGTGAAAGATGAAACTTGGCCCCCAGATTTGGGCACCGTGGGCACCGTGGGCGGTGGATCTGGATCTGGAATCCCTTTAAGAATAGGTTTCTACAAGGTGGTGCCCCCCAGTTATAAGTTGGTTTATAATCCCATTAACTATAGATATATCACCTATAAACCATAGTTATTGGAGTTATGAACCAACTTAGCTATCTAGGGGGCCCCACCTTGTAGGTTTCTATGATGATAGATGGTAGACCAAACAGCTCCCGGCCCATCTATTTTAGCAAAAGGACATTATAGGCTAGATCTCTGGTTCTCTGGATCTAGAATCCCAAGTTTTTTTGGGAAGAACAATGATACATCGGATTTGGAGGTAGCTTTTTCAAGCTGGAAAGCCGGAATCGTCCAGAACCTTAAAAATGTGGTGCCCGCACCCGTTATTTGACTTGTAGTTGGTTTAGAACCCCAATGAATTATAGAATTATAGAGTAGTATAGTATAGATATATTGTTACTATATGTATCATACACCCTAGGAAATTGGAGTTATATAGCAACTTGGCTAACGCACTGGGGCACCACCTTGTGGAAGTAGCTCCCCAGACGCACGCTACGACGAATTATGTTTGATGAGCCGTCGTAGCTGGTGATCCAGATTGACTTTCATGTTTTGGGGTGGGTTCTTCAACCAGCCAGACAACTATGAAACCTGAACGTGTTTGGAGTGTTCCAAAATGTTAAACATGATAGCCATGATAGCGCCTTCGCACCCTGAATATGATTCCTTAGTTCTTGGCAATCTCCAAACGCAGCACATCGTGGAGGGCCGATCCGATGGATCATATATCCTAGATTGGTATTCGTCAGTTTGAATTGCAGATAATAGCTGAACGATAACCCATACAAAACATCACTGGTTGGTGGTTTGGAACATTTTTTATTTTCCACAATATATGGGATAATCCTTCCCATTGACTAATATTTTTCAGAGGAGTTAAAACCACCAACCAGTAATACAAGCTATGGAAATGCATGGTTTACCTAGGAAATGATCTACGAAAAAATGCTTTCTAAAATTGCTGGAGAGGTAGCCATTTACTATGCGAAATCATATTCTTTTAATGGAAATTTCCACAAATCTATCTTTCTGCGTGCTTTCAATGGAAAATCCCTACATATGGGAACATCCGTATGTCACATCTAATAGTTTGTGGTTTACCCCAGCAAGTGGGTAAAATCAGCACAGTTCTGGACGTTGCCCCCTACTTACTCTACTTATGATTTAATCAAGGTTATAAACAAACTATAGCATACACTACCAAGTATGAACTAACTAACGAAACAACTCAACTAAGTATACCCTAGTTACGCTTACACATTCTACCTTGCTATACAAGTTTTTCGTGAACCGAAGCAGTTGGGGGCGCATTTGGGGTGCAGTCCATGATGGGAAAGGGCTGGTGACACAACAAGTTGGGAACAAAAATCACTGGATCATGATCTACCCTATAAGGTAAACGTTTACAAAAAACGAACTGGAAAGATCCACCATACTTTTTTTTAATGGAAAACTCACTATTTCGATATTCGAAAAAAATCAATAGCTATGTAACAAATTACCAGAGGGTACATTATAGTGGGCAACTACCATGCTTTTACATTTAGTAAAAAGTTCCACTTCGTGGAACTAGTACTGACAGAAACCTGGATTGATCCCAACTGATGGTCAAAAACTGACCAAACAACTGCATCCCTGCTATTTTTTTCAGAGCTACCCCATGGAATCCCCATGTGAAGTTCCATGGAATCACCATTTTTCCCCATGAAACTCATATGAAATCACAATTTTTCATGATGAAATCAGAGAATTCCCACGTTTTTTTTGGGGCCAGAACTGAGGACGAAGGTCTTGGTCGCGCCTTTGATGTGGCCGCAGGTGTGGCCACGACCATCGTTTACGGCCTGGCCTTCTTTGGAAAGCACCGCGGTGGAGCGTTTTTGGGGGGTGCAAATCCATGGAAAACTGTAGAAAATCCATTGAAAACTGTGGAAAATCCATGGGAAAGTGTAGAAAATCCATGGGAAACTGTAGAAAAGGGGTGAATTTTCGAGATTCACCAGATTTTCACCAGATTTTGGTGATCTTTGGGGTCAACTAATTTTAGAACTGGTAGTGCTATGAGCAGTGGACGGGAAACGATCCGCGTTTGTGACATTTCGCTGCTTGTTTTACACTTGAGGATACGGTTTAGTAAAAAAAAAACTCAGCCACAAATTAAGTGTATCCCAATTCATAAATCCCGGATCATCGAAGTGGGGGAAAGTCATGTAATAATATAATACATCAATGGTTAATGGTTAATGGTTAATGAATGGCTAATGTTAATGGATAATTTAACATAATATATATATATAAATATCCAATCTTGGATGATCTTGGATGATCTTGGATGATTTGTTGCTGTCGATGGCCCTGTGAGGTTCATCTTCGATTTGTTGATTGTCCGTGCTCAGATGCTGTCCGTCGAGGTGCGAAGTTCGACAGACACTGGGGACACACACACACACACTCACAGATAGTTGTAATTTATGCATGAATATAGAAATCAAAACTCATATATATATATTTATGATATATAATTAAATGATATATAAATATATATAATAATATTTATAATAATAATAATGATATACGTAATAATATTTATAACAGTAATATATATGTATATATATTATAATGAATATATATTATAATGATATATGGTATGATATATGTATTGAGCGGGCTGGATAATCAAGTAGGATCATGACTCTATCTATGACTCTTAATATCAAATGTAGGACTTCTGCTGCGAGATCCTTGGTCGGCGATCCCTTATGAGTTGGCTTGGCCCAGTTCCCCGTTGATGGTGTCTCAGATTGGCCAAGTTTGTGGTACCTTAAACTGCCATAGATCATTCATTCGCATTTTTTAAGGTATCCTCTGGTAAATAAACAGTTCGACCCTGAAAATAACCCATTTTTAATGGAAACTCATCTTCCAACCCCTATCTGGCAGTGGAGGGTATCGCCTGATCCCTCCATGACCCAGGGTTCCGTTTTTATTGCCAGGCCATCGAAAACATCGAGGCAGATAAAGTGGTGGAACTCTTCCCAGGGCTTTTAGAAACTCTGCAAGAGCCCGCGATGCTGCTCTATGATGTCACTTGGTGAACTAACCGCTGGATGCTGGACCTGGCTGCGAGACAAGCCCCGGGTTGATGATTTTGTTGCGGGCGTTGATGTTTCCCCAGTTGTTTTGTTGGGAGATGATGATGTCAATCCCGTGTGGGAATCCGTATTGACCAACCAGTATAATCACCACCTGGACATCAAACAACGCTAATCATAAGAATAAGAATAGTCATGGTAGCACCAACAATGCTAATGCTAATACCAACAAGATTGGTAATTGTAGTTGATGGTTTTATGATTACAGTAATATATATATATATCTATATATAACTGATCGGTGGTTTGGAACATGGCTTTTATTTTTCCATATATTGGGAATGTCACTATCCCAACTGACGAAGTCATATTTTTCAGAGGGGTTAGCAGCAACCACCAACCAGATAAGATGCTGATTACATTAGTTGTCTAACCCCCATGATCCCCAACAAAGATGGCGAGGAACAACCCATGTTTCTTTGTGGAAAACCATGGATACTGGCGCTGTAAATACTACTTGAATCTCATTGAATTCCATTGACATGGAACGTATACCAGAGGATATTTGGATAAATGATAACGACTGCACTGGGACGTCAGTCGAATGATGGGAATTTGACTGGAGGAACTCTTCCAAAAACGGTCTAAATAATCAGCTTGGTGAATATTCCCCTATCCCCATCCTGTTCCCTATCTCCAATATTACCATATATTACCAATATCCCTATTATACTACCACTATTGATGGTAAATATACCTACTTATAACCATTCAGCCATATATATTTATATAATTATATATATATATATATGATTTGTATGTATATATATACATATCAAACCACTATATATCTATATATCCAAAACATATATTTCTCAGATACATACTGTATATGACTTGTTTTTTCTCTGTATCATTTATCTCATGTCGTTTTTTTTTCGGGCAGTATGGCACCATATCACGTCCCAATCCCAGCAGGTCATGTACTATACCAGTCAGTTGATCTCTTGGACTTTGGGGCAGTTGGCACCTTGGCGGAAAATACGTGAAACATGTGAAACAGATATACATACTCGTCGTATATATATATATGTATGTATATGTATATATTTTTATATATGGAACAATATATATATATAATATGTATACACTGTATATATATATATACATGGATGATTTAATAACCATAGTAATGGGATATTTATGGAATATCAATGGGACATTAAATGGGATACAATTACGAATGGGATAAAGATGAGGATGTAATGGATTATTTTGGTTAAGTGTTAACTTACCCTCTGGTAAACGTTTACATAGCTATTGAAAATGGCCCAGTCGAAATAGTGGATTTACCCATTGAACATGGTGGTTTTCCATAGCTATGTTAGTTTACCAGAGGGTATATAACTTATATTCATTTATAATGACCTTTCGTAGAAACGTCACTGGAATGGTGGGAAATGGCCAGAACTCACTCCGAACAAACAAGTGCCGGCCAGGTGGGGATCCCCCTCTGCGAAGGCTCCTGCGCCTTAGCGGGCTCCGTAGCGCTGGTGATGATTTTGTATGGAGCCTCCCAGTGGCTGAACTACGACCTCTTCGGCCTCTTCGTAGCTTAGCTCTGAGATATATGGAGCGTGAAACTGGGGTCCGTTCTCAGGGGAAAATGGGATAGTTGGGAATAAATTGAATAAATAGCTGGATTATAGTGGGGATGATGGGATTATGACTGGATCATTGGAGATGTAACCAACAGATGAGCAGCAAGGAATCGTGGGGTTCGCCATTGCGGAGACCAAGTTAGTGTTGCTAAGTTCTGCAGTGGGGAAAGCAACGATGTGTGTGATAAACCCAATAATGAACCTTATTAACGTGGATATAGCAAGATGATATACCATCTGGTTATTTAACAGTTTGTCGTGGAAAGATCCACCATTTGTAAAAACGGTAAACCATCTATTTCGATTAGGGCCATCTATACCATGGCTATGTAACAAACAACCAGAGGGTAAGTGGATACAACCTGGATGGTCCAAGGATTTTTTTTTGTTCAGGGAGTATACTACACAATCTGATGTGGTAATCTCAATAGCCACCGTCCCGTTCACCCACCATGACTTGGGGTAGTGTTACATCCTCCTAAATTGAGGTATACTCAACAATACACCCCCTATAAATTGGGGATTATTATTGTTGGGTTTACCTCAGTTAAAAAAATGGGATACCCTCTGGTAAACGTTTACATAACTATGGAAAGATCCACCATTTTCAATGGGAAAATCCACTATAAATGGCAATTTTCCATAGTTATGTAAACGTTTACCAGAGGGTACCCCCATCTTAAAACACATTTGTGAAGTCCACACTCTTCTTGTTTGCTTTCCATCCCGAGAAATGGGTTACTACCGTAGTAGCGGTGTGGCCGGTGTGGCCTCAAGCGTCGGCCCCCATTTCGAGACAAAGCCGTAGAAAGATTAGTAGCTCTGGGTTGTAGCTCTAGATGATTTCCAGATATGTTCCCATCGATTTCCAGAAACATGTTTTTTTATGGGAAATACCATCTGGTTATTTAACATAACCATGGAAAATCCCAACCATAAATGGAGGTTTCTAGCTGGGGAAATCATCTACAAATGGGGCATTTTCCATGGTTTTGTTAAATAACCAGAGGGTATATGTTTTCTGCATATATTTCTATGGTGATGATCTGCTTGGGAATTTCATCATCCCAACTGACGAAGTCCATCATTTTTCCGAGGGGTAGGTCAACCACCAACCAGTGATGATTTCTGCATATATAATTTATGGTGATCGTCAAAATGAATAGATGGTGGTGTTCGATTCCGAATTTATCCCCATGAACTAGTCATATCCGAGTCATGTCCGAGTATCGGATTGTCACAAGTCATCAACAAATGACTTGTTTCTTCGATCCAAAAAAAGATGTTCCGTGATGTCAATGTTTATGGTCTATCCAGATATCATGACTTCAGATATGTCATGGTCAAACTTTGAATTTACAGATGTCCCATTTATTTCAGGACAGGTTATTTGAATATGTTTCCATATATATATATATATAGACAATTAATGTCTTTGGTATATAACCATGGATTTCCCACATGTTTCCCCAATGTTTCCCACATATCCCATGTATAGATAGGGTGTCCTACATTTTTGTTCATGTATTTCTCATATATTTCCCACACATATGTCCCATGCTCATAGATTTCCAATAGATTTCCCATGGATTTCCCATAGATTTCCTACATATCCAATAAATGCTGGCAGGATGTCCCACATATATATATATATACATATATACGTTATTTTCCATAGATTTCCCAGATATTTTCCCACATATTCCATAGATTTCTCATAGATGTCCCATTGATATGTCCCAGAAATACATCCCATGTCCAAAGAAACAATTCCATTTTTTCCATACATTTCCATTTTTCTTTGGTATTTCCTATAGATTTCCCACATTTTCCACAGATTTTCCCTACAGAATCCCCCCGTTCTGAACCTGGGCAGGTGGCCTCGCGTCAGGTGGTGAAGGCCACGCGGCCGGAGTGTCAACGGAGCCTCGGCCGGTTTTTTTTTAAAGTGATTTTTAGTGATTTAGGTATATAGTGGTTAATTCCCTTTAATGGTAGATATAATCAACTAAGATATATGGGTTATAGTGATTTACAGTGGCTATAATGTGGGTAAAACAATCATAAACCATCTCCCCACAAGTAGGTGATATAAACCATTCCCAGTCATGGGTGGTTTTTTGTTGTTTTACTCACATTAGTGGTTATTAACACAATATATGGGATATAACTAACTAATGTAATGGGATATAATGATTAATTCCCATTAACAGTAGATATAACCAACTAAGATAAAATTGCTAGACCAACTGGGATTTAATCGGTGTATAATCAACAGTAATGGTGAAACATTGGGAATTTAGCATGAAACATGGTGATTTAATAGAATATTCGTGGGCATATGAATAAACTCTGGTAATTATAGTTACCCAATATTCAGTATATCCATTCTCGTAGGACTATTTAACTACTGGGAATATAATTGGATTCAATGGCTATAATGGTTTTGACGGGGATATATTATGTAATGTATTCTAATATTAGAATTATGGATATATAAATATCATATACAACCTAACTGTTGAATGGGATAGTTAATAGTTTAGTGGGATATAATGGGATAACTACTAACTTCAATTATCTTAAAATAGTTTAACCAGCTGGGATATACCGGGATACAATAGTATAATGATTCCAATGGTTATAATTGGGAGAATCCGAATTAGAATTCAACATAAAAATTGTATATTGGATATAATGGTTATTAATGGGACTATAATGGCTATAACTGTTTTGATTAATAACCATTTTGTATAACTATTGAACTATTTATCTAGTTATCTATTTTTCTACTGACTATAACTAGACACTATTTATTTATCTTGACTAAGTATAGAGAACAAACTGGGATATAATGGGATGCAAGTCCAGAAGGTAGATTACCAACCAACTAAGCCATAACAAGTTGGTCTCTAAAAATGGGTTTTATTCTCTACTATTTTATATTACAGCTATTTCCTCAGTTTTAACTATTGCAATTAAAGCAATCCTGGTTATAATGCTTTGGATGAATGGATATAAATGGTACAATTGACGGGGAGTGACTAAATAGATATCATGGGAATATAATCCAATATATTTCATCAAAAGGGATATTTCATGGGGAAGATGATAACAACATATTTATAACCCTTAGATACCCTTAGTGCTTGTGGTTCTCCCTCATTTTTTGTGCTTGGAAGATCATCCCACGGCTCGTAAGTGGTAGTTTTACCATAGGAAAATCATGATGGGGTAATATTCAATGTAAATAGGTAAATAGGTAATACCATTAATAGGTAATAGGTAATAGGTAATAGACAATCCAACAATCGATGTAAATAGGTAATACCCAACATGCTTAAAAAAAAAAAACACAGTCCCCAACATCATCGTTTTTATGGGTGGGATTGAAACCATCCCCAGTCATGGTAGGTAAAAATGGCAGCCAGGGTTGCCCACATTAATCCATTGATGGGATAAGCCGAACTCTTGGGTGACTTGGAATGAGATTTGGGTATTTCACCAGCAATTCTTGCGTAGTTAGTAAGTCCCCTTCTTTCGTCGCTTAATTATGTACCTATGGTTAAAAAACACCACTTTCTATAGGTGTCATGATCTTCCAAGTACCCCCAATGTGAAGATAGTTGGCAGCTTCTTTCGGATGGCTTGGGAGTGTCGTGATCACATCTTAACACTAGGATAGAAGTATTAAGTAAGTATTAAGACATCTTAAGTATCTAGTGATAGAAGACATTAATGCATCTTAACAAAAGGTTCAAATTGCCTCAGTTGTTTAAGTCTTTTGGGAGTTAAGTGATGACCTCGGACCTGGTTATGTATCTGGATCCAGAAAGAGATGGTTTTTACTTGTAAAATTCGACGATTTGTGGAGATGGAACTCGCAAAACATGTTATTTTTTCACCATCTCTATAAAGATTAGTGTTTTTCTGTTCCCATCTGAACATGTTCTTAAAAAAAAACTGTAATCTTCAACTACTAACAAGGAGGGCATTTTATGTTAATCACAGTTTTTTTAATCTTTGGTGAAGGAATTCAAAAATAACATGCAGTGTACCCCCAGAAGACCCATCCTTTTGATGAGGATCTTGGCGCAGTCCCTGATTTTGCTGTGCCTGGGAGCTTCCTTTGCGGCCGTGCAGATGACCATGGTGCTCTTCACACGAGCACCACGACGTAAAGGGGAACGTGGGCTATACGAAGATCTTTGTGGACTGATATACTCACATATATATATATATACATATATACACTTATATATATATATACTTATATATATATACTTATATATACACTTATATATACTTATGCATATATATATACAACACATGATTTTATTTATACGTTTTTTCTTTGTATATGTTTATACATTACATACATATATACCTTCCCAGAATGAATGTTGCATTATGCCTACTAACCTACATTCAATGGATGTTTTGGGTTGTTTTGGTGTAAATGTGCATATATATATATATATACGCAATCCATGGTCTAGATAGCACGTGCCCTCAATTGTGAGCTTTCCAAACCAGCGGGAGTGGACAATATGAACTTCCATGTATCCCCCGCACACAGTTGCCGATAGAAGGTGAGGAAAAATGTTCTTCAAGTCTCCAACCCCCCTAGTGATTTTATTCCACTTGATTCATGTTTTTTCATTTTCGGCAGAGTGCCCATGGTCCTTTCATCACTAAAATCATACTATATCATTCTATATCATTCTATATCATTCTATATCATTCTATATCATTCTAAATCATTCTATATCAGATACAGTGTCCTGACTTTTGTCTCTACCTGCAGTTTATGGATCTGGCCATTCTGGCCTTGGCCTGGTACTAAGGCCTTGGCGTTTGCCAATCCCTTCACTTCTGCCACTTGGGTATCTTGGTACATGGATGATTATGGACGGTCCTAAACCATATCTTTAAGGTAACAAAAACCATTGGTTTTTCCGTGAAAACCATAGGAAAAACCATTGGTTTGAGGAAAACCATCTAAGCTAAGTTAACCCTGGTTGTCTACGAAAGCTTCCAGCCCACCAAAAAATCATGAAATCTGATGACATCCCCTTGTCCCACATCGCTTTCTTCCGTTTTTGTGCCAGATGCTTGGCCTTGTTTTCTTGATGTGTTTTCCTTTGTTTTTGGACATCAAATTGTTGAACTTGGAGCTGTACCATCTACACGACCTCACTTGCCCAGAACATTGGCCATGCTGAGCCCAGATTTGAAGCAGTGATGGGTTGGGGTGATGCAAAGATATATTATATATAAAAAATAGATTCTATATAGATTATGTAATATTATATATAGATTCTATAGATAGTATCACATGATACTCAAAAAACACACCATCTCTATGGAGCAAGATACTCCCCAGTCATCATACACTGAGAGAGCACTTCCGAAGGCACGGCTCCGTAGGGAAAAATGATGAATAAACCATTTTCAACCATGAAAATTAATCATCCTGCTTATGGGTCAGTGAACAAAAAGGCACCCTTCTGTGAAAACACCATAGTTGGGATTTTTGCATCTTCATCCCGCCATTCATGTGGAAATGCGCACGTTTCTCTTCCATCACAAAGATTGAAAAATCAATCTCACAAATCCTACCTGAATGTAATATGACATCACAATAAATCCCATATATATATATATATATAATATACAACCTTCGGTAATCAAACATGGCAATGGAAAATCCACCGTTTATATACAGATGATTTTCCCTTTAACGCCTCCATTTGCATTCATTTTTAGGTAATTTCCCATTGCCACTCTTGATTACCAGAGGGTATATATGGATATATACATATTATGTCAACTATATATATTTATGTGTATATATATTTATGTGTATATATATATATATGTACTGTATATATATATATATATTTACATACACTATATATATACATAAACACACACCATCTTTCCTTGCTTGTGCTCCGAGGTTTGTCCTTATGATGATACCCTAGCCATCTTCGTGGGGCGAATCCTGCTAACGGGATCTTCAATCATAGGCGCAGCGTGAGTTACGTGGTGAGTTACCCCGGTATAAATCGGCAATGGGAAACCCTGTCTACAAGGTGGGGCCCCCTAGATAGCTAACTTGGTTTATAACTTAAATAACTATGGTTTATGGTACTTATAACTATAGTTAATGGGGTTTATAAACCAACTTATAACTGGGGGGCCCCACATTGTATAAATCGGCATTGAAATGGGAATATCGCCTGTAAATGGTGGATTTTCTATTGCCTTGTTTGATTTCCAACGGGGAAAATGGTGGAATATTTTTTTAAAAGATGGGAAAAGGTATGTAAAAGGTATGGAACCTGTGTATTTATTCAAGACCATAATATTAGAACATAAATATATATATAATATACTTCAGGGTGTTTTCCCGTGGTAGAAATGTTCGACCAGCTGAGTGAGCTTCATCAAAGAATCCCAACGGCTTCCAAAGTCTTGAGTGGCAAACTGACGACCAGCCCAAGAAAGTACGCGCGAAAGAAATATTATTTTTGATAGTTCAATAACGACCTCACTACAATCCTCACTGCACAATGATGCTCAGACTAAGCAGAATCTATGATTGACCACGCCAGCGCTGTCAGCTGTTTTGATTTGACCTTGATACATTTGGGGTGACAAGATCCTCCGTGCCAGGAGTGCTTTTCGTCTTCTTGTGCGTCAATGGACACTTCGTGGGTCAGGACGTCAACGTCGAATCACAACTTGACCACTGGGAGTTCTCGTAAATCAAACACAATTGCAGTTTGCAGTTGATTCATGCCATAACTATGATATAAATAACATCTCTCATGATGACTAAGAACTGCTACCACATGACAAAACCTATTAGTAATCGTGAATCTCTGTTTAATGATCTATATTTATTCAAGTTCATCATCGAATTAGCCTGCAGTCAACATCTTACCCAAATGCTGTGATTGCTACCCTGGGCCCTAAGCCCTGCTCATGCCCATATTACTACAATGTGGTGCCCCCAAACGATGGCTAAGTTGTTTTACAAGTAGCTTAACCGTTAGCTTCATGGTAGATATATCGACCATTGTCGAACTAATTAATGGGGTGAATAGAAACCAACAATTATTGCCTCGTTGTATATCTCATTATTGTTGGATAAAATCCCACATATTCCAATCATGTCCCATCAGTTCTCATCTATTTTCCCCATGGAAATTCTTACATATCATATAGTTTCCCATGGATGTTCTCACATATCATCTATTTTCCCACAAGGTGGTGCCCCATAGTTAGCTAAGTTGGTTTATAACTCCCATAACTATGGTTTATGGCAGATATAACTATAGTTAATGGGGTGAACATAAACCAACAAACATCACTGGGGGGCACCATCCTGCATGGAAATTCTCCACATCCATCATTTTCCCATGTTTTTTTTCATGCTTCGACAGATTCACGGCACAACGAGGACTACATCACGGAGCGCGTGGCCCATTTCCTGGGCATCGACTTGGCGGAGCTGGACCCGGATGGCACCGGGGAGGAGGGTGGGATGCGCCTTGGCCATGGGGATGGATCAATACCTATTACCCTCTGGTTATTTGTTACATAGCCATGGAAAACGGCCCATAGAAATAGATGGTTTACCTATTAAAAATGGTGATTTTCCATGGCTATGTTAAATAACCAGATGGTAATACCATTTTTAGGGGGATGAACATCCATTTATAATGGGATATAATGGGATTATAATGGGATGAATATTGGGATTATAATTGGATTATGATGGGATTATATATATCTGGGTAAATTTCATCACGACCTCACTGTTCTCCCTCACTGGAAATCATAGTTATAGTAAGGGAAATCATCCCCAAATGGCCTTAATTCAGATGTGGCTATGGATCAATACCTATTAATACCATTTTTAGGGGGATGAACATCCATAAATCCCAGCTATTTTGATGTGAACTACAGGGGTACAAGGTTTTGACACTCTGCCAGTTGATGTAGTTGGTTGATGGCAACTACAATGTGAGGCCCAAAAAAGATATGTTTGTTGGTTTAGCAAAAGCCCCAGTAACTAGTTCGTTATAAATGCCATAAACCATAGTGACATTGGAGTTATGTTCACCAACTGAACGCTATCTAATGGGGGCCTCACATTCTACCATATCATCCCCTGATATTCCCATTCATCTTCCATGGTATAGTTGTCTTTTCCAATTTTTCCCATATATCTACTTACTGGTGCTAAACGTACGTAGGGTTGCTGGATGGGTTGCTGGGGGTTGCTGGGATGATTACCAGTGATTATGGATCATTCCCGAAAATTCCCTACTAAGCACCAGTAAGTTTAGAAATGATATGGAGATTGAAATGGGGGGTACTTCCAAAATAAATCATCCAGTTGACTCCCGGATTTTCCATCATAATCATCCATATTGGGGTACCTTCATTGATGGAAACCTCTATATGTATGTGCATGTATATATATAGATCACCCTGTGGATCCAAGTACCTTCTAAGAAAGTACTTGAGGTATGATTTAGGGGATTAAGTACCTTCTTAGACAGTGTTTGGATCCATAGGGATATGTATATATATATATACATATATGTATATATATATGATGTGTGATAGAATGTCTGGTTAATTGTTGAAAAATGATGATGATGATGATGATGATGATGGTGATGGTGATGGTGATGCTGATGATATTTGAAGATGTTTCATGTTATGTGTCGGTTTTTTTTAACATATATATATATATTTTATACGATGACCTATGGTGATATACCTCATTATATGTGGCACGGTTAGCCCTGTTTGGTTACACGAGGTTCCGCTTCGACGTCTTTGGTGCAGCGTTGCCCACACTCTTTGGAGTATGGTGGGTGCCCAGGGCCCAAGTTGAGAGGCGGCAGAAAGCATGAAAAAATGCGGGATTTAGATAGCCTCTAGTAATGACTAACAGTTTGCTATTGAAAATTGCAAATTTATACTTGATTTACCTATTAGAGACGGTGATTTTCCATAGCTATGTTAGCTGACCAGAGGCTAAATGGGATTTAGATGTGAAACATTGCTACAACATGGCATTGAGGTCGCAAGCATAGAATGGCAAAACATACACAGGGGATATTAGTGGCATAATAGTTGGAACGATGTATGGTATCTTGACGGAATATTGAATCCACGTGGGCAAATTGTAGTTTGTGCCACGTTTCCTCGTTTCGATATCTTCAGGGAACCATGCCAGTACCCTCTGGTAAACTAACATAGCTATTGAAAATGACCATTTATAGTGGATTTTCCCATTGAAAATGGTGATTTTCCATAGTTATGTTAGTTTACCAGAGGGTACTTGTTTACATAAACAAGTCCTTATTTGGTCACACCTAGGGCCCATGATGTACACCAGAGAATCCCTGAGATATCACCTTGCTGGCATGATCCCTGCAAGAGGGTGCTGTAGATGGTTGGTGAATGTGTTACAACTTACAACCCAGATTGCGAGCAGAACAATTTCTGATCTTTTTAGTGTTCCTATTAGCAGTGGTATATGCACAGCATTCAGCCATTATGATAGTGATAATGATACTAATAACACCAGTAGTGATACTAAATATCACAATGTTGACTTTAGTGACATTTATAGACTTTTTCTGCTATGTTTCTCATTCCTATTACTATCATTATTTCAGTGGGAGATCTTCAGGATCCAATTGATGGAGGTACGTAAACGTACCATATTTTTGGCCATATTTTCTGGGGATATTCCGATATTCCCTTAAAAATAGGCCTTATATATATATATAGGCCTTATATATGGTAGGTAGGTACCTCCAATCAATCGGATCCTGAAATGGCCATTGATTATTTCACTAACCACTACCCTCTGGCTATTTGTTACATAGCCATGGAAGCCATGGCCCATAGAAATAGATGATTTTCCCAGCGACATCAACCTCCATTTATTGTTATGTCTTACGTCAATTCTCATCTCTGGATGGAAAAGCCCTGAGGATCCCTGGAACATCGATGCTTATTTGGTGCGTGAGCGCGCACACGTCTACTCCATGGAATTGCGAGATCCCCAGGCGCGCGCTGGCGCTTGGGGTGTTGATTTGTTCAACATCATCAAACCAAGGTTTTTCATGGGATTTAACTAACAAACATATAAACATGTTGATTTGGGATGATTTGGGTCATAGCATAGATATAGTGACAGACATACACTTAGAACATAATTTGGAAAATGAACATCAAAGATTCACCTGGGGAATGTGTTCTAAGTATCCGCTTAGAACACCAACCAAAAACATACACTTAGAACAGGTGTTCTAAGTTAGAACAGGTGTTCCAGGAGGTACTTAGAACACTTTCGGGCAATTTATGTGTTCTAAGTGTAAATCCGCAATTAAATTTTGTAAGGATTGGTACAGCCTTCAGCGGGGTCAATGGATATATATATATAGACGATTAATGTGATAAACCCAAAAATAAACCATCCCATTGAACAACCATGTGGGCCATATTTGGTTCCATCAGCACGCAAAAAGAAGAGTATGCAGTTTGTGCAAGAGATGTACCAGGTTTGCAGGGTTTCTGGATGAATCTTTTACTATATACATATATATATATATATATATATGCACATATACACATATATATATACACATATATTGCCTCATATTATGCAATAATATATATATATATATATATATGTATACTGTATATATATATATACACATATACATATGTCTTACAATTGTATTGTATGACTACTTTGCAGGGAAGGACATACACTTAGAACACATGTTGTAAATATAAAACGGGCTAGCGCCCGGGTGCCGCCGACCCCTCCTTCTTTGGGACACAACGCTATTATGTTAGGTTTACTAGAAGACATTGATGTGTGGCTTTAGAGTGCCTGTTGGCCGCAGGATGAAGCATGCCAAGGTTCCCTTGTGTTTAAGGCCTGGCAAACGGCAGGCTTGGACCCCCCATAACGGGTTGTAAGGGTTTAAAGGGTTTTAAGGTTTTTAAGGGTTTGGAGGGTTTTAAGGGTTTAAGGGCGGGCAAACGGCAGGCTTGGACGCCCATA
>Ga0126342_10001849_pt1 | contig 31355 bp, 24 predicted proteins | sample Cyp1metagenome_FD_92528 | JGI IMG/M metagenome (GOLD analysis project Ga0126342, IMG submission 92528) | Coral microbial communities from Lord Howe Island, Old Settlement Bay, Australia - Cyphastrea 1 metagenome | ecosystem: Host-associated > Invertebrates > Cnidaria > Coral ...
ATCACAATTGACATGTACTGTGGATAACATGTCATAACATGCAACTTGCGCGGGCCTAAAAATTTAGCTCCGTAACATTGTCATTAAAGAAAGAAAAAGAAGAATGTGCAAAATCCACATTTCCCTGTGGCGAAACAATGATTTTTGACATATGGATCAATGAGAGCCAAGATACCCTGCGGAAACCTAGGGCCCCGAGCGTATATATATATATACACACACTATACACATTGTATACACATTATATATACACATTATATACACATTATATACACATTATATACACATTATGTACACATTATATACACATTATATACACATTGTATACACATTATATACACATTATATACACATTATATACACATTATATACACATTATATACACATTATATACACATTATATACACATTATATACACATTATATACACATTGTATACACATTGTATACACATTGTATACACATTGTATACACATTATATATATATATATATATTATATCCCATGTCCCAGAGAAAGGCCATGGAAGTTTCGCCAGGCAGGTGCCATCGTGGTGGCCGCTGAGCCCTCGGTGCCGAAGCTGCCCAGCGATTACGACGCGCTGAAGAAGAAGGGACTGGTGCGAAAGCGCCGCGGAAGACCGTGGGAGGTTGGGAAAAGCCTGGGAAAACCATGGGAAAAGCATGAAAAGTTGGAAAAACCATGGGAAAACCACGGAACAACCGTGGAAAAACTATAAGAAGTTGGAAAACCATGGGAAAACTGTAGGAAAACCATGTGAAAACCATGGGATATGAATGGTATATTGATGGAGTAATGATATTATGGAGGTTTAGTGGAATTTTAATGGGATAGAATTGAGTCTTGATGGAGGTTGGTACAAAGTGAGGCTGAACTAAGAAAAAAACAGGAAAATGGTGACTTAAGCAAGAAACATGTGGATGTGTATGATATTACAAAGGGAATTTTTAATGGGAGTTTAATGGAAGTTTCCGTTAGGTTTTATTTATAATGGATTTTATACCGTGATTCAATGGAATATTAATTGGGTAGAATGAAATATTGATGGAATATTATGCAATATAATTGGAGCCAAATGATCATTCAAAAGAGAGGACATGGGGGTTCCAGGCATATAACAATTAAGTAACATAATATACCTGGGTAAATTATAACGACCTCACTGCGACCTCACTGGAATTCATGGTTAGTAAGGGTGACTATCCCCAAATGGCCTTAATTCAGGTTAGTGAAATATTATAATTTACCCATATATATATATATAGGTATTAATAGGTATTGATCCGTACCCATATAACAATTAAGTAACATAATATATATATATAATATACATATGATACGTGTAATGTATGGCAACATGTGGCCCTCCATTACCACACGTAGGATACTGTCTTCGGCATCACCAGGATCTGCCAGTCATTTTTTTCAGTGGGTATTTTCACACGTGGATGTTCCAACATCCCCGAACTAAATGGAGGTACCCTCTGGTAAACTAACATAGCTATTGAAAATGGCCATAGAAATAGTGGATTTTCCCATTAAAAATGGTGATTTTCCATTGCTATGTTAGTTTACCAGAGGGTAAATAGCTGTGAAAATCATCTATAAATGAGAGATTTTCAATTGCCATGTTTGAGTACCGGAGGGTACCCACTTTTTGGTGCTTTATGATTTTTATTTTGACAGCCATAGCCAAGTGGGACGTCTTGGTTATTTTTCAAACCATTCGCTGTGGGATACCATCGGTATTTTCATCAAATTTTCAGTATATGGAGGTTTCCTAAGTCATGGGGGTGCTCCCAGTCATCATCCATTTCAATAGGATTTTCCATTATAAACCATCCAGCTATTGGGGTACCACCATGATTATGGAAACCCCCATATACCAGCACTTTTCAGTCGTTAACATTGGGATACCATCCATTTCTTTAGTGACTGATGTTGGTATTCTGAATGTGGCTCAACATGTTGGGGTTCTGAAGTGACCCGAAAAAAATGTAGTGTTCCAAAGTGACCCGTCGACCTTCGCTAGGTTGAGATTAATATGTTTTTACACATAGCCATTTGAGCCATGAACAAAATAGTTGATTGGTTACTATAGGGACTTAGAGTACCTAATTTACTGGGGATTATGATAACCCATAGTAGGGAAACCTATCAACGAACTAGTATCATGAGATGGGAAAACGGGGTATTTTTAATGAGCATATCCCATTACATTCCCATTGATATGTCATTGTCCCATGATTTCCCACTGAAATAACCATTATCCAATGGTTTTCACATGATTTAAGGATTTTCCCAATTTTCCTCATGATGTTCCTATGATTTCTAGGTCTATCTTGGATGGGTAGAAACTAATCCTTTAGTCTTTTGGTATCAATGGGATTATCTACGTTCGCCAGCTCAGAATTTGAGTTGTTTTTTTTGCAAGGCATCTAAGATTGGCTATGATTATAGATGCATCTAGATGAATTATAATTAATCTTTTATGGGGGTTTCCCAAAAAAAAACATGTATTTTTCCCATTTTCCTCATGATATTCCCATGATTGGCCATGGTAAAAATGGCATTGTTTTACCCACATCTTCCATGGATTTTCCATGGATTTTCCATGGATTTTCTTCATGTTTTTCCCATGATTTCCTCATGATTTCCTCATGATTTCCCATTAATTTCCATGATTTTCCATGGGTCCCCATGTTTTTTTTCGGTTGGGACCATACCTCAGCTCAGGCCCGCGAACATCGTCTGCTCCATCAGCGATGATCGAGGGGCTGAAGCCACTTATGCAGGCCCTGGCAAGACGGTGCTCCAAAAAAACGATAGCGAAGTTGGTGGCTTATGATGACTAGGCCAATCTTAAATGGGTAGAAACTAATCCTAACTAGTCTTTTGGTATCAAAGGGAATATCAAAGGGGAATGGGAAATTTTCAATATTAATGGCTATAACCTCCATTTTCAATACTAATGGGTATAACCTCCATAATTTATGATGCTATTTAAAGGGACATTATTGGGTTTATGGTCTAACCCCAATGACGTCATAGGGGATCCCCCAACGTCATCGCTGGAGACGGCGAAGTGTTTCTAGGAAAGTCCGATGATAAAATGATTTAACATGTATGATTTGGGAGCACCCCACTTTTAGGAAACCTCTATATCTATATATATATATAATAAATGTATATATATATATGTATATATCTATATGTATATATATAAACATCAACAAACTACTTTGTAAGGCTAGGGGATACCACCTTTTTCAAGATCTTGTTACGAACACGAACGCCTTACCTGTGCCCGGACTCAAATACCTGGATTCATGGAACAACGCCGTAGGGCTGAAGACAGCGGCCGCTTGAAGTTGGTGAACATAACTCGAATAACTGTTGAGTATTGTTTATGATACTAATTTGTTTATATAACTGTTGAGTATAGTTAACATAAGTTTATGATACAAATAACTGTTTATGATACAAATAACATAACTGTTGAGTATAGTTAATTGGCTTTATATTGGCTTTATTTGTTTTTAATAAATCACATCATAACTGGGTGGCCCCACATTGAAAACAGCGTTCTCTACCTTAACGATAGTCCTATGAGGAGTTTGTGGTTAGGATCACCGGTTGGTGGTTGCCAGAAAAACATGGGGATCTGATGGGAACATCATGGGAACGGAAAATCATGGGAAAATGGCTACAGAATGGGGATACAACTGATATAACTCACCAAATCAATATGAAAAACATATGGTTGTTCACCAGGAAAAACATATGGTATCATATGGTTTAATATGTTTAATTAATGATGTTTAATATTAAAAGAATGGGAAAAACATCTATCAATCTGATTGAATTTGATCATGACCTCACGTCCTGACGTCGGAATGATGAGAATTGGATTCAGGGAATCATCCCCAAATGGCAATGTGATACTGGTTTGCAGCTATTTTCAGGTTGGTAAATTCCTATAATTCAGCCACAATTCATGGATAACCCATGAACGGTCTCCGACTTACGATCATTCACCAGTAAAATATGTAACCCTATTTTTCGATTGGCGAAAGCCCGTCCGGAAAGCCAACCACCAGGTGTTCCCATCTCGGAAGTGGCCAAAGATGAGCAGCTGGGTGCGGGGGCGTTTTCGCGGGGCTTTTTTGATGACGGTTAAATGAACGACCTGGAGAGATTCAGCTAGAAAATGTGGGCCCCCTGATGTTTAGGTTGGTTTAATAAAATCATGAACATGAACTACAGTTACAAGTAAACTCAATTCACAAAGCGTATAGTACCGTATAGTTATTGTAGTGATGTTTACCAAGTTAGGGATCGTTTTATCGGGGTGCCCACTTTGTATCTAGCATCAAAACGAAAGGGATTCAACCAGCAAAAATCATGTTTTTATGTGTCTTGGGGCCTGGGATTCTATCGTCAGAACGACCTCAAGGTCACTATTCATGTGTATTTTTGGGATATTTTATGGGGATAGCCTCTGGTAATCAAACATGGCTCGCTAAATCCTGGAAAACCTTGGGGTGAAGCATACCTTCACGGGATTTTTTAGGAAACGCGGCAAGAAACCCAGCCTTCACGGGGGTTACCACTGGGATTTCTCGCTCCACCGGCCCTCTTTTTCGCCAGCCCTGTAGGCGTTGGGGGCGCCATCTGTTTGCTGTGGTTCAGGCGGCTGCGCCGTCGCACGTCCATAGGTTGGGACATAGGGGGAAAAAAACCATTGGTATATACCCTCTGGTAAACTAACGTAACTATGGAAAATCACCATTTTTAATAGGTAAATCAACTACAAATGGGCAATTTTCAATAGCTACGTTAAATTACCAGAGGGTAGATTATTATGATGATATAGTTGTAACTATGATATATAGCTATGACATGAAACTATGACATATAACTATGATATATAACTATGATGATTCGTTCCAACTATAAGTAATGATATTATACATAAACTATGATATAATTTGGAACTATGATATATATATATATATATAATATTATATCCACTTATGATTGGAATTGCACCCAGAAGAATCGCTTGCGACATGTGCAATATGATTCCTTTGTGCAGCGTTAGGACTTGTATGGTCTTCTCCCTCAGTGACTAATGGTTTGTCGTGTTGATAATCTATTGTAAAGTAACCTGATCGTAAATAGGAGGAAATATGGTAAACTTGTTGTTTCCCTGTGCTTCAGAATAAATCAAAACCAATGATGGGTACCTGTGAAGTTATTCTTGAATTATATATCCCACTTGTTCTCCAACCTTTGAAAGAAAGGGATAGGAAGGGCACCTTTGCGCGAAAGAACTATAACATGCCGTCCTAAGAATAATATGAAATGATCAGCCTTTAAGGATCAACTAGAAAAAACAACAACATCTACAAGGTGGTGCCCCCCAGTTATAGGTTGGTTTATAAACCATCGTAAGTATGTCAATATATCTACCATAAACGATAATGAAATTGGAGTTATGTAAGCCCCAACTTAGCGATTTAGCTCACTGGGGCACCACCAACCGTATGTTAGCGACCTTTCTGTGCTGTGGTGAAGAGTTGGATTGAAATTAGGAGCAACTTCAGCCCGGGCCCTTGGGCCCCATGAATCGTGTGTAACTTGAACATGGCAAACATGTTTTTTTTGGTTTTCTGCAAAAACATTGGATAATGGCGGTTGGGATATCATGGGGAATATTCATGGGATAGTCCAGAAGCTGGCTTTGGCTCAACATATGAAACTAGTCAACCCTGTGTTCCTTCTCCGGCATGCGGTGCAAAAGTGTTTCGAGGCTTGCTGTAAATTTCTGGAACATCCGCAAAACAGGGGGGAACAACAAGGGTTAGTAAGCCATTTTCCTATTTCGATCTGTTTCTATGCTTTAAATCGTGAGATTCTTCATACGTTCCCGAAACTGCTGGAAGGGGAAGCTTGACAGGACCGATCTAAATCCAATCCGGCAGCCTTTTGCTTGTCGGATGTTCAACCCAGGAAGTGGCCGTAAATATATAATGACTTTGAGGTTCTTGTTAACCCGGGCTGCTGACTATGAAAGATCGATTGATTCAAGGGAGACAATCTACTGGAAACAACAAAAAAAAATGATTTTGTTCCATCAATTTCCTGTCAAAGACAGGAGTTGTCTTTTTCGAAGATCCCTTTAATTTCCGGAAACCGCCATCCCTGGTGATGTTTTCGCCAGGCGACGCTTGCCTCCCTATTTCTGCAAGTTCATTGAGCTCTGCTTCGCAGCTGCACTTCCGACAGATCTGAAACCATTGGTGTCACCATGGGTTTGTTGGAACATTTTGGGCACACTTTATCATTATGTTCCCTATTAAACTGCCCTAAACTTGGATTCCAACCCATTCTCAGACACACCCCCAATCAAGAATGTCTCTTAATGATTTCAGGGGCCACACGTCTGTTTGATGTAACTGGATATAATGGGAATATAGTAGATTTATGAACCACACGTGGATCCAATGGAATATCATAGTGATTTTTTATGATATTTTATGATATTTTATGATATTTTATGGCATGTATATAATGGGATATACAATCAACGCTATGGGATTAATCATGGGGATATAATTGGGATGGGATTCTATCTGGTCTAAATAGATATAATGGCTGATTTTGTGGGAGTTATTGGGATATAATGGATGATTTATCCACCATCAACGCATTTTTTTATGTGGTTCCATAGGATTTCATAACTGTTTAAATTTAGTTAGTTTATATAATGGCGAGGGATATGTTCATGGAATATTCATAGAATATTGGTGTTCCATAGATTCTGGTGTCATCAAACATGGTTTTTTGGCAAATCCGTGAACTGAATCTCAAGGTTTACCCTCTGGTAAACTAACATAGCTATGGAAAATCACTATTTTTAATGGGTAAACCCACTATTTCTATGGATATAAATGGGCTATTTTCAATAGCAAACTGTTAGTTCACCAGAGGTTTATAGCTGGAACATGAATCAACATCATATATCTATCAGTTAGGATAGGCCCAAGGCCCATCTTCCAACTCATCAAACCCAAAACATTTTAAAGCCACCTACCATCTCATCATCAACAAAACCAGAAAGGGGGGGATACACACTTTCCAAATTCCAATCAAAAAATGGTCAAAATCATCTTTTCAACAAGTCCCCGAAGAGCATATAGAGATGGATAAGGTGGCATAAACTATGATTTCGGGGGATAGATACAGGAGTTGGAAGATGGGCATGGTCTGTCTGATATGGTTTTGTTGTATAAATACATTACTACAGTTGTGCCTCTTGAAATATTCAAACCAGATAATATTATACCAAAGAAAGGGAAAATATTATCTTGCCAACAAACTGGGCAAGGTGTTGCTCCTTCATTTCAATCATATCATTCATATCATGCTATTCATTTCCTCACTATCATTTACAACTACAATTACATAACTTACAATATGGCACTATATTATCCAATGTATGTGTCATCTCATTAACCTTTCTTTGGCAGGTTATATTACTCATTACACTACCACCCTTAATGTCAATATGAAAGCCAATTTGGAACTTTTGACAAAACAGTTAATGGAACTTCGTATTTTAGCACAAGTATTGAATCAGTATTTGGTGGAGCAAGTGCAATGATTAGTATCCAATCTGGTCATTGCAAATTATGTGTTGACTGCTTCTATCATATTTTCTGCAAACACGATCAAGGAGGCGACTCTGGCGCAAACAGAGGAGCTGGTGACAATCAACAAACAACTGGCAGCGATTCTCGTGAAGATCGATTCCTTCGGGACGACAAGTGAAAAGGCGAAAATCCTCATCGACAACAAGTATAACGCCGACCTGACCGGCGGGTTCCTAGCGTTGGCCCTTGGTCTCGGGGCTCTCCTGTTCTTTGTTGGGGATAGTGTTGTCTCAGCAATTCGGCGGTACTTTAGGTTGTAGACGGCAGCTGGCAGTTCCTTTTTGAACGCAGTCAAGAGGTGCTCAGAAAAGCGCCGAGCTGCTTGTGATGCAGTGATGCACCATCTACCCTCTGGTAAACTAACATAGCTATGGAAAATCACCACTTTTAATGGGAAAACTCACTATAAATGACCATTTTCAATAGCTATGTTAAATTACCAAAGGGTAAAATATCTGAAGGAAAGTCTTTGATCTTACCAGCTGGATACCCTGACGGAAATCTCTTCATGACTATGCTTTTTGGGGCTTGTTGAAAAGATAGAATTGACCACTTAAATTGTTTGTTATTCGGAAAGTGTAGGGTACCCCCTATGGTTTTATGTTTTATGAGCTGCTGGGTGGCTTCAGAATGTTTTGGGGTTCAATGGCTGGAAGATGGGCAAGGCTATCCCTATCTCTATCAATACATATGTCGGGGATTTTCCAGCAAACCTCGATTTAACCGGTTAAATATTCTGGTTTTTCAACATGTTGAAATTGGTGGATATTTTTGGAGGATAATATGGATGTAATTGGATGAAGTGGGGATAGAATGTGATATAATGGGTAGTACTAATGGATATAATGGGTACTAACAATGGGATAATTTAATTTACCTTTCCCCAACGAACCAAGACCCTGCCAATGTTTGGCCGTTGGAAGCCTACGTCATATTTCAATGGGATGTAGTGTGATATACCCACTGATGGGGGGATGGTCATCAATCCATTTTCATAGGAAAAACACATGTACTACTGGGTGATTTATGGGAAATATATGGAACATATGGTGATTTATTGGAAAAATATGGGAAATATATGGTGATTTATGGATGTACTACCTGACCTGGTAAACTAACAGTTTGCCAACTGGAAGCCATGGCCCAGTCGAAATAGTTGATTTGCCCAGCTAGAAAATGGTGATGTTCCAGTTCGTTATCTGAGTTCGTTTACCAGTGGGTATAGATTTTCCCATTACATAAACCCATTATATACTCAGTATATATCCCATTAAATCCCATTAAACCACCATTTTCCTATGGTTTTCCTATGGTTTTCCTATGGAAATTTCCATCATGGGACGGATTGACCATGGCAAGAAACCAGTGCCCTGGCCACTTCTTTTTGGGAAAATCATGCGTAGCCTCCCGGCAATCAAACGTAGCAATATACCCATTAAAACCCATAGAATATATATATATATATATAGATACATATATATATATATATATATATATCGAAGATAGCTAAGTCGGATGAAAGACGCCCTCCTATAACTTACTGTATCTAGTTCCATCAGTTATCCCGTTAAGTCATCATTCTGGGTAAATTATACCGACCTCACTGTCCTCCCTCACTGGGAATGATGGTTAGTAAGGGGAATCATCCCCAAATGGCCGAACTATTCAGGTTAGTGATATATTGTAATTTACCCAGATATATATATATATATATATTCCCATTAAATCTCTATTTAATCACTATGAAATGACCATTAACCTATAGGTAAAATCATCATTTATAGATGATTCTCCTATTTTTCCCATGATTTTGTCTGGGGATTGTCCATGAAATCCCATGGAAACCGAGAGTTGGAAGTTGAGGCATGATCACCACTGCCGACCACGGTCCCTGCGTCTCTGGTGCGCACAACACCATTGTGGCCGCGCGGGCGGGAAAGGACCGGAGCGACCGGAGCGCGGCAGTGGTGGAGCACGAAGTGGTCGGATATAGCCCGAGTTATACCAGTTAGAACTGGTGATTTCTATGCTTGGCTATGGATAATAGCTACTATGGATGGATATGGATATGGATATGGATATGGATATTCTATAAATTGGGGCTATGTGTGTTTTTTCAAAAAATGATTCACTGACTACTGGAATTTAATGGGTCAGAACTAGAGGATATGGCAACCCAAGTTCAAAAATCATTTTTCGGGTTTTCCAGCCACCAACCAGCGGTTTTGGGGTACCCCCATGACTATGGAAACCTTCATACTGTGGATGGTTGCGATATCCTGCACCACATTCGATATTTCAAGCCCTATGAATAATGGGATAAACCACCTATTAAGTGGTGCAGGATTTTGCAACCAGCCACCGTATGCCTGAAAATGTGGTGTATCCCCCCATTCATGGCCGTCGTAATACGGATAATAGTGATTTATCACTGGATGGAATGGGAAATGGGTACCCTATTTTCAGACAATTGCTATTTCATGGGAATATGATAGGAATATCATTGGAATATTTTAAACACATATAACCAACAGAATGGGAATAGAAGAGGATAAAGATGCAATGAGATAAACCACTATTTCACCAGCAAATGCCAGGAGTTGAGCATCAAGCATTCGTATAAACCGTGATTTTACTGTAATCATGACAACTATTCAATGGGAATTCCAGGATCCTAAAATGGAGCTACGTTAGTACCATATGTTTGGCCATATTTTAGGGGGATATCCCCTTACATAGGCCTGACAAATACGCCTTACATATGGTAGGTACCTCCATTTTAGGATCCTGAAATTGCCATTGAACTATGGGTTTGAGATGATTTAACAATCAAAAATCAGCCGATTATGGATTTCATAAGCAGAAATAGGCTTTCAAATGGTTTCACCAGTAGTTAAGTAGTGCTTTCTTCGATCAAAATGCTGGTTTACCTAGGTGTCTGTTGTTTTTATACTTACAACAACTCTTGAATTTATTGCGCGAACATTCATCTGGTTGGTGGTTTGGAACATGAATTTTATGACTTTCCATATATTGGGAATGTCATCATCCCAACTGACGAAGTCATATTTTTCAGAGGGGTAGGTATACCACCAACCAGATAAATATGGAGGTTTCCTGAGTCATGGGGCTAGGTCCAGTTCTCATCCATAGATGGCTTTGAAATAAACCATCCAACTGGAGTACTCCCACTATGGAAACAATGGAAACCACCAACCAGTGGCAACCAGTCATCTACAGTTGGGTGAGCATCGAACGCCGGAGCCGGAGCTGGTTGACGCACGAGCCGGCACGAGCCACTTCTTTGTATCCCCATCGAATCACCCGCAACCAGCCCCTGTCCATAGCGCAAATCACCACCAATCCACCATCAACCAGAAGTTCTCCATTTTGGCTGGTAAACCAGGCTTTGTTTCGTTGCTTCAAAACCGGGCGTTCGTTACTCGAAATCTTTCCCAAGCCCACTGCCCAGAGGATTTGGTGTCTTCTTTGATCTCTGGATTGGCCACGATTGGTGCCTGGGTAGAGAAACTGTGAAGAGAAGCTGAAAAAGCCATTCGAAGCTTCCATGATTCTCCCATTTGAATCCATAAATGTAAGTTTATAGCTGGGAACACCATTTTCCCATAGAAAATCACCATTTTCCCATAGAAAATCACAATTTTCGTATGGAAAACATCTATAATTGTTTTTTTTCCACTGAAATGGTTTCTAAGGGTATGAAATATCCATTATCCATATATTCCCATTATCCATATCCCTATTACTATAGTTATCTACTATACATTGCTATTACCATAACTACAACTACAATAGCTATTGCTATTACTAAATACATTACTATTATACATATTCCGATTCCTATTACTGTTATCCCATTACTACAACTATCCATCATACTATGGAGCATATTTAGCATATTTTATTCCATCATCCATATCCATATTCCTATACTATGCATTATCCACACTATTATCCATACTATATTATCCATACTATATACTATATCCATATCCATACTATTATTACTATAATCATTGGATTGGTTTAAGGGAAAAACTACAAGAAACCATGGATTTCCTCATTAAATATGGGGCTTTCCTGTAAATTTTCCCTTAAACCAATCCATTGATAGACGCTTCACTTTTTAATTACATGTAATTCATCATAATATAACTAATAACTACTAACTATGGATACTATATCTACTATGACCATACTATTATCCATACTATATACTATATTTCCCATACTATATTATCCATACTACAGACTATATCCATACCTACTAACTATGGATACTATATCTACCCCATAGGATCCATGTATGGTATATATGCTAACATTTGGGGTATATTGATGGTAAATGTTACCATATATAGCATACATGGATCCTATGGGATATACTATATCCATACATAATTATATATACATATCTACTAGATATCTACTATATACTATATACTATACTATAGTAGCTATGGATACTATATCTACTATATACTATATCCATACTATATATCCATACTATTATTCTGCTATATACTATATTATATCTACTATATTATCCATACTATATTATACTTTATCCATACTATTATTATTGGAATATTATTCTAGTTATATGCTATATCCATTCGAACTAGTACTAGTCTTCTATAGTTATAACTACGAACTATGTCTCGCTTTGAGGTCCCCGCTTCGGCGGCGCCTTGGACGATGCGGCGCGGATGTTCTGCGAGGCCTTCGATCTGAAGCTGACGCCCGAGAAGTTCGTGGAGCGCCTGGGATTCCCATGGGATTTCCATGGGAAAATGGTGATTTTCCATGGGAAAATTGTGATTTTCCATAGGAAAATGGTGATTTTCCGTGGGAAAATGGTGATTTTCTATGGGAAAATGGTGATTTTCTATTGGAAAATTGGGATTTTCTATGGGAAAATGGTGATTTTCTTTATGGGAAAATGGTGATTTTCTTTATGGGAAAATGGTGATTTTCTATGGGAAAACCATAGCAAAACCATGAGAAAGTTGTGATTTACGCAGAATTTCACCATGGAACATGGCGATTTTCGTGGGAAAAAACGTGGGAAACTCATAGGCAAAGTGGGGAAATCATGCGAAAATCCTTGGGATAGTAGTATATAAATAGGGTTTTTCTTTTAAGGACATCATGGGAAAAACATCTATCACTGGAGATTTACTGGGGATATGAAAAACCGGGGAAATGAACATGCGGGAAAACGTGGGTAATGTCTGATAGTGAGTATGGAAATCTAGTAGATAATGGTTGGTTCAGTTCAGTACTGGAAAAATCTCAATGTAATGGTGCTTCTTGGCTGCCTGGTTCTTGGCGAAAAAAAACACGTTTCCGCTAACCAAACTATGTTTCATATGCTTGGGCCCTTTAAGCAATGGACAATACGTCATGGGATTGGCCATTAGCAAAGGGTGAAGCCAAAGACCCATTGGTGCCCTCGGATAAGAAGGAGATCGATGGTGCAAAACATTGGCTGAGACTGCCGTATCTTCCATGGCTGGCGACTCTTTTAGGAGGCTTGGCGACGGCGAAGAAAAACTGGAAGAGGTCCAGGCAGAAGTGGAGGCCGCCACAAAGAGGGAACACTGCAGGACACTGTACAGGTGACAATTCACCAGCATCACCTTGGGAGTTGCCGGATGAATGGCTAAGCCTATGTTAAGCCTATTTTCATGAGATATTTCATGGGAAAGTAATCTATGAATGGTGATATATAATATATCTATACTGGGGAAATGGGAGATACAACATATAAACAAACCAACAATGTGACATATGATATTATTGTTACCCCTTGATTTTTCTATAACTTATAATTTATCAATAGGGGGTAACGATTTTTGAATTGCTAATTCATCACCGCTCAACAGCAATATTTCTCCCCGTAATTTGCAGGTTTTGAAACTAGTTCCATCCCTATATCTCAATCAGTTGGCCACATCATTGGCCCCCTCAACCTTCATTTGGTTGGTAGTTATCCCCAGTTGTTTAACGCTTAAATTTCATAGTTGTATCCCTCCATTTCTACAATGTGAGGCCCCCAAGATAGCTAAGTTGGTTTATAACTCCGATATCTATGTTTTATGGTACTTATAACTATAGCTAATGGGGTTTATAAACCAACTTATAACTGGGGGGCCTCACATTCTACAATCCTAGATGTTATCGTTATTAATGTGTATATACGGTATATTCAGACATATATATATATATATATATGTCTCATGATATCCCTATTACATAACCCAATATCCCCATTGTCTCGCCAAAATGTATCCATTGTACCCCTAGGTATCATTTGATTTTATATCCCAACTGAGCCATTCAAGATACCATTGTTGATTGGTTTGAGTTTTATGGGTTGCGGAGTGTGATAACCCAAACACAATGGTAACTTTATTTGTAATAGTAGGCCACATAATGATACATAATGCCCATGACACTCGCGAATGCCATTGAACCATGAATTCAATCTATGTTTTTGACCATTCATGTGGCAAAGCCAGTAATCACCAGATATATGGTTGGATATACTGATTGGATATACTAACCATACCCAGTTTATCAGCATTTTTGTGGTTGGTATATCAGTCGCTCCACTGATTCCAAGAAGCAGCTCTCAGGAAGTGCAAAGCAGAAAAGACTGACGCTCGGTGCTCGTTAGAAGTGGCTCTTCAAGCTATGAAATGGCTTGTAGGAGTTGAGCGAATGGGAGTAGTGATAGGTTTAATATAAGTTTCTGTTGAATCTACCGTTGCATCATTTTAAAGTATAAGTTTCTATTTCATTTAGTGTTGTATCTCTGATTTTTCTATGGTTTGGTATGCTTCTTTTTGCATTTATACTAGTATCTTGGTTAAACAGCAAAAACTGATATTGAACCATAACCTTTGCCATGTAAACTGTGGGATGATTACAGTGATGATGATGATGGGGTTTCATATGGAAAAATATGGAACTAACATCTGGATGATTGTTTTTTTTCGCGGTTCACACCAGGAATCGCTTGTACATTGCCGCTACTTACCCTGATTCACTGGGGTGAAGTAAGCCAGGAACACATGCAATTATGGAAATAATACATGAATTATGATGGGTTGCATGATTTCATCTACAGTATACCTGTTGCATACCTGTTTACCCCCATGAAATACGGGTGTTTCTTTTGGTTTTCGAAAAACATCTTTTGGATCGGCATCGCTGGTTAGTGTCGACTCGCTTAAATCTGCAAGGTCATTGCGGGTATTGGACATCGATGCTTGGTGGAGGTTTGATGTTTTTTTTTGATGCCCTGGACGGGTGGGGATTCATACAAGAGATCTTACACATCTCTTCCACATCAGAAAAGGAACATCTGTTGAACACATAATCTAGCAAATAAAATCAAATAAATAGCATTTATAGTTATATCTGATTACAATACTTACACCATCTTACACCATCCTACACGGAGTATGGTGAATTCATCATTTGGATAGAACACATTGGATCACTGACAGCTCTGCCAGGTAGGAAGAGTCGGGCCTCGCCAGGTAACCACCTTCCAGTTGTCGCCAGGTAATGGCGGTTCAATTCTGCCACCTATGGGCGCCCTTCCAGATGTGTTGGTTTATAGTTGTACCCGGTCCGTCCTTTTTTTTCACAGATGGTGAGCTCTTTCTCTTAGCTTCATATCTCCAAAGGCATGCCAGATCGGTATGACTCACTTGTTCTTGTTCCGCAATTGGATGATTTTTCCACCGGGATGGCTGTGAACGAACCCTCGAGGAATCAAATCCTTGGACAATCCGGATGCCAGAGTAGTCCTGATCAAGGAATATGCAACTTGACGATCGACGAGGGAAGCCCCCATATGAATCCATAAAATCGAGGTGATTGGGAGGATTCGGTGAAGGGATTGTCTGGTTATGTCTGGTTTTCTCCGTGGGTCACATTCGTTTTCACTTCCTACCAAACTTGTTTAACTCACGACGTGCCAGCTGACGTTGTTCCTCGGATGTTTGATGTTTGAAGTTCGGAAAGGGTTGATGGTTTCTGATAGTTTGCAACGTGGGTGTATCTGAACGTATACCCACAAAAAATTGTTGCTTTAACCATCATATACCCACAAGAAATGGCTGTTTGAATAGGGAATCTGATGAAGGCAAGGGTCAACTGTGATCCTAAGTGATTGGGAGGAGGTGAGTCCGTAAAAAATATCCATGTAGGGCCTGGTTGAGTGTTTCCCAGTCCCAGCATCATACCATCAATATCCATCAATGGCCATGCAACAGGAACCGATTGATTGGAGGTACCGATTCCATATATGTTGGGCCTATTTTTGAGGCCTAATTTTCAGGGCATATCCCCACAAAATATGGCCAAAAATATGGTACTAGCGTACCTCCATTTTAGGATCCTGAAATTCCCATTGATACCAGTTACAATAGAAGGGGATGTGATTAGCAACGGTTGTTTCAGAACTGTTCTTACCAGCTTCTGAGTTGATTACCTTCCATTTTACAGGGGATGTAACCACCAACCACCCACCATTTACCAACTTCAACTTGGATGATGCACCTGGTACCCTGACCTAGATCCTGAGCATCACACTCTGCCAGGGAAAAGCTTCTTGAGGCCAAGGTGAATAGTACGTAGGTTATTGGCTTGATGTGTGCAGTTTTTTTGTGCAGCAGTTTCATCCTTCGAACTATGGAATCAGTCACTGAATTAAGCTTCTTCAAAATCATTTTTCAGATCTTGCATTTCTGTTGGATCAATTCTCATTTTTGTTTGATACCTTACTTCTGTCTCTTGTTGTTTGATACACAACATTTAATTTGCTTGTGATTCCCAACTGGTTGGTGCTTCGGAACATGACTTTTATTTTTCCATTCAGTTGGGAATGTCATCATCCCAACTGACGAAGTCATATTTTTCAGGGCTCAACCACCAACCAGATAAGTCATTGATAGTCATTATAATTCTCATTAACTAGTTCGTTATATCTACCATAAACCATAGTTAATTCAGCCACTTATATACCACCAACCAGCCAAATTTTCGGGGGACCTCCCCTACCCCCCACATGGCCATGCGGCGCCGTGAGGTGAAGAAACATCTGCCCTCCACGCCGCTGCTGGACTTTGCATTGGCGGTGGAACAAGTCACCACCAAGAAAAAGGCTCCAAGGGGAAAACATACCCTGTGGTAAACTAACATAGCTATGGAAAATCACCATTTTTAATGGGAAAATCCACTATAAATTGTCATTTTCAATAGCAAACTGTTAAATTACCAGATGGTATCAAAACCATCAACAAACACCATGGTTTCATGGGAAAACATCCAAAAACATATGAATCTACACATGGGAAAATTTCTGAATCTACAAATGAGCTCCCTGAGTCAACACGAACGATCCGATCATTGAATGACCATGGAAAAAGCCAGAAGGACAATTCCGTTGAAAAAAGTGCTAAGATGAGATTCATTTTAGCTGCAAAATACACTTGGTGAAGTGTGTGGATTATCTCTGGCGTGTTACCCTCTGGTAAAATTAACAGTTTGATATTGAACATGGCCCATAGAAATAGTGGATTTTCCCAGCTATAACATGGTGGATCTTTCCAGTTCGTTATGTAAACGTTTACCAGAGGGTATCAAACATCACTGGAACATGATCCGTTAAAAAAGATGATGTTCCTAGGAGTTTTCCTACGTTTGTAGCGGATTCTCCGTCGGGCGCGTGTGATTCCCAGAGGTAGCATTATCTAGCCATATTTGGGGAGGATCAACCGAACAGTATTGGGACATTAACTAACTTGGAATAGAACCTCTGGTAAACCATAGGAAAACCATAGGAAAACCATAGGAAAATGGTGGTTTAATGGGATTTAATGGGATATAACCTCTGGTAAACGTTTACATAACTATGGAAAATCACCATTTTGAATGGGACAACTCACTATTTCTATGGCCATGTTCAATAGCAAACTGTTAAATTACCAGAGGGTAATTGTCAATATAAGGATTCCCAACAATGGTGGAATATGAAATCAACATTTTCATTGGCTGGCTACCCCCCCCCCAAATTAATACAGACCCTGCCAGATAGGGGGTTGAAAGATGTTGGAAGATTAATTTCCACTCAAAATTGACGATGTCCAGGGTCTATGTGAATTTGCTACCCTGTTTTTATTGGTTAAATCAAGTCAAATCACCATTTTCATTGGTTAAGTCTCATTTTTTCACTGGCTCTGCACTTTGACAGGCCAGCCTCATCTTAAACGTGGACGGTTGCATCGCCGTGTGCTTCGTGGACTTGCTACGGACCTGCGGCGAATTCTCCAGGCGCGTCGGTTGATCAGTGGATTTACCTGGGATTTACCATGGGATTGTGGTGATTTGGAAATCCCCTAGAAAATGGAGGTTTCATGGTGATTAATGGTGTGAAATGGTGTGATCAATGATGATTAATGATGATTAATGTGGTTAACACATAGGATTTTACCATGGGATTATGGTGATTTGGGGACATCCATGGAAATCCCCTAGAAAATGGAGGTTTCTAGCTGGGAAGAATGTGGGTAAAACAATGCCATGTAAAATACCACTTATAAAAATGCTGATTTGGGGGATGGTTTATTATTGTTTTACCCACATTACATCATTACAGGACGTAACTAGATGACTATAATATACTATAATGTTTTTATGGGGTTTACCTGGATTTGCTAAGTGGATTTTTTTTGCATGTTGCCAATGGGAAATCAACCATGACTTGGGAATGGATTAAGGGAATAGTATGTTGTTTTGGGGCGAACCTCCCTCAAGCAAATCCAAATCATGTTCAATTTCATGATTTTCATGGGAAAAAACACATAAAAAAACACCAAACATATGGAATAATATATGATGGAGACAATGTCGCGATTAACAATCAACAATGAGATTTTGGGAATCTGAAGCGCTATTTGAGGAAACCTGGTTCAGAAACCCATAATATGCAAATTTAAAGTTGTTCATGGAAATTGATGTTATTAGACAAATTTAAATTTGTTACAGTACACAATTGCTCATCCGAACATCCCTATATAAAAACTTTCCACTTGTTATAGATTCAGATGTTGTTTTAGAGATGTTCAAAAAACCTCTAGATCTACATTATATGATATTATATGTATATGGCAAATTATTTACAGAGTTCGTCTCCCTGGCCGCGAACTTTCCATGGATAACCCACAATCAAGACAATCCATTGATCCCTATTGGTTGTATCCCTTATGTTGGTTACATATCCATCAAGATTCCATTACATCCCATTGACATCCCATTGACATTCCAATGGACATGTCCCATCAATTATATCCACTCTATATCCACTATATTCCCATTATATATGTTCATAAATATTCTAATTATATCCACTCTATATATACTATATTCCCAGTATATTCCCATCAGTGCTATACAATTCATATGATCAGATCTGTGGAACTCACAGAACTTTATGTTGGAAGCTTCCATCAACCAGTTCGATATACCCTCTGGTAAACGTTTACATAACTATGGAAAATCACAATTTTTCATGGGACAATTCACAACATTAATGGTGATTTTCCATAGTGATGTTAAATTACCAGAGGGTATATCTACCATACCATAAACCCAACGAAGTGAAGCGATTAGTTCAGTTGCCAACTTTAAAGCGATTTGGTAGAAGCTATCCCCGTAGTTAACTATACGTGTGTATATATATATATAGTAACATATTATACTGAACCTATCCCTCCCCAACCATAAGCTAGCTATGTTAGTTGGTTTTTTGTACCTTCCCAAAGGAAAATTAGATGGCCATCTACATGGCCATCTCTCTTTTGAAACCACCAACTGGTGATAGTTAGATATACATTCCATGAAAATTAGATATATCTACATATATCTATTTCATTAGATTCCCAGATTTATCTCGTTATTAAGATATATATCTATACTGGTTGGTGGTTTCAAACATGAATTTTATTTTCCATAATATATGGGACAATCCTTCCCATTGACGAACTCCATCATTTTTCAAGATGGTTATTGCACCACCAGCCAGATAGTCATTGGATAACATAAAATCTGGTTGGTGCTTTGGAACATGACTTTTATTTTTCCACATATTGGGAATTTCATAATCCCAACTGACGAAGTCATATTTGTCAGAGGGGTAGGTCAACCACCAACCAGATCAGTCATTGATAGTCATTATCATTCTCATTAACTAGTTCGTTATATCTACCATAAACCATAGTTAACCTTAACCCAGGTGATGTGGCCCTCAACCCATCCCCCTGGCCACCCATCCCCTGGCCAGGAGCGAAGCCGATGACTTCGTCACCCACGGCGTCCTCAACGGTCTCTTCGTCTCCTCGCGCACGCTGGGCCTTGTGGGGCACTTCTTGGACCAACGCCGTGCCATGGCGCGGCTGTTGCGAGTAGGGTCGGTGGAGGGTCGGTGGAGGGTTTGAGCCGGGGAAATGATGGGATATGTATTTATAAAAAGGAATATACATGGGGAAGATGGGGAAGATGGTTTTGTTTGATATTGTTTGATGTTTGCTATTGAAGATACCCGGCCTGGTAAACGTTTACAGTTTGCGAACTGGAAAATGGCAATAGAAATAGTTGATTTTCCAAGCTAGAAATGGTGATTTTCCATATCTATGGGGACAGAGAGATGGAAAACTCATGGGGAAACCACAGGAACATGATATAGAAATGGTTTGTGTTCCATATCTATCTTATAGTGACTAGAGAGACCATTCTGCTTGGTCCCTCCGGTAGTTCAATCCTGTTGATGGTAACATATGGTAACCATACTGAAAGTATGAATTGATGGATAAAGCCCTCACTTTTTGGACGGGTGAAATTTCCATGTTTAGGAGGATGCATTACCATTTTTCTTAATCCACATGAGAAATGTGAATTCATCACTTTTGATTCAGATTCCATCAGCTCAGTTGTTTTTGCTCCGAAAAGCAACAAAATCACATCACTGTTGTTGGGATTCCATCAGATTTCCAGTTTTCAGTCAGGAAAAAATCACACATGTTCATTACCCTCTGGTAATTTAACATAACTATGGAAAATGACCCATTTACAGATGATTTTCCCAGCTAGAAACCTCCATTTATAATGGATTTTCCAGTTCGCTATGTTAAATTACCAGAGGGTATGTCCGAATTCGTAAAGTTCACTTTCATTCCCTATGGATCCCGCCCATCACAAGGGTAGCTGGGGTATGAGTCCGATATGGGGTTAGCTTACCCTCTGGTAAACATACAAAAAGCTATTGAACATGGCCCATGGAAATAGTGGATTTACCCATTAACAATGGTGATTTTCGATATGTGAAAGTTTACCAGAGGGTAAGTGCCATTAAATCCCATTAAATCCCATTAAACCACCATTTTTCCTATGGTTTTCCTATGGTTTACCAGGCCGGGTAAGTGCCAGTGCCAGAATTCATCCGAGGTTTGAAGCAGCCTCTGTACAGAGACTTGGCTGATCGGTGGTGGCTTTCCATAGTCATGGGGGTACTCTATATTAACCTATGGTTAATCTATGGTTAACCTATGGTTAATCTAAGTGTGTATATATATATATATTATATGGATGTGGGTCAAAATGGAAGACCATTAATGGGACCACAGATGGAAATGTCTAGTTTAGTATTAACCATCCATAATTTTGGGGTACCTAATTTTGACCCATACCCATATCCTGCGGGGAGTTCAGGAAGGTCATATCCTGCGGGGAATTTCTACACATGGGAATCTCCGCATCATTTTGTAGGCAGAAAACCAAGAAAAAAGTGATGTGGATTCACTATATTAACCTACAAAATCTATGGTTAATATATGGTTAATAATATATGGTTAATCTATGGTTAATCTATGGTTAATCATGACCAGGGTTGACATTCACTATATTAACCTACAAAATCTATGGTTAACTATATATTAAGCCCCAATAACTATAGTTATATCTACCAGAAAACCACTATTGGGATTTAAAATGACGTACTCCAATAGCTGGAAGGTTTATTGTGGAGAATCCATCGAAATAAAATTCTATGGATTTTATCAACATGCTCCAAGAGTGAGTTTTAAAAATCACAAGTTAACATGCCCATATGCGAACCATGGTGCTGGTATATGCACACCTACATGACTGGGTGATTTTGTTCGGGCACATGTTGGTAAATATTCCAGCACCATGGAGCATATGGGATGAATATGTTTTCCATGTGTAAATATCATGATGTAATGAATGTATATAATTGTATACATATATATATAATATACATATGTTAAGTATCATGTGTGTATAGATGTGTGCATACAGATATACGATATCATTCTAAAGAACACTAGATCACTAGGGAAAAAATTGAGAACCACATTCTGTTTTTGTTGGCATTTGGGTGTGTCTGAAATTCTCCACTTTGTGGCAAGTCTGATGAAAACTACCTATTTTTTCGGTGTTGTTTGCAACATTTTCAGTTAGCATAGCCATTTGGAACTGGTTTGTTGCGGACCATCATGGGGTGGGGAAAGCAATGATGGTGGAACGTGGTGCCCCCTAGTTACAAGTTGGTTTATTAACCCACCTACAGCAACTGCAGTTATAATCACCATAGACACTATGTAATCACCATGAGTTGATAATGATTTATTACCTATCAGAACTTCTGGTGATATGTAATCCATTGTAATCAGCTATAGTTGGATAATATGTTTACAATCATACCATTATTCACCGATTTTTTCGCATATATTAGCCACTATTAACCTATAGTTATATAAAGCTTAACCTTAGCTCGCTTTAGGGGTCGCCACTTTGTGAGTTTGGTCGGATTCGTCGGATGTCAATGGCAGTTGATGCAGCCAAAATGTCTGTTGGTTTCTAGTGGTTTATAATCCATAGTAATATATAGTAACTATCTATTGGAGTTATGTAAGCCCCAACATAGCGGTTTTCATCGCTCACTGGGCCTGGCCTTAGCAGAATTTGAAAGATTTGGATCGGTTCACAATGCAAAACATCATGTGTTTTTTACTGGAACTATTCGTTTGTGTGTTCTTGTGCACATGTGTTTACAAACACATCTGTGTATGGAACAAACAGTAATGAACAAACAAACAAGTGAGTTGTCAAGTTGGCAGATCTCATCCAATTGTCAACAAACACTGATAAAGATAAAGAGGCAAATGATGGTAAATTATACCGTATACTTGGAATATCCATAATAAAATGAGTACTTAATATCCAGTAATATCCATAGTACTTTCCATGTTTCCCCATGGTAAGCGCGACTCGACTACCATTTTCTGGTAGAATTTCCAAGTTGGATGAGATCCAGGTGCGGCCGTGCGGCCACTCATCAATTAAGTCCACGTATCTTTCTGTGATCGAATCCTCGTTTCTTTTTGAAATTTTGCTTAGAGATATATAAAAACATGTTTTTGTGCATTAAATCATGACCAAAAAACCATTCTTGGTTGATCTTGGTTGGTTTATCCACGATGCGTGGAGTATCTGTGGAAATGTGGTACCTATCGGTTCAGCATCCTCCGCTCAGTGGAACTGGTGGAACTCCAGACTGGTTGGTGCTTTGGAACATGGCTTGGTTAATGGTGGTTAATGGTGGTTAATAATGGTTAATGGTGGTTAATAATGGTTAATAATGGTTAATGAGATATCTGGTTGGTGCTTTGGAACATGAATGGATTATTTTCCCCAATAGTTGGGATGATGATCCAATCTGACTTTCATATTTGTCAGAGGGGTTGAAACCACCAATTAGATATTTTTTTGTTGGGAATATTTGGTATTGCCACTGCGCTTGCAGCAAACAGGACATCCCCAAGACGACGTCACGTACCTCGCGTGAGTAGGAAAAGCCCCGTGCGGGCTTCCAAGCCATCGATTTTTTTGCAGTTATGGTCCTATAGCCAGTTATAAATGGGATGGAATGACTCCTGTAACTAGGGTTAATATATATATATATAATATAAAGATAGATAAATCACATTATATATATATATATCACTTGTATGAGTGTTTTGTTTCTTCTTTTTTTCGCCCGTTATAGCTGGCTATGGAGCTATAACTGTAGCTGATTAGCTGATCAATTTTCATGGCGATACAAAAAGGACACCCATTGCATCCATGTTTCTGGAAGCATTCTGCCAAAGATACTGTGGATGGTTGCGAAATCTTGCACCAGTTGGTAACTATTGGTAACTATGAAACACTGTAAATAATGGGATCATAATGAGACAAGCCATCTACCAACTGATGCAGGATTTCTTCCATCCAAAGATAGGATAGGCTCTTGACATACAATGTGGTGCCCCCTACATAGCTGACTAACTTGGTTTATAGCCACAACATCTGTATATAATATGCCTATAGATAATAGGGTTGATAGACCAACTTATAAGTGGAGTTCACGACCCTGTACCATGTTTCCTGTTCTTCAGCTTGTCTTGGGTCAGATTTGAAAGCCTTTTCCGAGCTCTTCTGTTGTCGTCGTCGTCGTCGTCGTCGTCGTGGTTGTTGTTGTTGTTGTTGTTGTTGGGACTGGGGCTATACTAAGAGGATTGATAGGCCGAACATATTTTGGGATTTTTCTGTAGGTCCTCATAATGGGATAGAATAGAAATCCCCTATCAACCATCAGAAGAGCTTTGCAAATGGGTTTTTGGACACTGATGACATGGTGTCATAGCCATTTGAAGACAGATTTTCTCATCAGAGATCAGCACACAGCGACATGTGAAGCATGGCAGAAATCAAGTGACTCCACATGAGCTTTTTTTATGCTGGACCCATCTGGAGCCTCACTTTAGCATTCGATAAGTGCAGCCATAACTTTCAATAAGTCAGACTGCTTTTCATTGGCTCAGCTTTAAGCGGATCTTTTTGGTGACCACCTCCCAGGGCCATCTGGTCGCCATGAGTGAGTCTGCCAACTTGGGGAAGTGCCATCTTGCCACATGGCAAACAGAATCTCAAGGTGCCAGAGTGCCAGCAGCCGACTCTCGAGTCACTGGGGTGCCCCCAGGGCAAAAAAAGCCAAGCAAAAATTGAAGGAGATGTGACCAACCCCAAGTCATAGATAGAAAAGACCTTGAACACCTGGACATATATAGGTTTGCCCGTGACTCGCAATTGTATTTCATAGCGTATATCATCATGTAAATCATCGAAGATCTTCAATGAATGTAGAAGTTTAATGAAGTTTAATGGGGGTGGGAGAATCAATAAACCCTTATTGAAGATCTTCAATGAATGTAGAAGTTTAACGGGGGTGGGAAAATTAATAAACCCTTATTGGAGATCTTCAATGAATGTAGAAGTTTAACGGGGATGGGATAATTTATCAACCCTTATTGAAGATCTTCAATGAATGTAGAAGTTTAACCCTTCTGTTGGTTGATGATGGTAAAGCCATCTGCTGGTTGATGGTTGGGATGAAAACCCACTATCGGGGTCTGTACGTAATTGTAGATATCATCTATACCATCCTGGAAACGCTGTTCTGCGTTTGTTTTGGGTGCTATACCGCGATATTCACTAAGAAATAAACTCTGCTATATTCTGTTTGTTATCATCAACATAATATAAAATACCAATTCTGTCATATGTATAGTAACCTACCATCCTTTATACAATTATACCATAACATAATATACCATATGTTTTTCATATGTATGATATCTCTGCTGTGTCCTACGTGATTTGCACGTCGGGCATCTTCGTCATCACCATGTAAATCCCAACCTGTGTGCAGCTGTGTGCATATTTAACAACCACCCCTGGAAGCAAACTTGGACCCCCTCCCAAAAATGGATTTAGAAGATTGAAGGACTTGAGCCACTTTTGCTATGTAATCCTCAACATATTGATTTTACTAAGCCACATTGATTTTACATAGGAATCACAATAACCCCCGGAAGCTAACTATGCGATATTGCCATTGTACTATGTTGAGCCACCACAAGTTGGTTTCTACCTTGGGATCCTGCATAAAATCGGTTCCACTGGTGGCTGGTTGGCTGGATCAAGGTGAGGTCAGATAGCCAAGTTGAGTTTTTCGACTTGCGGAAAACAGTTTATGAAGGATATGATATAGTGTGTATATATATATATATGGATGTGGGTCAAAATGGAAGACCATTAATGGGACCACAGATGGAAATGTCTAGTTTAGTATTAACCATCCATAATTTTGGGGTACCTAATTTTGACCCATAGCCATATATATATAAGTATAGGATATGTTCAAGTAAGTGTAATTAATAGAGTTACAAAGCAACTTGTAACTGGGGCCTCACCTTGAACCATGTTTAAGTTTTTTAGGATCATGATCCCTAATGACCAGCATATCTTCAAGACGTTTTATGGGACCCTCTGGTAAACTTTCACATAGCTATGGAAAATCACCATGCTATTAACGGGTAAATCAACTATTTCTATGGTCATGTTCAACAGCTTTTTGTATGTTTACCAGAGGGTAGACATCCATAAATCACCATATTTCCCATATATTTCCAATAAATCACCATATGTTCCATCTATTTCCCGTTAGTAAACCCCATATTTGATGACAGCTTAGCGCTTTTCCGAACACTTAACACTTGCGAGCCTCGCGGCTGGCTGGTTCTGGGTGAAGCCATGGCTGATGGATGTGAAGTTGGCGAATTTCGCCATAAATGGCTTGGTTAATGGTGGATAATGGTGGTTCATCCTGGTTAATAATGGTTAATGAGATATCTGGTTGGTGGTTTGGAACATGAATTTTCTATTTTCCATTTCATATATGGGATGTCATCCTTCCCATTCACTTTCATATTTGTCAGAGGGGTTCAAACCACCAACCAGATATAATATGATATGTTCCTGGACTACGAGTCGAGTTATTTTGGCACAGTATCTAAGGTTCGCCATGACAAAATACATGCCTTGGTACTTCATCGCCGTGTTTGTTGGGTCATTTCTGAAGACTCCCAGAAAAGCTGGCATTGGTCGGTGCTTTCACAGCTATTCACCCAGGAGAGTGATCCCAACTTACCTTTTTCTTTTGCGGTTGAACCCACCAATCAGTTGATTTATTAACTCCATTGTCTATAGACTCTTCTACCATAAATCCCACTGATGTTGTTTCCACCAACTCATAGCAAAGAAATTATCGAAGATAGCTAAGTCGGATGAAAGACGCCCTCCTATAACTTATCTAGTTCCATCAGTTATCCCGTTAAGTCATCATTGAATGCCCTTCAAACATCCGCATTTTTTTGAAATCCCGAAATCCCCATGAAATACTGGGTGAAATTCCTACAGAAAACACAGGTCCTGTGGACGAAGATGCGGTGAACAAGACCAAGAATCCCTTGGCAGAGCAATTTCCTGTGCCTCGAAAAGTCAAGAGATCTTGGGGGAATGAAACATGGCTGGAAAATACATTTCTGTAATGGTGATTCATGGTGGTTAATAGCAGTGATTCATGATTGTTATAACATGTTATAACTATCAACATCCATAAACATCCTATTATACAGTTTTGGCCATGGCTATTAGTGAAATAACTGGTTGTTTCTATTTCTATCGGATAAGAAACATTCTATGTCTATGGGGTGACGACTGTTAGTACAAAAACAACTGGTATAACTCGGGCCAGTTACCTGTATAAATGGCTGGATTTTCATGGGACAATCATCGAAGTATTGCTGGTGGATTTTCCAGCATCCTCCCGAGCCCTGGAAATCATGGGAATTGGATCCGGGGAATCATCCCCTTCTATGGCCGAACTATTCAGGGTAGTGAAATATTATGGCCGAACTACCCAGATATTTATGGACGTGTATGGAGATATCTTGGAGACTCCTGGAATGTTCAATTTAGGGGGTGCTTTTCAATGGGGAGATACAACTTACCAACTGGTTATTTAACATAGCCATGGAAAATCTCTTATAAATGGAGGTTTCTAGCTGGGAAAATCATCTATTTCTATGGGCCATCTATACCATGGCTATGTTAGTCATAACCAGAGGGTATATAAATCGATCATGGGATCATAGAATTAGTTTTATAAGCCGATGAAGCTATGGCAGCATGATGAGGATATAATAGGGGTTACATTTTGATGATATGGGAGTTTCTTAGATCATGGTGAACCCCAAACTAATAATCTAGGCATAGGCTATGTAGTGGTCATTCATTTCCGGGAAACCGATGGTGTGAAAGGGTGTCCCTTGATGTTGCGTAACATCATAATTGCCACAAATGATGGTTGGCTGACTGGGTTTTGCTGACTGGGTGAGGATCGTGACACGATACAGTCCAAAAAATTGCACCAATGGATTGGTCCAAGGGAAAATTCTGCAGGAAAACCATTCATATATATTTGACGGGGAAACCATGGTTTCCGGCTAAGATTTTCCCTTAAACCAATCCATGGAAGCAACAAATTAAGTGGTTGACATATATTGTTTAGGTTATTTCTTGAACTATTGCCCCCCGTTGTTGAGGTTTCTTGACGAGTTGATTCACTGAATTTTGACCAATGACATTGGTGATGTCACACCCTCATCCCATGGTCCTTCCATTATGTATAAATCCCTTAATTACAAAAACCATAGGAAAGCCCATATGCTCCATGTATGGTGTATTTACCTACATTTGGGTGATTTATAGGGCAAATGTTGGTAAATATTCCATACATGGAGCATATGGGAAGGATTAGATTTAGAATTGCCTCGTTTCTTAAAGGTATATAATCCTTTGCAAAAACATAGGCAATATAATCCGTGCCTCGTTTCTTGTGGTGTTTAATAGTAGAGGCAAGGGATTAGATAAATCATTTTTGCAGGTAAAACTCGTTGACGTTAAGCTCTTGATCTCTTTAGTTGAGCCACCTCGACTTCCAGCATGGATGCAACATGATGACATCGGATTTCAAGCGTATTCTTGATGCCCATCAACATTTGCCCGAAGAAAATCACCCACAAGTAGGTAAATATACCATACAGAGCATATGGGATGGTCTAGTGATTAAAAACTCAGTCTTGAGATGTTGGTAATCCATAGAATTTTATAGATGGATTCTCCACAAACCTTCCAGCTACTGGAGTACCCCCATGACTATGGAAACCCACCAGATGTAGACGTGACAAGTCGCGGGAATTCAGGACGCAGATCGATCATCCTGAAAAAACTCAGCTCTCACGGCATATATTTGGGTGAGTCATCCTCATTCCGGCAACGGCTCAACTTATGTGAAACAATGTACCCTGTGGTAATCACACATGGCGCGCTGAAAAAAACTGCTTGGTGGTGACTGGAACCATGGAATTTTATGATTTTCCAGATATTGGGAATCATCATCCCAACTGACGAACTCCATCATTTTTCAGAGGGGTAGGTTGAAACCACCAACCAGAAAAGCATCGATGATTTTCCCAGCAATGTATCAGATGTAGGGATTTTCGGACGAGCCATATTTGATGACACCAGAGGGTACCCTCTGGTAATTTGTTACATAGCGAACTGGAAAATCACCATGCATTTTTCGTGGGAAAATCCACTATTTCGACTGGGCAATTTTCATCCATTTTCCAGTTCGCAAACTGTAAACGTTTACCAGAGGTTAAACAATTCAAATCCCCTTCCATCAGCAAAAAAATCCAATGAAATCCCACAGGATGGGGAAAACCAGTGATGTGAACGTTGGTTAAACACAACCATGAAATAATCCCCAATAAATACAGTATAGTTCGTTATATCTACCATAAACATCAATAAGCCATAGCTAATCACATTCGAATCCCAAGAGCACAATGACATCATCTGGTGATTTGGAACATGAATTTTATTTTCCATTTCATATATGGGATGTCATCCTTCCCATTTGACTTTCATATTCTTCAAGATCGTTAGAACCACCAACCAGTCATTTTAAATCCCAATAATGGTTTTCTGGTAGATATAACTAGTTATTGGGGATTAATATATAGTTAATTAACCATCGATTTTGTAGGTTAATATAGTTAATGTCAACCCTGGTCATGATTAACCATAGACCATAGACTCACCACATATTAACCATAGATTAACCATAGATTAACCATATATTAACCATAGATTTTGTAGGTTATAGTGAATCCACATCATTTTTCCTTGGTTTTCTGCCTACAAAATGGTCGATATGCGGAGATTCCCATGTGTAGAAATTCCCTGCAGGATATGACCTTCCTGAACTCCTTTGAGATGGTCCTCTGGCTTCGGCTAGTGGCCGTTGTGGCAGCCAGTGGTATTGGCATCTCTCCATGGTTTTCCTAATCATCTACTGGGCAAAATCATGTATCAATAGTGGTTTATTGGGATTTCATGGGATATCTAATGGGATATAATGGAAATATCATGGGATATATAATGGAAATGTCATGGGAAAATCTATAGCCTCTGGTAAACGTTTACATAACTATGGAAAACCACCATGCTATTAATGGGTAAACCCACTATTTCTATGGCCATTTTCAATAGCTTTTTGTATGTTTACCGGAGGGTACAAGGTGGTGCCCCAGTTCGTTAGCTAAGTTGGTTTATAAGTCCAATATCTGGTGTTTATTGGGGTTATATCTATAATTAGTGGGGATTATAAACCAACTTATAGCTGGGGGGGTACCACCTTGTAAAAATCGAATGTGAATTTGATATGGATGGGATCTGTTCATGTTGATGACTTGACATTGTGGAATTAAACGTTGAATTTAATTGGAATTCCTATGAATTCGAATGACCTCACTGTGATGTCACTGGAATGATGTAAGGGAAATCATCCCCGAACATATGAAAACAGCTATTTTCAGGTTTGTGAATTATTGCACTTCAGCCAAGTGCAGTAACTGATGTTAGGGTATTTTAGGGTATATTATAGAATGCATTCGTGACATTATTGTGTATGTATCCTCACAAGATATGCAAGAGAAATGTCAACAATGGGATTGGACAATTCATTTTCGCATTAATGAGGGTAAAACAACAATAAACCACCCCATTTGATGGTTTATAACACCTATTTATGGTGATTTGGGGGATGGTTTATTATTCTTTTAACCACATTAATCCATATGTATCCCAGTCACTTCCCCAATATTTGATGGCCATCAGTTGCGGTACTGCATCCCCCGTATCGGGAGGGGTATTTACCCTACCTTCTCGTTATATGGAGAATTACCATGTTATACCGTTTTTCCCCACCTGCCTGAGGGTTGTTAGATTTTATCAGAGCTGTTCTCCTCCTCCTCCTCCTCCGCCTCCTCCGCCTCCTCTGCCTCCTCCGCCTCCTCCTCGCAGTCCAGATCCCAGTGGGCACAGCCGGACCTCCACCGCGAGCTCCAGATCCCAGTGGGCACTGCCGAACCTCAACCGCGAGTTGCAGATCGCAGTGGGCACTGCCGGACCTCAACCGCGACTTCCAGGTCGCAGTGGGCACTGCCGGACCTCAACCGCGACTTCCAGATCGCAGTGGGCACTGCCGGACC
>Ga0126342_10001850_pt1 | contig 31354 bp, 20 predicted proteins | sample Cyp1metagenome_FD_92528 | JGI IMG/M metagenome (GOLD analysis project Ga0126342, IMG submission 92528) | Coral microbial communities from Lord Howe Island, Old Settlement Bay, Australia - Cyphastrea 1 metagenome | ecosystem: Host-associated > Invertebrates > Cnidaria > Coral ...
ACTTTCCATTTTTGAAGGATGTCTCGCAGAATTGCTTCGTTTTTGATGTTGTCAACTTAAAAAATGAGGAAGTCTCGCAGAATTGCTTCGTTTTTGATGTTGTCAAGTGCAAAAATTGAGGAAATCTCGCTGAATTGCTGCGTTTTTGATGTTGTCAAGTTTAAAAACTGATGCAGTCTCGCAGAATCGCTTCGTTTTCAAGCTTGCAGATAGACAGACAGACAGACAGACAGACAGACAGACAGATAGACAGACAGACAGACAGACAGAGAGACAGAGAGACAGAGAGACAGAGAGACAGAGAGACAGAGAGACAGAGAGACAGAGAGACGAGAGAGAGAGAGAGATAGATAGATAGATAGATAGATAGACAGACAGACAGACAGACACAGACACAGACAGAGAGAGAGAGAGAGAGAGATGGATGATACATACATAGATAGGTGGGTAGGTAGGTAGATAGTCAGGGAAAAAGATAGAAAGAGAGAGAAAGAGAAGAGACCTCAATGACCTGTCGGTCCATCAGTGGCTTCGCTCTGCCATCCGTGACTCACAACAACCAACCCCTCCTATAGGTTTCCTATTTTTGAAACTTCCGCCACCGCCTTGTGCGGTACTACTGGTAAACCTTCCATATTTTGATGGCTTATACCCATAAAAATGGTACTGTAAAATATAGATTAAAATAAGGGATGGTGGAGCTTTAATACCATTTCCATCCATTTCCTCCCAGGCCCTGCGCTCAGTTCTGTGTCCTCCTCAGGCTCTCCCTCCAGATATTGGAGAGAGAGCCCGTTGGCTCAGTGACGTTCCCCATTCGGGTTGGTCTCAGTGCGCAGAAGATGCGCAGGGGAGGTCAAAAGTGTTGACGTCTGAATTTGGTTAGCAAATAGGCAGATGCAGCTTGTTATACTGTAGCTTAAGTATGCAGCTTGTTATATCCCTCTATGACTTGACAATCATGACAATCAGCGCTTCTTACACTAACTCCAGAGTTTCAACTTTCTACTAGGAAGGGAGAACGATCCCTTAGGATTCCCTTGGGATTCTGAAGTAATGTTGGACCGTTGGCCATCTCGCCTCGGAGATCGCATCGTAGAAGACATGGCCCAAATGAGAGCCGCAACCTGACGATGTGACACAACCATCCAATAACCATTCAACATGTTGTTTTGTTTTGCCAACCCAACTACTAGTGAATACTAAAGATATCCAACGATCAGTTGTAGTGTAGGAATGAGTCTATGACATATAGCTTTGCTCTCAAGAAATTCTCCAGTCGCCTTTCTGTGGATGAAAAAACAACTTCAGACTCATTTTAACATGACTTTGCTCAAACATAGACCAACGCCATCAGACTCATTTTCCCATCTCTTCAGTAAATACCCCGGGTGGTGCTCGTGATGCATCTCTTCCAATCTTACAGTAATTGGTGTGTTTCTACAATTCCTGGGCTGAATCAATCCTTCATCAACTTCATCAACCTGAAATAAACACATGTGGGCTCATCCACAGAAAATTGCACTTGTGACGTAGCAACATATTTCACCTATATATGGATATTGCATCTGCTCGTTTTACATCATATACAGTATCCCATTCTATCCCCATTCCCATTCTATCCCCATTCTCATTCTATCCCAGCCTATCCATCAATGTCCTATTTATCCCCATTCTATCCCCATTCTATCCCCATGTCTTTGAAAATAAGGCATCCCAAAATCCAGTGTTTTATCAATATGTTCCTTATATATCCTTATATTAGAACCATTATTTGGGGGGGTGTCACCCCATTTGTCAGACACACCCATAGCTCCATTGGGTATCCACCGTCAAAGGCCATCTTTATGGCTCCGGGCGGGTGCAAACGATCTCCAAGGAGCCCGTGCCGTCGGGCCTAACGCCACACTCCACAGGAAAAAGGGAGAAAAAGGCTCCGGAAAAAGCGAGAAAGTCGCCACTCATTTTACTCAGATTGCTATCGGCCGTAAACCCCATTGGTGAAAGCAACATGAAATCAAGTGCAAAGGCGGGTCAGTTTTGGCAGAAACCAACCATTTCATGCCATTTCTGCCATGCGGCTGTCCCAAGACGTGTTGTCCCAGGTCTTTGGATGAATAGCCTGGAAGTTGGCGGACGAGAAAATCATCCCCTGTCCCGCTAGCAGCGCTAGCAACCAGTGGGTCTGATGACGCAACTATAATCCTCGTCATTCAGAGCAAACTTCTGAAGGGCTTCATTTACCTTCTCTACATCTACTTCTCTACCTACAGATTCATCATGCTAATTAAATGATAATTAGTATGCTAGTAATTAGCAATAATACACACATTCACACATTTGTAGATTCTGGGATGATTCGTTGGTTGTTGTAGGATCATCCCCTTGATCTTCCGCTCGTCCCAGGTACACTTGTCGAAGACAGGCCAGCCACATGTCGAGGCCTCAGCTTTGCTGCCCGCATCGGCAATCCAACTGCGGATGGGTTTACCTCAAAATTGGGATCCAAAATGGAAATGTTCGTAGGAACATGATACTGGTTGGTGGTTTTAACCATCTTGACAAATATTAGTCAGTTGGGCCACTTGGGGTTACTATTCCCAATATATGGAAAAATAAAACATGTTCCAAACCACCAACCAGTCGTGTTTGAAGTCTTTGAACCATGATAAGCTTGTGAGGCAGTTTGGGGAATACTATGTTCAAACAGATCCATTTTAAGATTTTGATGGCTTGCTCCTACCCAATGGTACAGCCAACATAGGAGGGACCGACAAAGCAGTTCCATGATCATCACCTGATATATGAAATCACCCAGCTACAACGGTGTCTTGGCTGCGTCCTGCCGTATAGATGTGGATGTCTCCAGCTACAAGTAGCAATATGGATCTAGCGTGCACACATGATGGTGTAAGATTGTAAAACCATACAAGCGCCACAAGTGATAAGTCTATACATCAAGTTGCTATCTCTTAAATGGGGTATTTCATCCCAACTCGGAATCGAACCTAAGAAATACTTGAAAGGACACATGAAAACAATGCCTTCAACAAACTATATACCCTCTGGTAAACAAACAGTTTGCTATTGAAAATGGCCCAGTCGAAATAGTGGATTGTCCCATGAAAAATTGTGATTTTCCATAGTTTTTTCTATGTTTACCAGAGGGTATAATGGCTTCTGGGTCAAGACTCCTGATATTCTGATCCCAGTGGCGAATTTGGATCCTGCCGAGTAGAGTGGCAAGCCACAAGCTCCACATGAGAAATGACCCGCCTCACGGTGTGGGGCATGGCATGCATGGGCCCGGCTGCTGTAGAAATGGGGGCCCCAATGGGCCATACCTTTCTTGGATCACTTGCCAAAAATTGAAAATGACATGTACCCTCTGGTAATTTAACATAGCGATGGAAAATCACCATTTTTCATGGGAAAATCCACTATAAATGATGATTTTCCATTGCTATGTTAAATTACCAGAGGGTATTCCCAAGTAGATGCCCCCCAATTGTGGACTTTCTATATTTTCTATCCTATTGGAACTAAACCAATCAGCTTCCGAAAAGCGCAAGTTTTATCTCCACACATGGGCAGCTCTAAAAGCCCATTGCCACGTGTCCATCCTTGTGCCGCAACTTTTTTTCGAGCCTTTGGCAAGAACTTGTCGTACTCATGGGATCCAGGCATTTCCGTACCTGCCAAGTGCAGCCGGGGATCAGAGGCCTAATTGGTGATATCCCCATGAGATCCAACCAATTCCAACCATTTTTCCTAGGCGAATCCATAGACTTTTCATAGGTAAGTACCATGGTAAATACTTTCCCCCAAAAAATACCAACCAGAATATGATTGGTTCATATTCACAAACATACCCATTCTATCCCATTTTGGATGGTTACCCTCTGGTAATTTCACATGGTTATACGAAATCACCAATTGAAACAGGTAAATCACCACAAATCATGATTTTTCCATCATTTTTCCATCTATAAAATTGTTAAATCATGTTAAATCCTAATGTTCAATGGATTTATGAGACAAATTACAGGACACCCCTCATATTTAGTGGTCAAAACCATGGTTTCCTTTAGATTTTCCCCAAAAAAGCGCCAGTTATGCCCAGACCTCGCCGGCGCAGAATCTGGAAACGCTCCGCATCCAAGGCCGACTGCCACTCCTGAGGCAAGAGACATGGCGGGGCTCTCTGGGCTCCAGATTACACTATATTATATAGTTATATATTATATATAACTGGATTTCTAGACTGGAGAAATTAGAGCTACTGTCATAAGTGTATGTATATTTACATTGACAGTATGGATTTCTATGGATTGATAACTGGCAATTGGGTCAGTAAATGGGTGATCTGATCATCTATTCCGTAAATGGGGGATGACCATGGAACTAAGGATTTCCCAAGACCACATCATAAACTCACCCATTGGGTTTTTGGAATTGGGTATACTATACCCAACTGCAAATGGTTGAGAATTGGGGGCACTTTATTATTGGGTGTACCACATTACCCTAAAAACCAACAGATTGTATCAGATGAAAGCAGCACTATGAAGATACTATGAATATACTGACTATCTATCTATCTATCCATCCATCCATCCATCTATCTATCTATGAATATACTATCTATGTATAATATATATATACACATTAAAATTACATTTTTCACTGGATATTTTTGGCAGTTTCAAGGCGTATCACCGAGGTTTTTGGAAGGGGATGCATCGGATGCAGGGTTCAACCCCTGACATGGACCGTGCTTGGACTTAGAGGTCTCCGGAATTTCTGGATGAAAAGTAGCATGAAACATCAAGAAACAAAGGAGCAGGGTAGATGCTGGCACACATCTTGGGGGTATGAGACTAACTTCAAAGTTCCCAAGTAGCAAGTCACCACGGTTGGCAGGCTCCTGCTAAATCATAGTGTTATTCTCATGTTCTGGATTCAGTTCGAACGTGGGGTAGAACTATGGTTGCGCGCCGGTGGCTAAGCGACCAGCAACCGAAATACCTGCAAAGAGCCTGTGCACTGGATGGTTGAGCCTTTTCATCATCCCTAGGTACGAATCCCTTCATATGGATACACCATGATATACCTTCCGGTCCTGAGACATGGTACAATTCCCATGTTCAGTTTGAAAACCATTTCAAAACACATGTCTAATAGTCTAATTCCTGAACATGAAATAAACTAATTTTGGCTCCCGGTTGAATCGTGGGTATAACTATAGGATTTTTACCTCCATAAGGTTTATGAGTTGGGAAGAAGCCCAACGAAAAGCTATGGTGAAAAACAAATAAATATATATAATTATAAATATATATATATATTTATCTTCAAAGGTTGGAATAGAACCCCTACCACCATGGTTATGCCATATAACCATATATAACCTGGATTAACCTGGTTATTTGTGGAACCCCATCACTATTAGCGCTCCGCTGGAGCCCCAAGGCCCAAAAAACTCGTCCACTCCTGGTCGCTTTTCTGCAGGTCAAAGCTTCCTGCGCCCTGACCAAAGGAGACCAGGACGCAGTGGTAGACTGCGGTAGAGTGCAGTTTCACTTGACAAGTCAAATGTCGTTTGACATCTTTGTTTTAAAAGCCTTCTTAAAAAAAACACGTATGTGTTTGTGATTGTTTTTTAACCGTGATGTTTGTTTACATTAAACAAACAAAAAATCTGCACATGTCAATGCCAAAAGAACCGTTTGACCTAAACCCGAAATGTCATGCCATTTAATCCTGGTTGACTGAGAATCGGATTCCCAGTTCGTTTATGATAACAATACCAAGACAAGATTGGATAGCGTAAATCCCCAACATCACCAAACAACAGGATTATTTAACACTTCACATGTGCCTACATGGCCAGTATCCCAACAGCGGTCATAACAATCCCCATTTATTTCCCGAGTGCTGTTATAATGCAAACACCCATTGTTTGTGGATCTGAAAACTTCGGGAACATGTCATAAGCCATGAAATTAATTCTAATACTGTATTTCAAAACAGCAATAAGTATTATAAATATAAGTATTATAAAATATTTATAAGTAATAAGAATTATAAGTGTTATACATATTAATAAATAGATACAAGTAATATAAGTATTAAAAGTATTATAAGTATTATAAGTATTGTAAGTATTATAAGTATTATACGTATTATAAGTATTATACGTATTATAAGTATTATACGTATTAAAAGGTATTATAAGTATTATAAGTATTATAAGTATTATAAGTATTATAAGTATTATAAGTATTATAAGTATTATATCATAGATCATAGATCATAGATCATATCTACATAAATCCGATTATATCATATTATATCCGCATATATCAATTAAAGAACTGGTGTCAATGTATGTCAATGTGAGTCTGAATGACTGGCCACCTGGAGCTTCGTCTTGAAGTTCTCCATGGCCTCTCCTGGTCCAGGTGGTCTCTGGGTGAGTTAGCTATTGCTTGTTTCAAGGCATCCAATCTTAGATACCCTGCAACAAAAATAAACAAAAGGTCGAAGGTCGACCAACATGAATTACATGCACCAAAATTCATAAATATATATAAAAATCATCAAATCTTAGATACCCTGGTCCCTGGTCAGTAAATATTGGACTTTTCTGGCAGCAATATAACTGCATGAATGTACCGAAGGTCGAAGGTGAAAGTTTGAGGTCGCTCGAGATTGAAAAAATATATGGGATGATATGGGTAAGTCCAAAATTGATCAAACATAAAGTTGTTCTTCCGACTTAGTGGCCATTTCAACATTGTAAAATGAGGGTTTCCATAAATGGGGGTAGCCCAAAATGGATTGTTTATAGTGGAAAATCCAATTAAAATAGATGATTTGGGGGTACCCCCATTTCAGGAAACCTCCAAATGATGTTCGAAACACCATGAAAGTGACGCCTTCCATCCCCGCTGTGATATTCTCCTGGAATTATATATCTCTGAACCCCAGTCCTGCGAGCTTCGACAAAGTCCCATCTGCAGCAAGATTCACGGTGTCGGTGCCTGAAAATTGGGACAGAATGATACACAACTGATATTTAAAGGACTATGTAGCTGATATATCTCTGGAAATTGACGGGCATCATGGGAATAAAGTAATTAACCAAAAGTGCTTTGTCAGATTTTGCCAGTGAAGATTTCATTCAGGCCAATAATCATGTTTGTTTCGATGTAAATAGTACAGTCATGGTATAGTCATGGTAGTAGTATACAATGAAAAACAGTCCTTCTTTTTTTCCTCCACTTCATTGAATTCGTTGATCACTGATCTATTGACAATCTTGCTGCAAAAAACTACGACTGTTCAGCACTTCGCATCTTTTTGGACCTATGAGTTGTTGAGTCTGGCCACACAACATTCCTTCCTGAGTTTTTGGTCCTAAAAAATGTTGGTTTTGTTCACTCTTGAAATGACACCCATATTGGACCGTATTATATGCAAATTTATTTTGGTCACATCCAAAAACATGTTGCTTGTAACTTGTATCCCCAAAATGTTTGAAGACAACGACCATGTTCATTCATTTTTCCTATTACATGTCTTATGAATCAGGGATAGACTGTCTAGACTCATATAAGGGTTTGTCTGAAAATAGGCTATATTCCCAATGAAATAGCCATAGAAAATAGGGATAATGATCAGCAAAACCATTGGGTAAAAAGGGGTACACAACATTTTCAGACAAACCCATATCATTGATGGTTGATAGATTGATCAATCTATATCTATGAATATCTATGATAAGATTGCCATCTATATCATCTATATATACCAATCAATGGATCAATGGTTTGGTTGACTCATATAAATGTCCCATGTTTGTTCATTTCCTCCATTCCAACTGCCAATTGACCGGCCCGATGCCTCCACCAATGCACTTGCCGTCCACGAAGACACGTGGCACGGTGCGGGCCCCGGTGATGCCCAAAAGAATGTCTTGCACCTGGTCGAACTGGCATTCCACAACTATGGCAGTCATATTACCGCACCTCCCCCCAAAAAATTGGCATTCACTATGGCATTCACTATGGCAGTCATATTACCGCACCTCCTCCAAAAAAAGATGGAACAATGGTCTGACTTTAAACAATTATTCCATTGCTAATATGTAATATGCATAACAATAGTCGGATTGACTTTAACCAATTATTCCATTGTTAATCCGATTCACAGCTAATGCAATTGATAATGTGGGCAACTCAATAGTAAACCTACCATTTGATAATCGGGGTTATACATGGTGATTTTGGGGATGGTCTATGAAATTGGCTAAAAAACACAATAATTAGTCAAGTTTATGGACCCTGATGTAAACTAAGCGTTCGAAACGGTGTTTACCCTCTGGTAAACTAACATAACTATGGAAAATCACCATTTTTCATGGGAAAATCCACTATAAATGGCCATTTTTAATAGCAAACCGTTAGTTTACCAGAGGGTACCCACTATTCGTAGATCATGTTCCTTCCATTCGTTTTCCACATCTATGCTCCAGGTCGCCAGGTCACTGGGACACGTAAACGGACATTTCTTTCGGAAAGAACGTTGGAACCACCATGGGATGATCATCATCAAACCCATGGTTTAACAGTACAAAAACATATACTGTATAAACAAAAACATGGTTTAATAGTATAAATCCATAACACAAAAACCATATCATATATATATATTGTATATCACAACCATGGTTTTATCAACAAAACCATTGATGAACCATGGTTTTAAATGGTGTTTGATAGTATGAACATGGATGATAATCTAAAACAATCTTATCGGAAAAGGGCAAGTACGCATCAGAAGGACTATCGTTCTCAATATTCTCAATCAAACATGGCGATGCTAGATGATGCTAGCGCGATATTTCCTGGTGAATACATCATGTGTGAATCAATCGAGGGATGGAGAAATGTTCGTCCTCTGGTAATCTTACCTGGCAGTGGGGGAAAACCATATGGAAATCCCAATTCTCAACATGTTTTCATAACATGTTTTCATAACATGTTTTCATAAGAATTGCATCCATACCTTACTATAACTGGCTGATCATTTCCATTGAACGGGAGGCTTTCCAACACCCACAAGCCACCTGAGCTTCAACTTCATCTCCTAGGGTGTCCAGCTCACCTTAGGAGATGGCTTGGAAAAATGAGGGGAAAACCCATGGAAAAAACGTTTTCATATGGAATGAATACCATTAAAATTAGGGAAATTATTTGAAATTATGATGATCAACCATGGAAAACCCCATGGCCACTGAATGGGAGTATACCATAGTATACCCCGTTGACGCACCGTTTGGGAAAGATTCAGGATGCAAGCCGTGGATGTTTTTGGTTGGCTCTGGCTGGCTCGCTAAGACCATGAGGTGGACCTGGTTCCGAGGAATTCCCAACACCAGGCTAGGCGGCTAGGGGTCTTTCCACAGCATGATAGTTACAAGTCTGTCATCCTGAAGAATTCATCCATCCAACTAGAAATTCACTACCCAGGTCGAACATCATAGAATAATAGATCATAGCTACTACGAGTATTTACCCTGCAAACTAAGAAAGCTTGATTGTAGCTGGTCAGACTATGTTCCTTTCAACACGGCAAAACTAATCAAATAGTTCATCAAATCAACTACCAAACAATCTGCCCTTCTTGTTTCCCACAAACTAACCACATCAAGGCTCACCCATTAACGCCAATTCCCTGCTGCCAAAAATCAAACGGCAAATCGAATGCCCTGCTCTTCCATCGCCTCCTGATAGTGACGTGAGCACGTAAGGGTTGAAATCATTATTTTGTGGTTTAAGACGTGGTTACAATTACCCTGTGGTCATTTGTTATATAGCTATGGCAACTATGGAAGCCATGGCCCGTTTAGTGAAGTTCGATCGTCTATCTACTATGGATTACTATGGTAATTTTCCATAGTGTTAAATTACCAGAGGGTACATGGAATATTACCCTCTGGTAAACCAACATAAGTATCGAACATCACCATTTTTCATGGAAAATCCACTATTTCTATGGCCATTTTCAATAGCAAACCGTTTGTTTACGAGCGGGTATCTGTGCAGTAAATCCATCCCTTGATGGGAAGTCGAAGAAACAACACCAATCCATCCCCGACACAGTAAACATACCTTGACGACAACAATATTGGACATGTTTAATATCTCTTCAAACATACCGACATGAAACACATTCATATTGGAAAAGCACAAGCCTTGACAGAAACATATGGGAACATCTTGGAAAAAAAAACAGTCTCAAGGCATTGCCCAAGCGGCCCGCCTTGGCTTTCTTGCAAAAGGGGCACCAAGATTTGGAAAAGACCATGATGGGTTGCAGGGCCACCATCTCCTGGAGGGGATATGATGGATGTTGAACACATCCCAGGGCCAGGGTCTTTGTTCGCTATGGACATCGCTATGGACATCTAGGACATACTGGGCAAAAATTGGGTGAAAGGATCATGTTTATACATGGGTTTGTCTGAAAATAGGGTATATTCCCAATTATAGCCAAAAAAATAGGGATAATGATCATTAACCATTGGGTAAAAAGGGGTACACTATTTTCAGACACACCCACATCCAGTCAAGTGTTTACACATCTGTACTAGTACGGATGCGCCGGAGAAATTTGCGAACCCTGGAAGGACAGGCCCTACGTATCTCTTTATCTTGTTGGGGGGTCCAAAAATGTTTGGAAACACCCAGATCGATTCTGCCAAGGTGTGGGAATAGTGTAAAGGCTGGGTAGCATAGACAGAATGGGTTCACTTTGTAGAGACGGCATTATTCACTTGTAAACCTTGACATATTGGAGACTTTTCAAAACCAGATACCAGTAGCAAGAGAAATGCCTTGAAAATCCCTGAAATACTATCCGAATACTGCTAGAGCTACTGGGATAAAATTCCATGAATGATACTCTTGGACCGTCTAGGAATATAATTGAAACCATATCCACAGGATATCTACCACTCTATATAATTGGGTTTGTCTGAAAATAGGGTACCGCATGGTACTACACAATTTGATGTATTTGATGCTGAAAACATGCCATAACTTGAGGCACCCTCTGATAATCTAACAGTTTGCTATGGAAAATCATCATGTTTAAAAACGGTAAATCATCGAAGTAACTGGGCCATGGCTTCCATAGCTATATTCATCTGCCAGAGGGTATCCCCCATCTGCACCTCCACCTTGGACTTCAAGTAAGCATTGGCCTGAAGGGCAGGATGATCAAAATAGGACTATTAGGATGACTATGGGGAGATGTATGGAACATGGGGAGATGTATTGCAAAACATCTAAACATATACAACAATATACGAAACATAGAGATATGTCACCATGGTGTTCCCACCCCCATGAAAGTTGGCATGTAATATAAAACAATATAAGCCTTTTAGCTATAGTGAAATATATCTCCAAGTTTCCCGAGCCGAGGTCTGGTCCAAAAATATGGTATCTCCATTGTATCACTACTAGTTGCTCATCGTTCTTTCCATGTAAAATATCAGATATCACCTAGTTTTGGACAACACCAATTCTCAAAATCACATTGTACACATATCCCCAGTTGATTTGTATATAGATCTGTATGACAGATGCCTATTCTACCCCTGTTACAGTTGGTTTCATACTATCGTGACCGTCGTGACCCCCCAAAGATAGACAAGTGAATTACCACCAACTACTCAAAGAGATAGAAAAGTAGTGATTTACATATGCTATACTTACATTATATATATACACATATATTGTATAGATATATAAATATATTCATCTATCATTAGTTATCATTATGGTAGTATATATATATAATTATATAATATGATTTTACCCTTCGATCTTTTTTCAGGGTTGCTACCTTTGTATATTGGGAGAGACGCCTCAATGGTCTGCTCCGCTGCCATAGCCACAGTCCTTCGGCGACGTGCGGAAACCTTGGGGGATCGCGCTTAAAGTTTCAGGCTGGGGAAGTGGGAAAACATCAAAACCCAGCGAAAATAGGTTTGTTCAGCAAAACCTGCGGATTTTGTCTAGAAACATCATACCCTCTGGTAAACTAACATAAGTATCGAAAATCACCATTTTTCATTGGAAAATCCACTATTTCTATGGCCATTTTCAATAGCAAACTGTTAGTTTACCAGAGGGTAATTTTGAAGCAACAGAAGTGTGGGGATTGAACCAGCAAACAATGGGATTCAACCAGCAAAAAATCTTGCGTCAAGATCAAGGTGAGTTATGTGTGTAATTGCCAAACAAAACATGTTGTTTACCAGGTATCATGAGCCAACAAGACATGATGTTTTGTTCACAAACATGGTCCTCCAAGAAACGAGGATGCTAATCCAACAAAACATCCGGTTGCCGCAAGCAAAGGCTATGATGTAAAATCATGCTTTAAGCGTATGCATTGTGATTTAACCAGTAATAGGGAATGGAACCAGACTTTGATCCGCGGAATTTGGAGGTTCAAATAACAGCCAGCACTTCTAAATGTCAGGCAAAGGTCTGTAGCTGCCACTCCGGCCAGAATTGGCACAGCGAAGCGACCAGGGCGAGAATTGGTTGTGTTGCCTCACCGTCGGTCACAGGATGTGAACTGCAGGTACTGTTTAAGGTGAAAAGCTGGTTCGCTACCTGGGGGTGCATCGCACTTAGTAAATGAGTTATACCCCCAACTATATGTGGAATATAAACCACTTGCTATTAAGGGAATTATGAATGATTATGGGGATTATAAAACCAACCATGAATGATTATTCCTGATTATTGACCATAAATGAAGATGCAGCTGTTCAGTATGCTTCACTATGCTACACTAGCTGACATGATCTTGGATTAGCGAATGCCACTTCAGAGTTTGATAATCCCAATGGGCTTCTTTGACAAACCTCGGGTACCCGGGCTCCCTCATCTCTCTCTCTCTCTCTAAATCCTCCAAAGAAGAGTAGATGATCATAGCTGATCTGTGCCCAGCTCAAGATCAATGGCTCCCACAAGACCAATTGGCACACAAAACTGCCAACATGACACCTCCACATGTTTTGGTGACCGATGAATCTGAACATCAATCAATGGGTTGGTTTAAGGCAAAAATTAAAGGAATTCATGGTTTTTTCCTTGAATAATGAGGATTTCCTGCAGATTTTCCCGTCAACCAATGCTGGGAGAAAAAAAATTGAACTAAGGCACACCTATGGCACACTTGAACTAGATGCAACATTCAAATGCATTCAACACATTGGCACATTGGGTCTCAAATGAGTCGTGAATTTCACTATGCCATCAAAAGTCACTTTGGAGAAACATGGCAAGTCAGTGAACAACATACCGGACCCTGAGAGCGGAAAATTGAGTGGTTCCTTTGGTACCCGCTTTTTGTTGAGCCATGCCTGATTTCCAGGCACTTGTACGGATCTCCTACAGTTGGACAAATGATGGAACTACCAACATCTATCTAGATATATCTGGATAACAATATATATATATATATCTATCAAGATATGGTGGTTTCTTGAAATAGGGGTACCCCCAAATCATCAATTTTGTATAATTGGATTTTCAATTATAAACCAACCATTTTTGGATACCCCCGTATATCTGGATATGATCTACCTGCCTTCATTGGATCCCATCCGCCAAAGCCCTGCCTGACACAGCCGCGGACCGGCGCAGCACGGGGGCGGCGCGTGCGGTGCGAAGGGGCGAAGGGTCCAAGGTCAGACTCTTCACAGCGGGGCTCAGCATAAGCCGTGCCATCACCTTGGAAGATGGAATTTGAAGGATGAGAAAAGTGATGAGAACTTGTTATGATTGTATACATATATATATACATACAGTATACACATGTAGTGTGCCCATCTGTAGTCAAGAGTATATATATATACATACTACACAACAGCAAATACCAGTTTCTGGTTGCTAAGTGGTTTGCAGACTTCGTGACTGCTAGGCAATCACTTGTTGAGGACTGGGGTACCAATGACTAGGAAAGGTAGCCTGCAATAGTGAATTCACCGTGCACATTCATGGACAAATAACAAATACATATACGTGTCTCTGGAAAATGAACGAAACACATGGATACAATGGGAAGCTTTGCCTATTCTTAATCAACATGTTCCATATTAATATGCTCATGAATTGGAGGTGAATAATGTTGAATCCACCATTTCAGACACATGATGGGACTCAAAGGGTGCTACCATGGATGACGTGGTCCTGATTCAATAAAGAGAATAGCCTATAGCCTTGTAGCTTCCATATATGTGATTATCGTTCATATATGTGTATGCATATCTAAGATGGATATCTAAAACGCTATATATTTAGATACTTACATACATGCATATGATTATAATGTACCAGTATATAGTATATACATGTATGTTAGTTGCACATGTATGTATACATTTGCCTTGCTACACACAAAACTCCGACTCATTACTACTTATGTCTACTTATGACATCTTATATGTAAATACGTGTATATATAATATGTAACGTGTATATGTATATAGATATATATATATATATATATATACACAAGTTTCATACATACTTTGAATCCAAAACACATTAGTAACGTGAAACAAACTGAACACTTGCAAATAACGTCGCATCAAAGCATGAACAGTAACATGTCAAGATCTCAAACTGAGGAACCCTTGCAAATGCCTTGAACATGACCTACTATGTCTTACTTTCATCCAACGAAACTGCGCATTGGACAGAATGGGGGATTGAACACTTCTGGTAGACATTCTAAGGAGACCAAACGTTGATTTGGTCCCTTTTCTGTAGCAGCTTCAACCCTGCATGCTGACAAGCAGCACGTTGCAGAGCGAAAAAATACTTGCGTTCCCAGCGCGCCCAGAGCCGAAACGGCACGTTTTGGCAGCAACAAATGACTTCCATGAAGAGTGAACCAGTGCTCCAAATATGTAATATATATATAATATTATTATGTATATTAAATTATATATGTACATATATATGTATGTATATATATACACATATATATATGTCCATATATATATATATATGTATATATATATGTACGTGTATATATATATATATATGTATGTATATATATATATACATATGGTTTATGCAATCTGAATCTGCCACAAAATGATTGTTTTGGGGATGCCTGTGATTTGAAAGGAACTGTAGATTCAATTTAGTCCAGAACAGCGCTGTTCCAGGAACATTGTGCTGATTGGGCATGTCTGAATACCTGGAATTTCTCTGGTCTTGTTGCCAAACAAACCACACTGTTTGTCCAAAGCTATTATGACAGCTATGTTAAAATACCTGAACTGTTAATTTTTACTCGCTGAGTTGTTGATGTTGTCATTGTAGACATGACTGTTGGTAAAACAACTCAGTCAACACCCCAACTTGTTGTTGGTCAAAATAGCACTGCTGGTTGTAAATCTATTTGTGGGTTTCCTGAAATGGGGGTACCCCAAATGGATGTTTTATAATGGAAAATCAAACGGATGATTTGGTGGTACCCCTATTTCAGGAAACCTCCATTTGGGTAACACTCAAACTTGTTCTGGGATTGTTTCCCACGCTTGCCGTGACTCCTCGACTTCCCACTTCCCACATCTCGGTCAAACACTACATGGCTGGTGGGCCCCAGCAGTTATAAGCTGGTTTCATGTTTATACATGTATAAAACCCATTAAGAAACATATAATAAATATATATATATATGTCTACCATAAACATCCATAAACCCCAATTATCCCCAATTGTTGGAGTTCTAAACCACCTGAGCCATCCAGGGAGCCCCACCTTGTTCCAGTCATTTTTGTCATCTCTTGATTCGTCGTTTGTCGATTCACGGCCCCCGATGATTTCATCAGCGGAGCCCGCGCAAGCGAAACAATCACTTCATTGGAGCCTGCAAGGTCCACTGTGAGGCCGCAACCCGGTGAAAAAGTCGGGTTCCCCTCCAGTTGAACGACTGAGAATGGACATCTCTATGGAATTCATCTTTTAGTACTTATGCGTTGATCATCTACATGATCATTGACAATTGATAATCTAATTGCATCAATATCAATTGCTAAATATTGCTAATATCAAGCGATTTCCCATTGCCATGTTTGATTACGAGAGGGATCCAGATGGCATTTGTCAGAGGGACGCAGATGTTTTTGCTGGACTTTTGACATGGATCCGATCCAAGTACAGTATCCAGTTTTGAGAGGACAATGAACAGAACCACTTGAGCCTTTCAAGATTGTTTTGAGCAGAAACAAGTCACAGGGTCAGGGTCACACGGTTTTGAAAAAAAAAAACGGGTTTGTCCACCGTTTTCTCCGGATAATGTTCCCCAGCGAGTCCTGCAGGTCCTGTCACTGATATCCCGATCTTTCGGGTTGAATACAGCTGGATTCATTTGAAGGATTCCTGTTAGGGGGATTCCTAAAATAGGGGTACCCCCAAATCATCCATTTTGGTAGTATTTTCCACTTTAATAGGATTTTCCATTATAAACCATCCATGTTGGGGATCCCCCAGTTATGGAAACCCCCATCAAGGTTCACAGTTTCGGCCCAGGAACTGAAAAATCAACGGTTGGCTCAGCTAAGGGTAGTAAGAGCAAACATCTAGCAACAGGATGCATATAGTCGGGATATTGATATCAAACACATAGTCTTCCATTAGAATTGTTCCTGCAAACTGTAGTAAAACATAAATGGACGGTCTCCTTTACCTACCATTTGGGTTTGTCTGAAAATAGGGTACCTCAAGATTTAACGGTGCCATGTTTTGCCCATTATAACGTTGTATTCGCTGGTGAAATCCCCATGTTTGATGGTCAACCACCATGTGACTCACAGTTCTTGATGGTTACATCCCATAAAACCATTTGATGTTGGTTAATCCACCATGTCTCAGGTTTTTTGTTGGCTAAAACACAGATAAAAACCACGATTTTTCTGGTTTCAATCCCCGTTTGCATCTCCCATTTAGCATGACGCATGAGTCGTCGCTAAATACGCCGCTCGCCTTCTCCAATAACCAGTTTCCGTTGTCGTCAACCATACGAGCCCTGGTGACCACCCAATGATTTCAATGTAAGGTGGTGCCCCTAATACTTAACCCTTAGGTAAATTGGTGACTATATCCAGGTTAGCTACGTTGTAATTATATGTAACTATGTAACTATGTTTTATATAATATATATAGGATCTATCTATGCTAAATGGTCTTTTAAAAACAATTGGAACTGGGGGGTTAGGGTAGATGCATCGAACTAGTTGCTGGGGTCTTTAAAACAAGTTACCCTCTGGAAATTTGTTGCAACTGGAAAATCACCGAGGAAATGCTAGGAAAATCAGCCAACTCAATCAGCTAAAATCTGCGGCGCCATGGTTTCCATGGTTATGCAACAAATGACGCGAATGATTTTGAAAAATACATATGTATACTAAGATATAAACTTTTGTAAATACAGTAGATAGTACATATGCACAATTATATATATATATATATCTATTTATATCTGTACCCGCGAATGGTGGACTACCTGGTGGACATGCTTCCCAAAATAGCATTCGTAAGAAAAACCATATGTAGCCAAGGCCACCTGGACAGAGTGCGGAACATGGACCCCATGGATCCTCATCATCCCCAGATTTTGGGCAGTTTTTCAAGGTTTGAAGAGGGCAGTTCATTTGAAAAAAACAATTCTGATGGCAGCGATAGCAATGGTAAACAAACATCTAACTGACACATAAAATTCCTCAAATGCCCGGAGCGCGCCAGCCCTTCACGAACTTCAGCTTGTCAGTTCCCCGGGCTTTCCAAGGCGGCCACGGTGCCACGGCCACCGTGCTGGTGGAATCCCTATACCATGGGTAGATTGAAGTTACCCACACGATCATCTAGGATCATCTAGGATTATCAAACGCTAGTAAGGTAGAAGCAGCTCTGAGCATGGTATTTCCTGAGCATGGTAAGGTAGAACACTAGCAGCTCTGCTTGACTGCTTGACACATCACGGATCAGCTATGGGCAAAGTCCTATAGTACCCGGCGAAAAAAAAACAAAACGACATTGACTGGTTGGTGGTCTAACCCCTGTAGCAAATATAGTATGTGAAAATTAACCAATTGGGTTCCTTACTCTGGCCTATAATATGTTTTAATGATGCCCAATAACCCAAGTAGTATAACATAGTATAAGTGCCTGGAATGATCAATCAACTTCAATCAACAATGGTATGTTTAATGGCTCAATTTGGGGATCATGACTCCAAAGAAAGATTCTGCGGTTTCCTCGGTCTGAAGGTGGACCACATGGTACATGGCAACACATCCCAAGTTTTTCTGCTAATTTCACCGAGAAAACCTAATCTTGCTTCTACAGGGATAATTTCCAGCATTCATCCGGGGTAACATAACTAACCACCTAATTGAAGCTGGAATTTTTGTGGAGCCCTTCCCTCCCATGACCCCCACTTGTGGGGGGCCACGTTCGCCTGATTTCCACCATGTTCTGCTGTGGCAGTGCAGAGATGATGGTGACCATCTGGAAGCGACCATAGCTGGATCCATTAAAACAAGTTGCTGTAACCGATAAAGATAAGGCAGGTTGGAGTAGATATACATATACTTGACAAAAAAACAATAATATTTAAACCATGAGATACAGATAGATCTGACGACAGATCTAATGTATTCATGTGTTTATAGCTATATAGCTTTTTCATGCTATATCAATTAATCAAGGAGGTAACCAACATTAACCAACCATCGAGCAAGGTTTACTCAGCAACAACCCCATCAGTGCTCTGCTCATGCTTGAGAATCATCCTAGGTAGGACAAGTTTTGATCTTCCCGAATGCTCCATCTTGCCAAGACAATGTGGAACAACACATGTTTAGTTACATAGTTTAATTTTGTTTGCTTGATATGCCATGAACTATAAACCAAACAATAGTGGGGTCATTTGAATCATTTGCCACTAAAACCAGCAAGCACTCGAAACTTCTTAGAAAAGAAAGCTGTTCTCGGCTCTGGATAACATGCTTTCTGATCCCATGTCTTGTAGCTTTACCAAGTTGCCACAGATGGATATTCCATGATAAGACAAATGTGCTTCTCAGGTCCTACCCGTTCCCCAGTGAAAATCCGCAGGTCATCCGCCGGACAAACACCGCAACGGAGCCACATGGGTTTGTACACTAATTGAGTGGATTTACCCATAAAAAAAGGTGATTTTCCGTAGCTATGTTAGTTTACCAGAGGGTAATTGATAGCAATTCATGGAACATGCCGGATGATGAAATTTTGAGTCACCCGTGCTTGGGGAAATCCAAAAAAACAAAAACATGCTTTGCTCGCCCCGTTGTCTGATAAGGGATACACCCCAGTTACATGTGGGTGACAGCCTGCAAAGAATAGAAAAACAATGCTTAGCCCATCATGGTTGATATATCCCCATATACTGTAAAATATTGTAAAATGAAAAATTAAAGATGACTCAAGTACTCATCCAAGGCGTACTTGTGAATTAATATACCTTATTGATACTTATTGGCTGGTGCTTTCCACAACCCCCGTGCAACATCTGCTCGACATTGGGAATCATCATCCCAAAATCTGGTTGAACATGACAAATAGAAACTCATCAAAGTCCCCTAACCATACCCATAGGATCCATGTATGCCATATATGGTAACATTTACCATCAATATACCCCAAATGTTACCATATATGGCATACATGGATCCTATGGGATATTAGACACACCCCAGAAACCGTGCTTTTTTGGTTCGGAAAACATGGGGATGTTGTCATCTTGAGACAGCTCCCTGAGGCACCCAACCCGGCGTTCACTCTGAGATCGACAGGTCCTGGGCTTGGGGGGTGAACGCCGGTTTTAATTGGTTAATGTGGGTAAATATTGGTTAATGATGATTAATATTGGTTAATGATGATTAAAATTGGGGGGTTATATCCCCTGTCGATTCTGAATTCAAAACCAACTTCCGACTGGGATAAGAAATCCATACCAAATCGCCATTTGGCGACAGCGCACAAATCGTCACTTTGCGTTTGAACCATCATCCCGTGTTGATAGCGTCAACATGTTTGAACGGTTGCGTATGGGTTCATTCCCCAAACATAGTGGTACATAACAAATATATGTGGCTGAAACATTTCAGACATGTTTTGCTTTTAGATGTTTATATGTCACATAGAATTTGGACCACGATTTCAAGGTGTGTGGATTCGCAGCCCAATCAGTGAACAGGTGTATCTGATGAAACCTATCAGTCCGCCATTGTGACGATTTCAGCACCGGACAAATCCGCAAGAGATCTTGGAAAACTCTTTTACTTTTATTATATATATATACAGGTATGTAAATCGCCTGAACAAAATATGACCAAATGTCCTTCTTTTGTAGTTAAGAAACTTGCATTCTTCGCCGCTGTTGGAAGCAACATATTTGCCTTTCACTTAGCCCAAAGAGATAATTTTTGGGTCGCTTGGGTGGTACAGAAGTTTGAGGATCTCACATCAGCTCCATTCGCTACATTTCCTACACCATACATGGACAGACCCCTCGGTAAATCGACATGTAAAATCCATGGTGGGCTTCTATGTCAGTGCATGTCAACTTAACGGAGAGTACATTATTGGGGCAGAAAACCCTCCGTTAATTGTTGAAACATACCAGATAGGGACAGAACGGACGAGATATCTAGAACCCAAAAGCATCACATCAATTCTGGGAGATGTTTCACCCTTTTTTCTTGAGTCTTAAAAGTCTCGAGAGTCTTGACATTAAGAATCATCTCCGTGATAAGACCTGAGATCCTGGAACTTAGTCCATGTTTAGTATTGGTTTACGACCTGCGCTGCTGAGAATCCATGAACTATATCCCAAAGAAAATGAAAGAATCAAGCATGTACAGTGACACCAATAACAACTATCAATCCATATCAATCCATATCAATCCATATCAATCCATATCAATCCGTATCAATCCATATAAATCCACATAAATCTATATTTTTATCCGTATCAATTCAAATCCAACATCTTCCAATCCATACAGATATCCATACAGAATCCATCATGCCCAACGTCCCGTTGACCCCCCGCGTTGCGGCGCACATCTCGTTGACCCACTCGCTGCCCTCTGCGCTGCGGTAGAGATCCACGTGCTCCACAGCACCAGTGAAGACCTTGCGCCAGGGAATTCTCAGCTATGTAAACTCTAAATCATACGTGTGTGTGTATATATATATCGTATCATATATATATGCATTTAATCATTTATATGTATGTGTATATATAAATATATATATATATATATATATTATACATGTGCTGAGTTTCCTTAAGTTTGGATATGTGTAGATATATTAAATGCAGGACATCTAACTGATGATAATTGAACATAACAACAATAAGGATAATAGTACTAATGATACAGTACGTATTTGTATATATATATATAAATAATATATATATATATGTATATATAATAAGGTACATCTATATATATATGATAAGGTGTATATATATATATATATATATACATACATTATATAGGGTATTAACAAGGAGTAGATGCGTATACACATAGCTGGTTGGTGATTTCAACAGCCACGGTGTCCCGGGCCCAATGCATCAGGCCTGATCCAAAAGTCAAACAGCACGACTGTCCACGATTATCTCCATGTGCTGTTCATATTTTTATTCTTACATTACATCATATCATACACTAGAAGGATATTAGTCTATTAGAATACTTAAACATGTTCCCATATATAAAATTATATAAATATAAATATACCAAATGAACACACTAATTATATATATAGTCGATACATGTTCATTCATGTTGGTTCATATTCACTCATTTTTTGGTTTTGATTCATATCGAATCATATTGATTCATATTGTTTGATCTTGACTCGTATACATTCACTGTGATTCGGATTGATTCATATTGATTCGCAATGATTAATGTTGATTGACACAAATCATCATAAACCTACGTATACTGTTTCATAGTGATTGCTATGAATTCATGGCATTGATTGATTTTGACTCATGGATTGATTTTGGTTTGTAGACTCATATAGACCCGTCTTGATTGACTAATTGGTTGATTTTGAGCTTCTTGTGGCTCATAACCCGCGGAAATTACAATCTAACTACATGGCAAGTAATAAGTTTACTAACTCGGTAACGAACTCCATGGCACTCACGTAGCGTTTCACCTGGGATGCCCAGCCCATGTCTCACCAGCTTTCGGCCACACAGCTGGCCACGGGGCTGAAGACACGGAGAAACTCCGTGTTGACCGTCTTTATTCCTATCTTAACTGGTTTCACCATGAAACATATGTGGAGGATTATTGGATTTAACATACTGTGTGCTTGACTGGTTTTAACCATGATTTCACCACGAAACATAAAGAGGATGATTGGAGGATTCAACCATAAACTATGGAGGATTCAACATGGCAAGGATCAAAAAAAATTCGAGGATTCAGCCACTATCTATACGATATCTATACGATATTCATTGGATGGGTTCAATCAACATGAACGAATATGAGGTGTCCTTGAAAAATGTTGCCGTGAACCAAGTCTGGGGATTCTCCAGCATCTTTTTCAACATTTCTACAAGCATTACAAAGTGGGGCTCCCGTTCGATAGCTAAGTTGGTTTATAACTCCAATAACTAGGACTTATGGTAGATATATCTATAGTTAGTGGGATTATAAACCAACTTATAACTGGGGGGCACCACCTTGTAACAACTTTCAAACAGCAACTACCATCAGCAAAAAATAGCAACCACCGACTAACTTGGAGCCAAGGCTGTCTATGTAAATATTTCTAAAATCGGTATATATGGGATGCAATTGGGTACCAGAATTTCTGCGAATGCAGAAACCTGGCAACTAGGGGGTTGAACCAGTAAAACTTGGGCGCCCAGGAAAACCACGAAAATATGACCTGAAAGTCTTAAACTAAGATTAATCCCAGGAAATAAGCAAATAAATCACTAATATGTTTACATCATCTTAAACCACTAAACATGACCTCAAAAAAACCTGAGACTCCACCCGATTGTCCGGAGCTCCTCCAGACGATCCGAAGGGCGTCATCCAGGCCATTAAGCCCCTGGCGCCATGGCACTGTTCATATTAGTTATCCCCAGTCTATGCTCCCAATGAAGTGGAAATTCACTACATCCCCCATGGTTTCGTTTGGGGGTAACCAAGGGATTATTACCGGAGAAAAACGATGGAAAACCAGAGAAGATCCTTATTTTTGGATACATGTCAGGGGGATCGATCTCCGTTTTGCAGCTATTTTACCTGCAATCCACTTCCACTTCTAGTGAACTATGGAAAACTGACCCAAACACACTCAAAAACTCTGAGATTTTCAATACATCAACATCATCATCTTGGAAACCATGACCCAAACATCAAGGATCTCGATATCAAGCCCCTCAAGCGTTGCTCAGTAGCTGCCCAAATATCAGCTACACCGACCATCGCCCTGCTTTGTGAAGTTCAGCTACCACAAGAGATGAAACTTGACATAACTTGACTGGATCCGAAGCATCATCTTGAAACTTGATTTGGATTCTCCAACCGTAACCATGATTTTGGCCAGTTCTGGTCACTTAAAGAAGGAAGCTGACTCGGCACCTGGCATTGGCTCCGAGATCATCTGTGGCAGAAGCCAGCCTGAGGCTTTGTTTGCCGGCGGAATCCTGAAGTTAAAACATGTTAAAGGTGATTTACCAGGGGGTTAAAAGGGTATTATTCTACATGAAGTATGTGAAATCAAGTGAAATCAAACACCCTGAATTTACCAAACCTAGGGATTTTACCCGAACTGCTTGGTAGAGTTAGGGAAGGTCCAGTCACTGGGAGATTGGGCAGCCAACCAGAATTGGCATATCCCAGAGGTACAAGTTGATGCATCAAATTTAGGGGTATCTGTTGGACACATACTTGTGCCACAGTATGACCCCATTGAATCCAACAACACATACTTCGCAGTCATTTGCCCATTGTCACTGTTTGCTGTGTATCTAATCGCGATTTCCCCAGCAAATGCATGTAAATGCAGGATTCATCTTGCTGAAACATGCTGAATCAATCTTTGCAGCTTCAACCAGAGAAGACATTGAGCCTTACTTGCATGATCATTTCGCAAAGGTAAACGGGTATCACTGCTGTTTCAGTCACCTCACTATCCCTGAATCATCCCACTTAACAGGTGTAACACATAATATCACTGGTTAAAGGTTGACCCACCCCTCTGAAAAATGATGGAGTAAAAATCAGTTGGGATGATTATTCCATTCCCAAAATATATGGAAAGTCATTCAAAATTCCATGGTTCCAAACCACCAAGCAGATATCCAGATCAGCTATTTGGACGTTGCTAAGCAGCTACCAGGCCATGGGATCTACATGGAGTAGTCACTACGGCGTACGTCAACACGACCTAATAGGATGATCGGACAAAATAGCCATATGTCTAGTAGCTTTTAAGTATAGAAAAAAAGGGCTTTTATGTGCTAACATGTGCTAACATGTCTTGAAAATTGCATTACTCAAGATTATCATCTAATATACATATATATGTATGTATATATATATATTAACCTACCAATAGTACATCCACTATAGGATGATCGTCCCATGTCCATCGGCACCCCGCCTCCCCAGCGGCTTGAAGGACCCGTTGTTGCTCTTGGGCGAAGCCGCTCCACCAGCCGCACTCTTGGGCGTAGTGGCCCCGCCAGCGCTGCTGTTGAAGGACGGTATGCCAGAGCCCGTAGATATGGTGCGCCTTGGCATCGAAAGAGGTGGCGAAGCTACAGCATGGGACATGTTCTAGAACACAAGAAAACACATATTAATGGGCCGAGCAGGGCCTCAGATAAGTTCAAACATCATCAAACATCAACAGTAGCTGCACTGTCACATTTCATCAAAAGGATACAGATACAGCGAAAGTGGACCTCCCACATGGGACAGTTGTGGAAACTGACCATGGTCCCGAGATGTCCCAAGTAGCTTCACAGTCATCACTTTCCAGCGGGGTATCCAGGTACGAGTATCTCTATGAAACCAGCTTCAGTAGAACGCACACCATTACCAAGGGTCAAGACCCTGATACCTGGGTTTTCATATCAAACTAGTTGGTGTGTCGCTGGATGTTCGGGTCTTGAAGGTTTCAACCAGAGTAGGTGGCTAAGATTAATTTCCTATAGATCGTTATTGGATGTTATTGCCATAATTATCATTAATTATCCCTGTTCTTCGGGGGTAAATCACATTTGTTGATGGTTATGTAAGTCACAACATGCCACTGCCCTCACAACATGCCACCAAGTTGTTGACCGATAAACAAAATCGAACTCAATGGGACATGGCGGCCATGGCGGCTCAGCGTGGCTAAGGCCATGTCGAGTGGCCTTTGCATTTCACTTCCATCCCATTAGATCTCCCAATAAATCCCAATAAATCTTGGGATGGAAATCCCAATAAATCTTTAAATCCCAGTGAAATCCCAATGAAATCCCAATGAAATCCCAATAAATCTTTCCCCATCAAGAACTCCGAGGGGCTGCGGTGGCTCCTCCTTCGGCTCATTGCAGAAGTCGAAGAGGTCCATCGGCCTCAAAGAAATGCTGGGAGAAATGCTGGGAGTCCTTGGCTGTAATAGGCTTGGTAATAGGTTTTTAATGCTGTTTAATAGGGGTTTATAATGGGATATAAGACAACTAATCAACTTGATATATCTTGATATGATATTTGAAGTCCAGACTACAAGTAATATATACCACCCATTTTATTTAACATAGACCTTGAGAATGACACACGTAAAAGTCGGATAGCCTTCCATCTCCATACTTGGCAGGTGTATGTTTGTTGGGTGTATCCCCCCTTTTGTTTTTCAGCACCATAGCCATAGCTTGATCAGTTGGAGGAAGCTATCCCTGAGCTGCCGGCTTTGAAGAGGCCTCTCAGTGGGCGGTTTTGGTGATTTGACCATGAAAAAAAGGGAGTTGTAAACAATGAATATGTTATTGTTCAATGGGTATACAATGGAATACAATGGGTGTATTATATGGGATATTTCATGGGATATATTTAACACCAACTTGATGTGGTATATGGGTCTGTGCGAAACTGATGGATCTATCACCAATAGATGGCAATGTCAATGGACAAAATGCTTCTTTTAAATATCAAATCTTGGAGTACCCTATCAAACAAACCTAGGGAGCTTCTATATCATTACCGGTGCAAATTATCAGTTTCCCTTCTTTATCGTGTTCCCTATCTTCAGACACATCCAAATAGTGAACCCACCCTTGAAGCCTTTTGAGTTTGGAAGTTTGGCTCTTTTTGGGGGCTTTCCTAAAGATTGGAGGGCTCAAATTTTGGCAACCCAAGGCACTACAAATCGCCCCTCAAAAAAGGATAGCGTGGAACTATGCAAACAACTTCACTTCGTGAATATCATTACATTACTTGGAGGTATTCCCACCAAAAGAGGTCTCAAACGCGTCCTGACCTGTCAACCCTCTTTTTTGCCAGCACTTGTCTTGACACATATCCTTGCATACAAAATGACATATTAAATGACATTCCACTGGCAGTCACTGCCATAGTACGATATGTAAACGGGTATGTACCATTCTTATCTACCACATATTCTGGGTGTGTCTGCGACTGCAATATTTTCCGACATTTCAACTGTGAAAAAACTGACTTTGTTTGTGACATTTTATCTACCCTCCAGTAAATTAGCATAGACCCTGTCAGACAGGGGTTGGAAGATCAGTGTCCATATGTTTCCACTAAACATTGGTTCTTTTCAGAGTCATTTTCCTAATATATCTTGTGGCATTCTGTCTGACAAAAATTGAGACATCTTGACAAAGTAGAGGTTTAGCGCAGGAAACAGATTTGCGAGATAGGGGCTCTGGCAGGCTATGGCGTAGAATCCACGGGACCCATTGCATCACAACAAAAACAGTACGGTAATTGTTCAACCCGAAAAACACATAGCAAGTCAGAGTGTACACTAACTCCTATTAGCCATCACTTCTTTGTACTTCTGGTGGGTGAACGGGGTCAACATGCTGCCCTTTTTCAGTTTTCATGGATGATCCCTGTGTGCCAAAACGATCATCATATTCATTTTGCGGGGCTCAGGTTTCCATGTTCATGCCTTGATTTTTACCATATTTTCCCCTATATTACAAACGTCCACATATTTTGTTTGCTTGTTTCAACACACTCCCTTTGTCTCTCCATCAAATTTAGGTGATGATATCCCACCTAGGCTTCCATACATTTCTTGATTTCAAATGGGATGATCTTGGAAGTTAGTAACTGGGTTTTTCGCAAGTACGAATGGAATTCGCACATTGGCATATTGGCCTTTTCCTCCCCAAAAACCATATGGAGAATTGGGACCGAGAGGTTTCAGTCCAACGTATTTAAGGTGGTAATGACCAGGGTTTTTCAACCGTAAAATCTCACTTCATCCAACCTGAGGAAATGGATAAGTCATAATTTACATCATTCTTTAACCAGAAAGGTTTATCATATCATATATATATGTATATATTTACCAGTGGTGCTTGGATGATATATCATCCAAGGTAAAATTATGAACCATTCAGGTTATGTATATATATATATATACTGTAGCCATAACTTTAAACCCAATGGCTATAGACCCATAATATTCATGGTATTTACAATAGTCATTTTGAAAAATGTTATATAACGATCATATCACCCAAAATAGCAAAATCGTGAACCAATATAAATATGGTGGTTCCAGGATCGTATAAATGATATCATGCTATTTTGAGTTGTATAAATTTTAAAGTTGTTGTATGTACTCATATATTATATGTTATATTATATAATATCATATGATAATATATTACCATTGGGTTATATAACCATTCTAATTTCAAGTACTACAGTACCAGATTGGTGAACTTCTTCCATAACCATATGGAATATTATAATACAATTAGTGAACTTATTACCATTGCTGAACTTGTCTTACCATTGGGTTGTGTTACCGTTAACTACTATGATAACCATGATGAAATTACATGAAATTACGGTACATCTTATTCCCGTTTGGGGATCAGTGAGAATTCCTCCAACCCTGGCTGATCATTGCCTCGTCCGTGGGCATCATCAGTTTGGGCGTTGGTTTGGGGAGCGTGGCACCCACCTTCTGTAGCGCCACCAGGAAATCCTGGAGTGCTCAATGCCCATCGTCCAAATGGCTCTCAGAAAAAATACGGTAAAAGGTGGATTTTCCGGGGATATGGCCTTTCTTTGTAGATTTGTTTGTTCATTTCAAGCAAATCCAAGCTTCTACTTCGAATTGGAGGTTTTGGATGATTTGAAATACTGTAATTTAACTAACCACAATTTTGGTGGAACCAACCCCTGATAGCCCAGCTCTATACCAATGAACTGGGGTGAAAGAAATCAGCTTGAAACTGGTGTAGAACGAGGGTTCAATCCCCAAACAGAAGCCTATACCCCATGCAATGGTGCCCTTGCTCGTGAAGGGGGTGTCTCCTAAGTCTTGTTGGTTAGTGTGTTAGATCAGCATTACATTCAGGTAAACAATCCCTCTACATTTTTTTTGTTCTTGTTGGGCGTCAGTTTTGCTGGTTACTTACCCGCCCAGGTTGCCACTCCCACTGACATCGGCCTGTGTCACAGAGCTGCCACGGCGTTTGCAGCCTGCATATCGCAGCTATCACCATCACCGTCACCGTCATCATCATCATTTCCCCAATCAAACACCCAGGGGCAAAAGAATGATCGCAAACATTCTAGTAATAGTCAGAACATCCTCTACTGTTAGTTTATGGCAGTTTATGTCCTTGTGAATCCTACATTATGGACCTTACCAGTATATGGTTCAATATATCACCGCTTTTGGGGAGGACTCCCTTTGAAAGTTGAGATGGATGATATACTGAACTATATGCTTCACAATGTGCCATCGTACCCACTCTTGAGGAGTATATCACTTTCAATGGTCAAAGTCCTATTTTCACTGGATCCCAGAGGAGCTTCAACTTGGAGTTCCAACAATAACGTGCCTAGTTTCAGCCGAGCCCAGCCCTTCGTCACTTCCTCGGTGTGACTTGGGATGAAATTCTGGACAGCTGAAGCTTTAACCAATAAAGATAGGGATTTAACCACTTGAACTGGGGCTTTTGCACTATTGAACACGATTTTTAGCAACATTTAATCAATAGTGCTGATTCAAATTTATTTTGCCAGTGCTCGAGATGAAAATTGCAACATTTGACCAAGAATCTGCCGATTTGCGAAATCAAAAGAGTTCAGCCAACGATGCGTTGAATAAATTTAACCACATTGAATACATAACGTACCGACTTAAGACCAATGTCTTTCACTGCCTCTTATATTGAACCAATGCGCATGTAATCATGTGGCATACACATGTGTAACAACAACATCGCCAGGCGGGCAAGTTCGTGGATCATCATCCCCATGATCATCATCCCCCACGACGCAAGGAGCTGCCCTCTAGCCAAGCAAATTCCAGTGACATCGCGTCGTGAGGTCGTGATAGTTTACAGTAGAAATCATCAACCAACAATGGGGTCTTGTGCGTGAACAGAAACTGGGATAATCTTCCCAAGTAAAACATCCTGGAGTTCGTGAACAGAAACTTTAGCACCAGTGGATCCTATTTTGATCATCTCATATCCCAAGTACCCAGAATTCCTGGTTGGCTGATTTTTCCGTGTCAATTGAGCAGTGTGAAATAAATCCCTCGATCATTCCATTTAATCCTGGTTGGTTAAGAGTGGGATTGCCCGTTCTGAGCCAATATATAAAGCGTAGTATATAATTCCCAACTAATCATCAACCAACAGGGTTTTTAAATGTTTTTAAGATCATCACGAAAAATCAACCAAGTATATCAACTGATATATCACCTATATCAACCAATCATCACCAAGTAATCTGGGTGTCCCAGCGAAATCGTGCCGTGTCCGGAAGATCCCTTCCTGACCGAAAGAAACCCAGGCTGCGATGCGAAGAAAGTGCTGCTGAGTTGCACCAAAAACAAGGGAAAACAGCGGGGGATTGGGTCAAGAAACCTGGGGAGGCATCCAAAATTGTGATTTAAGTCACTTTAAAAATCCAACATATGGGCACTTGACCAGCAAAATTGTGAGATCGTTACTGGTTGGTAGGTTCATTTGCCGGGAGATAACGGTCTCAGGTATGAATGGAAACCAGCAACGTATATATAATGTAAACATATATATATATATACTATACACATGCATGCATATTCCACTGTAGACGTGATTTCTCTCATCTTCTCTCTCTACCTCTATACTATTACTATACGTACATCATGCAATGTATCATCATGTAGATGTACAATGTGTCAAGATCACCAACTCCTTGCTTCCTCGATGACCTGGGACCCCAAGATTGTGACTCAAGATTGTGAGACGAAGCCCGGGTCAGTTCCGAACATTGCCAGTTTTCCTTCACCATTTTTGAGTTGCTTTTGCTTTCTGGTCCGACTTCTGTGTGAAATCCCAGTTTTTGCTGGTTACGTCCCTGAAACAATCATAATAATGATCAATCATAATTACTGGTTGGTGGTTTCAACCCCTCTGAAAAATATTAGTCAGTTGGGGTTACTATTCCCAATATATGGAAAAAATAAAAAAATCCAAACATCACCACCCTTTTAAGGAGGGGGGACGCTCAAAATGCAAGCTTGCAATAAGACGTTGTTTTGGGGGGGGACCTATGAAAATGTATGCTTACATTTTTTTTTCATCGTCTTTATTGCAAGCTTGCATTTTGATAGGTTCGTAGATTGCAATTATGTACCCCCACGTTTCACCGACTTGCAATTATTTTCCAGGGGGGCGTCCAATATTGCAAGTTGCATTTTACGGAAACAAATGTAAGAACATGAAAAAATGCAAGAACAATAGTGTGGAGGTCTGCAATAGCTGCAGAATTGCATAAAATCATAATTGCAATCTGTATCCCTAGAGGGCCTCAATTGCCTGTTATTTTCAATACATTCTACACTTTTTCATCATTTACACATGTAATATAGATTTATAGAAGGTATATTATTCCTTGCAAATTATTGGAAAATCCTTGAAATTCAATAAATGTAAAAATAGATGTTGGAGGTCTTCA
>Ga0126342_10001851_pt1 | contig 31352 bp, 24 predicted proteins | sample Cyp1metagenome_FD_92528 | JGI IMG/M metagenome (GOLD analysis project Ga0126342, IMG submission 92528) | Coral microbial communities from Lord Howe Island, Old Settlement Bay, Australia - Cyphastrea 1 metagenome | ecosystem: Host-associated > Invertebrates > Cnidaria > Coral ...
AAGTTGAAAGTTCTATAATGGGAGGTCAGAAGGTTCTATAGTACTGGGATCAACCCATTCTAGACCCTGGGTGCCCAGACCCCTGGGGGTCACTCATTCTAGAACCCTTGTACTTGAGGGTATGGTTTTAGGATGTTTCAGGGGGTGTATTCAACAGGGGGGGTGAGAAGGGATCAGTAAGTTCCTCATTCCCCCCCGCCGCAGCATTGATTTTTGGGACTCCGCAGCACCAGGCGTTTTCCCCACGGCTTCTTCTTTCGCGGAAGAAAAGCCGCAGCAAAACCCACCCCACCGGCTGCAACACGCTGCAATCAGCTCCAAGCAAACGTTCCGACGATGCCGCGAGAAAACATGATTCATGGCACGAGCAATAGATTGCTATATCTATGGATCAATCTAGAACATCAAAAGATAGCTAATGCCAGAAGATTTTTGTTTTCGTGTTCATCCTCCCAAAAATTAATGTTTCAGGTTTTGCCCCAAGCCCTGTTTCTGTTGAGTTTTGGTGGATCCGTAACCCCAAAGATGTGGTTTTTTCACTATGGAAGCATCACGAGTAGAGGATTCATAGTGAGCAATCACGAACCAAAAAGGCATCCCCAAAGCACAAGGGGGCGCCATGAACCATCAATCAACATTTTAAACACCATGAAAACCACTAATCATCTGGTTGGTGGTTGACCTACCCCTCTGAAAAATATGAAAGCCAGTTGGGATTATAATTCCCAATATATGGAAACATAAAATTCATGTTCCAAACCACCAACCAGTAGTGGTTGAATAGGATTTGATGATGGTTAATGATAAATAATTGTTATATAACAATGGTTAAATAATGGTTCATAATGGTTATATAAGATAGCAATGGTTGTTACTTCAGCCATGCATTCTATCCCCTCGCCCCACCAACATTTTCTCTCGCAATCGGCACCGTGACGAAGGGTTTAATCGAAGCCCAACCAGCACAAACACGACGCGTCACGCACGACGAAGGACGTCGCACCTTGAGGTGTGCCGACCGCTCGTTCCATCTGGGAAACTCAATGGACATGTCTGGGACTTTTTTTGAAACGGCTGAGGTACAAAACGTCACAAAAAGATCACAAACATCGATATCTTTTGATGCCCCGTTGTCCATAATATCCTGGAAAGTACATAACCGATCCTACCCTTGGTGAACGCAAAAATAACTGGCATAAATGGATGTTAAGCCTTAAATAGAGTATCAGTATCATTGTGTATATTATATATATATATTGTATTATACATAGATGTGTTCAACATATTTTAAGATCCCCATTTTGAAATGTGATATGTCTGCTCTTCTGAACGTGTTTCCACGCTGAGATCACCTGGGAATGAACGAGTTGTCACGCGCGCGCGCGGTCATTTTTGGACATGGCGAGATCTCATGGTCATCGCAAAAGAAAAAACTGAAGGGTCCACAAGTCACATCCTCCCAGCTGTGCGACTTTGTGCTTGTCTCTTTTAGGGGTGTCCAGCTCTACCCGGGGCCGTTTTCCACAGGGAAATCATCGGAAAGCCTGAAATAAACAACTCCCATGACTGAAAATGTTAAACACAATACCCATATTTTGGCATTGGGCTTACTGCATTACACGTCTGGAGAGTTTACCCTGGCTATTTACAAGACTTCAGGGAAGATGAAGCTATGGATTGATGGTCCACACTGCAATGTGGTGTCCCCCAGCTATGAAGTTGTTTATAAACCTCATCAACTATGGCCATATCGACCATAAATCCTGGCTTGTGATAAAACACCTTAGCTAACTATGGGGCACCACCATTACCAAACCAGTAGCTTCTGAGCATGATCTTACATTAAGGAGCCAAATTATTGCCACTACTACATGAACTAGTTAAATTTCAATGTGTTCATCGTTCAATCCCAATTATCCTCCAGTATCATCCAAATACAACAATTCGTGGTAAAACCCATTGTTGTTCCCATTAAATGCGCAACAATTCCCACTAGGCTCAAACAATATCACCCATTTTTTCCCAATTTTTCTGCGTGTTGCCGGTTATTCCCTTTACCCTCTGGTAATCAAACATGGTTCGCTGGAAAAACTATCATTTAGTTAAGTTCGATGATTTTCCAATTTAAATGGCCATTATGGTTGATTGCTGGAGGGTACTAATTGTTGCTAATTGCAAGCAATAACTCCTGCTATTCTGTAAACAATATCCAGATATCAGCAACATTTTTCCCCGTGATTTCGTCTTCCCTATAGCAACGCCGCAGAAAGTGGTCCCTGATGTTGATGGTGAATCAATGGAAAATGGAGGCGTCCATTTTCATGTCATTAGATAATCATCCCAAATTATTAGATAATCATTAGATACCCAGATGGTACCCTTAAATCATCCAAGTCATTAGACCATTCACGTATTGGTGCACCATTCTGACTTGAGGATCCAGCGCTTTAAGACACCACCCATATGTATATATATATATGATATATGAATATTTGTACTACTATATATATAGATGATTGTTGTTTTGGGGATCAACCTCTTTATCCTGTATATGATTTATCATTATTATCACTATCATTATTGTTATCAGAATGGCGTGAACATAAATTATAATTAGACATGATTATATCAATTATATCATTTATATCACTATTAATAACTACTATAACTATTATCATTACATTACTTCCATCATTTCTGATCAGCAACGCTTGTGAACGTGACCCTGGCGTGAACCCGCAAAGGCGCTTGTCAGCTCTCCGCCAGAGATGCGGAAGCGGAAGCGTTTTATTAATCGGCAGCGTCGTCAGCACTTGGCAAAGGAAGCAGCGATCTTGACATATATATATATATATATATAGATAGATATATAGTAATATAAGTGACATTAGGAATAGTGATATTGGTGATATTAGTGATATGAGTGATGTTAGGAATAGTGATATTGGTGATATTAGTGATATGAGTGATATTAGGTATAGTGATATTGGTGATATTAGTGACATAAGTGATATTAGGAATAGTGATATTGGTGATATTAGCGATATGAGTGATATTAGGAATAGTGATATTAGTCATATTAGTGATGTTATGAATAGTATGGAATAGTATGGATTAGTGATTTAGTGATATTTAGGAAGAGTATGGAATAGTATGGAATTGTGATATTATTGATATTTAGTGTATTGGTGATATTGGTGATATTAGTGATATTAGTGATGTTCGGAATAGTGATATTAGTGACATGAGTGATATTGGTGATGTTGGGAATAGTGATATTATTGATATGTTCATATAGGAAGCTAATGTTTTCATATTAGTGATATTAGTTATCAACACACACTAATATAATATTTCCTAAAAGAGGTGATATATTTCTTGACACATCTAGATTTATCTAAGGTGAACAATAAACACACATGATATCCAACAACATTATTTTCACATATTGTACAATACTACCTATATATAATGTGATGTACTAAGATCTTAACATTTGCTACCAGTATTGTTGCAAATACACCAGTAATCATACTGGCATTGGAAGCATATAATTTATATTATCTTGCTATTGATGGTATATATTATCATGAATTATGATAGTCCCCAATATATTGGGCATTATAATCCCCAAACTAATTCTCAACCAACCATTATTTCTCAGTTATATCCACTTTCTATCCCCATATGATGTTTGAAATGTACCCTCCAGTAAATTAACATGGACCCTGCCAAATAAGATAGGGGGTGGAAGATGGTAGAAGATTAGTTTCCACCAAAACTGGGTGATTACTGGGTCCCTGAGGGTAGAAATAGATAGCCACTTCAGGTACCTATGCACTGGAGGTACTGTACCATTTTGTGGGGCCAATTCCCTGAAATTTAGGCCTGAAACATAGGCCTTAAAAAATGCTAGGTACCTCCAATAAATCGGTTCCTGAAATGGGAGAATCATCCAACTATAAGATTCACGGTAGATGTTCCAGCCATGTTTCATGACACCGGTAACCAGCTGTTCCAGCCATTCAGAATGGTGACGACTTACCAACAATATAAACCTGGGTCCCAGTCCAGAAATGTCGGGATTTACCAAGAACATATGGACACGTGACTGGTCAACATCGGGGTAGCAATGAACAAGCACGGCAGGTCTTGTTTTTTTGTCGACCCGAAAAAGGGGGTTGTTCAAAACCCAAAGGGCGATATTGCTATATAAATACGCAACTTATTGGAGGTATCGAGAGATCGAATATCACCAAGACCAAGGGCTGTGAGTGTATACTGGCAACTGTTCGAATATTAGAATCATCGGCATCCTGCTTAGCAAGGATACTCAACCTTTCCGAAGCATGCTTGTGTCGCCAATAACTTGAACGAAGGGTGATTTGTGATAGCAAACTGTTTATACATTACCAAAAGATATGCTCACATATCAGTTTGATGTTTTCCCGATGTGAATTCATCCAAATACGCTCTGGTGTTATCAAGCATTGCAATTCAAACTCCACCATTTAGCTGAATGACTTTCCCAGATGTTCCCCATGCGTTTCCGTATTTTTTTCACATGTTCCCATATGTTTTCCATATGTTCCCGTGTGTTCCCTCCATCTTTTGATATGTTCCCATATTTTCCATATTTTTCCCCATATGTTCCATAAGTTCCCCTATTTCTCGTTGAGAAAAAACTGCGCTTCAGGTCACACCTGGGCAGCTAGGCCGACGGCGCCGGCGTCGGGTCCATGTCCTGTAGGCCGCAGACCATGTTGGCCGGCACAGCAACGTCCATCTTCTTGGGATGGGCCAGACCTGCATTTGGCAAGCCGGGGGGATGCCAATTTTGTGTATTCTATGTATGATACAGTACAGTATATGCATAATGTGTATGGATGGATGGATGGATGCATGCATGCATGTATGCATGTATGTACTTATCCATATGTGCACATGAGATAAACAACACATATACATATGTGTATGTATATATATATATATACATATTTGTATGTATATATAGTATATATATACATACAAATATATATATATATATACATGGTTGCTTGGTGGCAAATGATGATTCCTATGGCCCTCCTTCTTTCTAGTTGGATGTGGTGGGAAACTTGCCTATCGTCAGTTTTATCAGCATGTTTATTGCCTTTATCTCCATAGGGCAATATAGGATAATGTCAAAAATACCATCTGGTTATTTAACATAGCTATGGAAAATCCATTATAAATGGAGGTTTTAATGGGAAAATCATCTATAAATGGGTAATTTTCCATAGCTATGTTAAATAACCAGAGGGCAACAATCCTGACTCTTGCTGAAGATCTGGGAAAACTGTCAGTGGTATGATTTCTGTCAAATCAGGTGAAATCCTTTCCTTAAAACAGCATTTTCCAGTAGATGCCATAAAAATGCAATGTCCACCTCTTAAAGCTGGGTTTCCACTTCTTAACTTACCGTGTCGAAAAGCAGCGGGGTTTTTGCTGGCCAGGGAACCCAGGTTGTTCATGATCTCCTGGAAGACACCACCGATGGCAGTTGAAAGCCCAATCATCGGATCAACCACTTATCAACTGGTGCGGGATTTCTTCTATCCACTATAAATATATGTAAAAATGTAATGTTCCCAAAAAAGAAACTCAGGGCCACACATGTTCGTGCACGCGAACAAGAATAGAACAGTCAGCCATCGCCACGTTCCTAGGACATTACTGAATTCTATTTTTTTTTGTTGGGGTGCCGTGCTATAATATAGAATTGGATATGGAACCTGTTCATATGTGTACCCTCCAGTTATCAAATGAGGCTGACTGGAAAATCCATAAATTAAACAGATATCTTTAGAGGAGAAAAAACATCTACAAATGAAAGATTTTCCATTGCCAGGTTTGATTACCAAAGGGTATATTCCATATATATATATACATATATATACACATACTTCCAACCCATATTACTATATACTCTACATATTTACTACCTATACACTGCCTATAAACTACCTACCTACACAACACTGTTGCAAGTAGATAGACACTACCTATGCACTACATACATACTACAATATAGCACCTATGCACCACCTGTTCGGATGCACCAGCTATTATACATTCCCCATACAACATATGCAACCCCCAAGCCCCACCCCAAGCCACACCCTGTGGGGTGGTTGGGGGGATACCATGATCATGGGTGAGGGGCGACCCCAGAACCTGGAACATACATATATATATATATATCTATATACACATATTCTGACACATATAATCCCTGAATCCTTATCACCCATGAAATATTCCCATTCCCCTCCCGTCCGTGAAGCCCTCGAGAGACTTGGTAAGCCTCGGGTTGTACAGCCGCTCCTGGTCACGTGCCGTTGTTCCATGTGACAAACTGATCATGGGGGAATATATCTTCCCCAAATCTGGAAGGGGAAAACCACCATTTTTACCGGTGTTTTTACCCATGAAGTATAGAGTTGTCCTGGTGATTTTCAATTGAACCGATTCTTGGATGATGAACATGTGAGAAAATCGTTTTCCGGGCTGACCTATTTCCAAACAAACATGTTCCGTGGGCCAGACTGGATGAAAAGAGTAGAACAACTCCAATTTTTCAGCCAACGTCAAAATAAGTTGTCAGCATGTGGAACCATAGGGGTACCAATTATCCAAAATTAGACCGACCATTTTAGTATTGAAACGTATGGTTTTGGGGATCGCCCAAATTTAAGAAAGCCCGATGCAGTCTTGCCATGTCATCCTGACAAGGTTGGTAACCTTCAGCTCGATCGACGCAATTTATACTGCATATTGTCAGGTAAAAATCCACAGGTACACAGGAAGGTCATATACTTCCAGGAATCTCCAGAATGATTACATCCAAATAATGAGTGAAACTCAAGATTAATGGGCAAATTAAAGTGCTTGATTTATCTTCTGTCATCCTAGTGGATCTTAAAAAACTCAACTATAACTACATTAGATTACATAATCAAAACGGTTTTTCACCATCATTTCGGAGGTTCCAATCCAATCTTACATGTTCATCAAGTTTCATTTCAGAGGCTACTATCTGAATGTATCAACCAGTTCTACGATTTTTGGGTGTCCGATGTTTTCTCTAGTAAATGAGCCAGAATTGGACCAGTTTTTAGTATTGAATACATATAGCCACAACAAATGGACATCCTCATTTCACCATTACAATCATCCTTCATTAATCCCATTCATGATCCATCATTCACCATGAACCATCATGAATCCAAATTTATGTTGCTTCAATCAGCGTTTTCCCATGGTTTCCAGGCATTTCCAGGGCTTGTTGGTTGGAAATCATGGCTTTTCCTATGGCCATGGCCGCCAAAAAAAACCTGTCCTCGGCCACCAGGGAGACGCTTCGGCCCTTGTAATCGTGGCCAGGACAAACGATGAAGTCACCAGGGAGGCTGAAGATCTGCCTGGGCTCTGGGAGGATATGGACATGATGAATAGATGGATGTGTATACATATATATATATAAATAATGATTATATATTATATATATATATATATGTATTGAGAATATATTGATGTATATTGTATAATGATAAATATAATGATATATAATGATAATATGGTGATATATTGCTCATAAAATGGTCATATAGTGATGATACAATTTTATATATACCAATCGGAATCCATTTTGCGGGGATAAATAGGGATACTAGTGACTTAGTGATACAGTAGAGAATGTGAAACACGTGGGGTAGATGGGCAAAGAGTTTTTTCTTGTCGGCTATAAGTTTTGGCCAACAGAAAGGTGTAAGTTTTAACCCAAGGATTGGACACTTCCCAAGTCATTTTTGCCCGGGACGTGTTTGGTGAAAAGTTGGTAGAGAGGCTGAAGCCCTCTTCCGGTCCCAGGCAAACAACTGTGCACTGGATCCATTATTTGATGGCCGCATGGTTGTTGATCCGGCCCATATTGGGAATCCATAAATCCCAACTTTCGTGGGAACACCAGGGGGCTCAAAGGTTTTGAGGCATTCCCAGTACACCATGGCAGCTCAGTATGTATCTCAGTACAAGTGAACTAGCCCAGATATGTGTCATGGCAAAATTCCTGGGATGGTTATCTCAGATATCTCCGAATATATAAATTGCGTATATCTTGTGTAATTCAACATTGTGTTTTCCTCATCAATACATTCTTTATCATTCTTTCATGTCCATATCATTTGATATCATTTAAATGTGTCGTCAATTGGGAGAATTAAAGCTACAGGATGACGCCGTCGCTCACACATCAGGGAGATCTCGGGGTTCAGTCCGATGGTCAGCCGCCGGACAGTTGAGTTTAATCAGCCACTATGGTTGGGATTAACATGCTGTATATACCCCAAACAAAATGTTTGCTGGCTACAATTGAATTTGCCAAACAATTGGGTAACATTGAATTTCAAACAAACCCAATGATCATCGAATGGATTCCCGACTGGGAAAATCATACCAAATCATCAACGAAGCAAATCCCCACTTTAGATACAACTCCCATGAACTAGTTCGATCTATCTACCATAAACCCAAATGAACTTGGAGTTAAGAAACTATTTGACTCTTTAAGTATTAAGTAAACCCAGGTCAGTATGTACCAGCAACCTATTAACTATAGATATATTATATATTTGACTACAGTACTGAGGTACTTGGGTTTACAAATAGGTTAAATCAGCCCAAGTCCTTCCCTATAATATCCAAATTAGGTTCTTAATAGATTTATTCTGTCTATTCTTGTAGGTTATAATATAGTATTCTATTTAACCGTTTAACCGTAAGTCCCTGTCCAATACAATTCAAAAAAAAAACCATTGTAATCGCCAAAAAAGTATAGGTATATACGTTACATGGGTATGGATCAATACCTATTAATACCATTTTTAGGGGGATGGACATCCATAAATCCCAGCTATTTTGATGTGAACAGAAGGGGTACAAGGTTTTGACACACTGCCACATATACCTACCATAAACCTAAACTTTTGAAGTTAAGTCCCCCTTCCGTTTTCGCCCCGATCTCGTTGCAGGGCCACTTGTGCACGCTCTCGTAGAGTCCCTGGTTGCTGCCCTGCTGGAAGTCCGTCCTTCCACAGCCTCCGTAACTTTTTCCCGGCACTTGGTTGCGGTTTCAAAGAGCACATAGATAGAATTAGATAGATATAGATAGGTTATGTATATAACAATATATATATAATTATATTCATATATATATATATTGCGTGTATATATATAATATAATTATATAATATAATTATATATATATGGAGTATACCAACTGATTATATATTACATTTTGTATTATATATAATGTATATAAGGTATGATAGCAATGGGGACTCTACCAGCAAGAATATGCAAGCCTGAGAAAAAATGGAATCCCATTAGCTATATACATCCAGATGATTCATATCCCATTTCCTTGGTAAATTCACCTCCATTTTGAAGAGTGGGAACCATTTATAGATGATGTTCCCAGCTAGAAACCTCATAAACCGGTATAAACCCTCCAATTTATAATCATTGCGTGGTATATTCATCCAGAATAATAATCATAATGATACATATGTCATATAAACCACCCCCCAAAAATGGGACTTGTTTACTATCATCACTTGGCTTTTCCCATCCATTTCCTTGGTTACCCTCTGGTAAACTAACATAACTACGCACAATCACCATTTTGAATGGGTAAATCAACTATTTCTATGGTCATGTTCAATAGCTTACTGTTAGTTTACCAAAGGGTATATTCCATCAATCACCACTACTAACCATTACTGACAATCATTAACCATTGATAACCATCATTAACCATCATTAACCATTGATAACCATCATTAACCATCACTAATCACAATTCACCATAGATTAACCATAGATTAACCATATATTAACCATAGATTAACCATATATTAACCATATATCACCATTTATAGTGGTGAAATCACCATTCTCCTATAGGTAACCATCGTCCAACCCCGAGTACCGGTGTCGATTAAGGGGACCGCCTCGCACCAACAAGGTGTCGCCGGTGAAGCAATATCCCACCGAAGGCGTCCGCAGCATGTAGGTGACACAGCCGTCCGTGTGCCCCGGCGTGGCGCGGACCTACGGAGCAACGGGGCCGGGATCAACGAGTTTGATGGGATTTAAAGCAAGAAAAATGGGGATTTCATGGAGTTTGATAGGATTTCATGGGAATTTTATGGGAATTTTATGGGAATTCATGGGATGAAACATGGGATGAACAAATGGGACTTAGCCAACAAACATCGGGATTTTTCATGAGATTTATAGCTCATTAATGATGGCTAAGTCGGTGAACATGACTAGTGAATAAATAGGGCCTAGGGTGTATGGACATGGACTATTCTGAGCAACTTGTAACTGGGAGAACCAACTTGCATGGAGTGGGGAACTGATCAATTATTTCATCATTCACCAGGCACCAACCTGAAATGCGGCTTTTTCAGGGGATGATTACCCTCAGATGTTGCAGATGTCATTATACCTTACTCAGAACCAATTGGAATTACATCATTCTACAACCAAATCATACCAAATCTATATGTTTTCTTTGAGGTATTTTATGATGTTGAGCAACAACAATGGAGTTTGAACCAACAGAAAAACATTGGCTTTTGAGGTGTTCATAGCCAATTTCAGTGTTGCTTCGATCCAGAACTTCCTGGACGGACTGGGCCTCCAAAGTCAACTTGCCGATGCTCACTTTGTCACCGTCCCTGATGTTCAGATGGGGATCAGATGGGGATAAGATGGGGACAATCATCCCCTTGTAAATCTTTGTAATATAGTTAGGCCCATCTGATAGTTTATCCATAGGTTTATAGTATAGTAAATAGTAAATAGTTTATAGTATCCATAGGCCCATACTTGTAATTTCGGCCCAAACAAAACCATATGGTTTAGTATATGTAAATAGTAAACCCATCTCAGCCCGATGCCTTGAGAAATGCAACACAAGGATGGTAGTTTGATGATACCTCCGAGTTTACCAGGTTGTCTCACTGTTCGATCTGTTTTGGGGTTGCTGTCATTTAGTATTGGTACGTATTGGTCTATTCATGAATTGAACCTTCCCCCATTATTTCAGGAGTTTCCCAACTGTAAATCAGCAGGACTAAGTGGTGGTACAAGTTGAAGGAGGTTGGTTTCAACATAGTTTGGTTGATCAAGAAAAAAAATAAATCAAAACTTTTCCATGGGAAAAAAAACGTCTAAACAGAAATACAAAGACATAAACAAATAAAACCACTATACGTAAAGACATATAGATAAAACTGAAATGGTTTTACTTCATTCTATTTAATCTGTTCAAGCTGTGGCCCATCAATCACAGCTATGCAATTCATGTCTGGGATATGGTTCCAAAAAAGTCATTTGTTTTACTATGTGGCTGTCTGTTGCTTGATGTGTTGCATTTTGATTTTATGTTGTTCATTGGTTATTTATATAATGTATGTCATTTTTGTTCATATTTTACACGTTTTTTTCATTATTTTTCATTTATTTTCATGCGTGTTCATTTCATTTATGTTCCTTTTGTTTAATTTGTTGTCCTTTTCTTTCATTTTATAAATTTGTTCATTGAAAACACCATTCAATCCAGACCACTGACATGCCATACAACTAACTACTAAGTTTTACTGAATACACCTTCATTTAATTTCATTTACAGGGCTTTTCCATTGCCATCATCGATTGCCGGAGAGAAACACGAAGCCTTGCCCTAGAGCCCTAGGGCTTTCTCTAGGCCTTCGGTGTGCCAAATCGGGCAGCTACGTATGACATATCCATCTCCCTGCCCTGGCCATGCATTGCCCAGGTCTTTGGCAAATGTCAAACATAGTTCCCCTTTGTCATCAAACGTGGCTTCAGAATACCCCATTTTTTTGTGGGTAAAACAAAGCCATAAATAAACCACCCATGACTGGGAATGGGAAGTTTATACCACCAGTAAAAATGGTGATGAATGGGGGTTTATGGCATTGTTTTACCCACATTAACCCACTATTATATCAACCATCATCAACCATCACTAACCATGATCGACCATTGAGTTCCACGATTCCCCCAGCGATTCCATCTCCATTGGAGGGCGCGGGTCACCGGCCTCACGTGTTGATCGGCTTTCGCCCCGGAAGCTTCGGAGATGATGGTTTTCACCTGCCATTTCGCATGTTTTGTTAGGACACCAAGCATGGTTTTCATGATGAGTAGGCCTCTGGTAATTGAACATAGCTAATCCCTTCCTCCTTCTGCGAAACCCCGCCCAAATACGAAAAACTATAGTGTCCATCTCCAATTTTTGAACATTTCAGATTGGCCAATTTCACTTTTAATTAATCCCCTTTAGAAAACAATTTAAACATCAACCTACCATTTGTGGGTTTCCCCCCCTAATACTAAATACTAGTCAACCCCGGGGTGTTTATTATTAGGGGGGAAGCTTCGAAATCCAATTTTTGGCAATATTTTAATTGCGTTAATATATAAAGAAATTTAATTGATTTTGAAATCGGAAAAAATAGTTTTTATTATTAAGTGTTTTAATATTAGGGGGAAGCTTCGAAATCCAATTTTTGGCAATATTTTAATTGCGTTATATAAAGAAATTTAATTGATTTTGAGATCGGAAAAATGTTCTTTATTATTAAGGGTTTTAATTTAGTATTAGGGTTCCCTAATACTAAATACCCCCCTAATACTAAAAACTACCTGCCGTGTTTAGTAATAGGGGGGGTGTTTAATATTAGGAGGAAGGGATTATTGAAAATTGTCATTTATAGTTGATTTACCCATGACAAATTGTGATTGTCCATAGCTATGTGAGTTTACCAGAGGGCAATAATGCTGATTTAAAAGGGATTGAATAGGGTTTTGTGTATTTTAGTGGGATTCGAAAATGATTCGTTATCGTTAGTAATGATGATGAATGGTTCACAATCACAATTACGGTTATACTATCTGGTAATTTAACATACAGTAGCGGCGGAAATCATCATTTTCTTATGGCCGGGTAAATAATCTATAAATGGTAATTGTCCATAGCTATGTTAGCTTAGTGGAGGGTATTTAAATATTAAATATCCCATCAAATGATAGGTCAAACAATAAAAGTCCGCGTCAATATCCCGTAAAATGATATTTTAGCAATCCGGACAATACCCGTTAATGGGATATGAATTAATAGGATATTGACGGGATATTAATGGGATATGAACGGTACATTAACGCATAAAATGACATCTGAATAATGGGATTAATTTTGAATACAACGCGGGACTGAACTATCAAAGATATGGAACAACGTAGGGAATCATGGGGTATTGATTGGATAAACCTGAAATAATCGGGTCTTGAGGGCAATAGTATCAAAATGATGAATGGGATATTGATGGCATAAATAGTGGGATATGTTTTTTTTTCAACCATCCTAACTTAGGTATCTATTGGAACTTCATGGGACTTGATATAATGGGGATACATGGGAATACATTGGGAGTTGAACTACTTCAAATATTGTGGGGGGTTAATGAAGCTTCATCAGATTTTCTAGTCAGTTTTGACAGTGCTCTGAGTATTCATCTATAAGTTAATCATCATGTATCAATCTTATCTCCATCTTTTGGATGGCAACGATGGTTAAATCATGTTCAATCAGTGAAATTATCCTTAAATTCACACATTACTCATTAATCATCAACCGAGCTTTTAAATCACCAAACAAGTTCAGAAATCCCGCAACAATCAAGAACTAATCATGCTTCATGATAAATCATGTTAAATCCTATGTTTCATCCCCATATTTTGATTAAGGTCAGTCATCCGGTCAAATCCCATTGGTCAAATCCACCATTTTGGTGAAATCCCTATGGTGATTTATTGGTATTTCCCTATTAACCTCTGGTAAAACTAACATAACTATGGAAAATCACCATTTTTAATGGGAAAATCCACTATTTCTATGGTCATGTTCAATAGCTACGTTAAATTACCAGAGGGTAAATCCTATGAAATCACCATAAATCCCATGGAAATCCCTATGGAAATCATCCCTGGCTCCATCGCTCCTTATGGCAGGCGGCACCGCACCGGGGCACCTCGGGGATCTCCTTGCGGATGGCTCCGCCAGAGGTGACGTGGTCGGCGTGGCAATGCGTGTTGAGGACCTGGGAACGGTCAACGGTCAACGGAACTATAGCTGTTGGGTTTATAGGGGATGTTACAGTTTTATGGTTAATAAATGATGGTTAATAACGGTTAATAATGGTTGATGATGGTTGATGGTTAATAATTGTTGTTGATAATTGATGATGGTTGATATAAACAGATGATTGAATGGGTATCTAATGGGACATCCATTAGATGGGATATATATATATATATATTTCCCTATTTCTGGTGGTGAACACATCCAACACATCCAGGAATCTTGTGAAGATCATCAACGGATGGGAGAATTAAACCATCCCGCAGATTGGGAAGTGACACGATACGTGGGATGATCCCACAATCTTTTACTAATTCGAATCTTCATGATTTAATTCATGATTTAATTCAACATCATTCATTTAAGTTTATTCAACATAAAAAAAAAAAAAAACAATTGGATAAATAATGGTTTTGATTCTTGATGATCAATGTTCTAGTTTCATTTAGACATGAACTTGAGTCTGTCGAGACAACAAAAATTATCCGTGGGATTTCAGCCACCGAAAATCCATGGCTTTGAAACCAGAAATTGGGGATGGTGTTTACCATCCATTGGACGTCACCTTTTTAAGCAATGAGCTTGCTGGGGTTTATTGGAATTTCGAAGCGAAAAAGGTCGCTGGGGCATCCGGGTATCCATCCGAAAAGGTGACATGAAACATCACATGGCTTGCTGGAAATCCAGCAGGAAATATCAATGCTGATTGAAATAGGACCTGTACCCTCTGGTAAACGTTTACAGTTAGCTGTTGACCATGGCCATTTGTAGTTGATTTACCCAGCTATAAAATGGTGATTTTCCATTATGTAAACGTTTACCAGAAGGTAAGGCAATCATCACAATCATATTAAACCATTTCTGGTGGATTTTCCAGCGCTGCGGCCAAGGCACATACTTGAGCTGCAAACCCAGATCTTTCACCTGTTCAGAAGCGCTTGGACACCGATGCCTGGTTTTCATCGCTTTCCATCATCCAATGACCATCATATTTCATCGATTATGATAGTTCCCAACTGTTGGGTCGACTGGTCACCGGATGATAAATAATTTAAAACAAATTATATATACAATTATATACATATATAGTCTCTAGTAACTAATAATTAACTACAATCATACACACCGTTCACTGGTTGATACTTTTTTGGGGATGGTAGTTTTGGAATTCTGAATAGCTCTCCAATTCATCAAACAAAATCCCGCATGGAATTCGTTGAACCCAATTCTGGACGGCACCATGACTACAAGCGAGCTCAGCTCCCCACTTTTGGTTCATCCAACTGAAAAAAGTCTTGCTTAGACTTTTGACTACCTAGGGGAATTGGTTCAATCCAAAAGTGCTTTGCTAAAGTTCGATCATCTTCGAAGGTGACAACATCGCATCTTGCTTGGTTGAAACCCCATGTTGGTCAGTTGAAATCTCCCCCTGGTTGGTTGAAATGTCATTTCACTTCCATGATTTTCCCACGCTTCAAAAAGGGGCAACATCGCCGTTTTCCCACGCGTAAAAAAGCGTCCAGTCGCGATCTTCAAATCCCTGTCCATCGTTTCTAAGACCGGATCGATCAGCGCGGCTTCCTTGCTTTCCTGGGTAGCCGTGGAACCTCTCTGGCCGGTGAAGAAATATGCATGGCGAATAGGGGCCATACCTGCCAAAAATCGACATTTTCTAGCTGTGATATACCATTGATATACAGATTAAAGATTAAAGTACTAGTTCGTATCTGACCAAGGTTAAACCAGGATGGTTTTTTGATTAAACATAAGGATATTCACCATGACTTAAGGGATATCAACCAATACTAAACACATCACCATCCAAAACTGGGATATTAACCAACCAATCAACCATGATTTACGGGAAGATGGACGGTCTACAGGCTCAGGAAAGTAGAGTATTTGTTGTGTTTTCCTATAGATTATCCCATCAATGCCAGTAATGGATCATCAGCACAGTACTACCCTCTGGTCAACGGTGAACGCGCACATCTAAATTTCAGGATTCCCGGCTTGATTTTTTGAGAAGCAACTTAATATACCCCATTAATTGATGGTAATCTAACATGGCTGTGGAAGGTTGCCAAATTCAACATAGTAAAAAATATAGATCTATATCTCTATATATATTTATATATACATGGGCCATTTCCCAAAGCTATTAGTGAACTTCTCGGAGGCTAACTCATTGAACTATTGACAGTGAAAGTACAAAAAAAAACAAACCCATCCCGTCGTATGGCATTCTGGGTTCCAAGCATAGTAGGGTAGCCCCTTTCCGTGCCCCGTTCCATCCACTGATATATATGATATATATATATATAATTGTATTTACACACATCATGTTTTATAAATGTCCACAACTTAAGAGTATAACCGAATTTCAGACACTATCCCATGAAAATGCTTGTTCTTGGTTGTTATGTTCCCGCAAAATCTCAGTACATTCAATTCATGTTCTTCCGCTATCATATTACTAACCCATCAAACAAAAAGTAAATGTTGGGATCACACCATGTTTGTTGCACCGTCTTTCCCATCCTTTTACCACCAATATGATCCTCGAAGGATCTGGGCAGCTCACCAAATAGGTCCTCAGAAGATACGCACAGGGCATAGCAATTCGCAAGGGAGCCCAAGGTCCCATGGCACATAGAATAAGCATGTGAGCATTGTTCAAAATCCCTCTGTCATTCCACTATACCGGTTGGGTAATAGGGATTCCCCTATTGGATTGTTATGATCCGCCATATATTGGTATAGTCCTCTATAATCATCAAGCAACAGGAGTGTTGAACACTGCTCATGTGTTTTTTTTCGTCTGTGTTCCTAAATGGGATGTTAGTTTTTCATCTTTGTCTTTGTTCAACCATGGTGTTTACCCCAAATATATGGGTTTCTGGGGTTGATTTTCCCTTAAATAAGGTCTGGGACAAAGTCTTCATCTGTTGATGCTTAAAAGACTAAGATGGGCATGTGTCAAAACCCTGGTATGCCTCTGTTCCTCCCCCCACATAGCTGGTGAAAGGCTATTCATCCCCAAACATACGCAGGAAAAAACAAAGTGTCCTCTAAAGTGTGCCCTTAAATCTCAAGGGTTTCCTTCAAATACGTGTCTCACTGTTCATCCTTAAATTGGCTGACCCTCCCCAAAATTCCACATATCTAGAATCTAGACCCTGCCCATCATTTGGAAAACAACTTTCAACTCAAAATGGGCAATTTTCAGGATCTATGATCAACACGTTCCCCGATAAACGTTTACAGTTCGATCTGGAAAAGTCATCATCGAACTGTAAACGTTTACAGTTTACAAGAGGCTCAGTTGGGAGAAGAACATACCCTCCAGTAAATTGACAGTTCGACCCTGCCATTGATCGGGGTTGGAAGACAACAGTTTCCACTAAACAAATCATGACAAAATCAGGGTCCAACTGTTAATTTACCAGATGGTATATCACCACTACAACCCATTACATACCATTTATATATATCCATTTATCATCATGACATATCTCACTAAATGGAAACAATATGACATATAATAATCCAACTATATAACCATATCGATATATCATATTATATATATATTTATATCGGGATAGTCTGGTTAAGAGTCCCCAATGAGAGCCGTCCATTCCACAGCAGTTGAACACGAACGTTATTAGAGGAGCGTGTGAAACGTGCACAACTTCTGTGAATCGTGCACAACTTCTTGCAAACGTGGACAGCTTCTACGAATTCGATGACAAGTTCTCAAACACTGCAAAGAGCTCTTAATCAAACTCTGCCCTATATATATATATATATATGTAACACTAATTATGCTATAATCCCACATAATCCCACTATTTGATGGATGGGTTGAAGGGAAAATCTTAACCGGAAATCATTGATTTTCCCATTAAATATGGGGGATTTCTGGTCAAAATTTTGCCAACCAAGCCATTAAACTATAACATACTCCCATAATCCCACTATATGATATGATTATAGCCATGTGCGATTATAGTCACTATAGTATGTTATAACCATGTATATATATATATATATATATATTAGATTATATGATTATTATAGGACTTACAATAACCATATATATATATATATATATATCACATTATATAACACTATACTATAATCCCACATCATACCACAATATAACTACTATATCCCAGGGTCCAACTGTGACGGCCAAGCAGCAGCGTGGAGCTCTCCTTCTCAAAGAGTTGGCGAACACCCTCGAAGCGCACGGAGAGCTGACGAGCCACCTTTCCCGCCGGCGTCGCAGTCGAAGACCATTGGGTAAGGCGGGTTTTAAAGTGGGGAAACATGGGAAAATGATGATGAAATATATCAATATTGGGAAGATTGGAACATATTTCTTGGAACAAACATGTGGGAACATGTTGATTATCCTAGGGCAAACGTACAAAATGAAACTCGAAAAAACTACCATGCTTTCCCCTTCTCAAACTCCACATCTTCTCAAAACTCCACATCTTCGGCCGGGATGATTTTCCCAATAGCCCCTGGAAATGGATTCAGCTGACCCCCCGGGTCAACCTTGTGGAAATCTGAAAAGAATTGGATCCAATTGGATGGGTGAGACGTTCCTTGTGACTCAGAATATCAGTTGGGATCATTACCGGATGATGGAAGGCCATCAACATCTTACGCGTGGGATCATTCGCAGGTTTCGAAGAAGGAACTTGCAAGGCCCTAGATCTGGTGGACCAAAAAAAACAGTGGTTTCATGTCATTGATCGCTTGAATAAATCTGGTTGATCATGTAATTAATATGGCCACCGAATGATTGGAAACCATGCTAAAGTTACCAGAATTGGATTTCAACCGTCTTGATGGAGGTTTCTGGCCGGCCAGTTTACCACAGGCAAGAAGCCGAGGATTTCACACGTGTTGATGATTTTTGATGGGTTTCGATGGGTTTTGGTGGTAGAACAGAGACCTCTCTGACCCACCACGCTTTCCAGGTAACCTTCGACCCAGTCGACGTTCACAGGGTGTTACGACAATCAACACAAACGGATCAGTTTCCAAAGAAAAGCCATGGATTTCCATCCCAAGGTCTCAATTTCCCATAGGTAAAGCTGAGATGTGTTGCTTAAACCAGAAAATTTCATGGTTGAACCATGGTTCAACCACCATTTTCGGTGCTTTCATCCCATATTTCCCGTGGTTTTTCGTCCCAAAACGCCTCTGCGTCAGTGGCATCGGGGAGGAAGCTGACCATCCATTGCCTGAGCTCCTTGGAAGCGGGGTGGCCATGGAACATGTTCGGAGAATATTGGGAAAATGGTGAGAAAATGGTGAGGCAATGGTGGTGTAATGGGATTGAATGGTGATTTAATGGTGACTTGATGGGATCTAATTTAATAGTGATTTGATGGTGACTTACCCTAGGGCAAACATACAAAAAGATGTAGAAAACCCATGGGTTTTCACCCTAGGAACATGATCTACATTCATGGTGGGGATTTTCCACATCGAACTGTTAGTTTGCAGGAGTGTAAATTCAATGAATTTCACTAATCATTACCCTCTGGTAAATTAACATAGACCCTGAAAATAACCAATTTTTAATGGAAACTAATCTTCCAAGTCCTATTTGCCAGGGTCTATGTTAATTTACCAGAGGGTAAGAACTTTGAGCATTTTTGTGATAGTCAATGGCCCTATTTTCATGGGGAACATGCGGGGAAACTGGGGAAACTGTGACCCAAAACAAACATCAACTGATCAACTGTTGGGGTTAGTAAGCACGAATGGGATATCATAAGGATGCAGTATATAATGTTTTTGTTAACTATGGGTCATGACAGGAATACCACATAACATCATATAACCTGCGAATGGGGAGATAACCAACAGTCCAAGAATGGTGAATTCCTGGGATAGAATGAGACAGAATTGGCATTTATATAATGGATACCAGTATAGTGGAATGTAAAGTACTGGATATTAAAGTACTTGAAGGATGTCATAGGGATGTAGAGGGATACAAATTGCAATATATAACAAACTTGATATGATATGTGGGCCTATTTTTTATGGGGACCGTGGGTTTTGGGTTAAATTTGGTTTATGATATATATATATATATGGGTGATATATGATGGCAATTCACCCTACTTTGAGGGGTGTGTTGTTGGGGTGCTTTCCAGTAATGGTCATTTTGTTTTATTTTGATGGGGTATGAAATGATGATTTAACCAATATTACGCGGAATATTATGGATTATGATGGGATATATCACCTGGTGGTGAGAATCATGCTGCAGCTGGGGTGATTTTTATGGCTAGAATTTGGTAGAATCTATGAGATTTCAACCCCAGGTGGGATTTTTTGGCCCCTAGAACTATGGTGAACTGGATCCACTTAGTTCACTGGAACTCCACAAGTACCAGGCTGCTTAAAAAAAACGGTGGGAAATCTGGGTGACAGAAATGACGATGACATCTGACCGTGGGGTCACCCGTGCGGGGTGAAATGGTGAAATGTCCATGACTATAGTGGCTACCAATGCCGAAAAGTTCAGTGCCACTCTCCTCAACTCCTCGGGGCATTGTATGAAAACAAACACGTCTGTGGTCCCTCGTTCTTTGAGATTGACACAAACAGAAAACGTGATATGGACAATAGCAAGCATATAAAGTAATAACATTATTTTATATACAATATACAGTATGTATGTATATATATATATATCTGTATTATTTGCATGTATATCCTGAATAGTAACTAAGCATATCATGAATAAAATTCAATTTTAGCAGCCAACGAATGTGTTTCTGTCAAGTCACTGGGCGAAAGTTGTCGAGTTTCATGTCCTGGCAAGTTAAAAAAATGCGTGGGTTGGTGGCTTGAAGCCACGCCAAACATGTTATGTATATATTTATAATCATCCTTAAATCTTAAGTAGATAGAATATGGATTTTGCTGTTTATGTAAACCTGTAGAGTTATTCAATGGATTGGTTTAAGGGAACATTTAAAGGAAGCCCGCATATTTCAATGCAAACTCCAAGGTATCCGGTTAAGGTTTTCCCTGAAACCAATCCATTGACTGATGTAGATGTGTAATCATCCTGAAGTGGCGCTAGAATACGTTGTTTATTTCAAAGATCTTCCCATTTCAGTGGCATTTGGTTTGACAAGTCCATATTCTATCTACACTCCAAAAGGACTATATTTAACTTTACATATGTATATCATATCATATCATATAATATCATATCATATCATATCATATACATGTGTGTTGCTCATCTTGATTTATCTACTTGGATCATAATGTACAATATATCTTCAAACATCTTGTAGTAGCCCTTAAAAAAATATTGTGGCACAAAAATGATCTTCCAAACCGCAACACCAAGGCCCTGTGCACTTCTTGGTGATTGTTTTTTTTTATCAGATTAAGAATGTGTGATGAACGCCCAACTATATATATCACCTGATTGAAAGGAATTTAAATCCCAGTTTTGATGCGCAACATTCCGCTTGTGTTTTTGGGTTACCCTTGCAATACTTTAAATTTCAGTCTTCACAGGTAAACAATTCAAGTCTGTGAATGGTTTCAATTCAGATGTAAATTGCTAGCACTACATTGCCATCCAGGCGCCTCCACAAGTAGATCGGCGGAGGGGCCGCTGTAGCCTATATGCCTCAAGGGGTGGATAAAAACACAGCTTTGATGAGACCTTTCAGCCGATTTTCGAGGATCAGTTCCAGAGTGTCGGATGCGATAAGAAACACAGAACTGCTTCGTGGTTGAGCCCTACCCCGACCTGAAAAATGATGGACTGAAAGTCAGTTGGGATGATTATTCCATTCCCAACTGTTTCTGGAAGTCATAAAATTCCATGGTTCCGGTCACCACCAACCAAATAGTAAAAACATATATTAACCATAGGTTAACCATATATTAACCATCATTGACCATTGATAACTATCATATATTAACCATCATGGTTGCTGAATATGATCCACAGCGTGGTGCCGCCAACAAACATATACCGCCAACAGTGCAGTCTATTGGATCACTGAAATCACCCGATGTTTCTTCGTTGAGTCCCACTGACATGTTGCGTTTCTGTATTAAAATCCCACCCAAACCGCGTTGTTTATAATTATCATACAGATGATATATATATACTATACTTATACATATATAATGATATATCCATCATTTCTCCAGGCAACCAATCACCATATGTTTCTTCTCCGCACAGCCCGCACCCTTTCCGTGTTCAACTCACGGTGTTTTGCAAACGGCCCGGATGCTTGGCCATCCACAGGAACATGGTCAGGGCGGCGCGATTCGCACTGGTACACCTGAAGGGGATGCTGCGCTTATCGAAGCAGCGGCGACGTTTCGGCGTGAAGAAGCAAAGCTTGTTTGATCCACGTCGACTACGAAAATGTGTTGTGTGTGTGTGTGGCTTCAAATGAACTGTTTCAGATGTATATATATATATATATAATATGTATGTATATGTATAATTCTAAGGAGTCGTAAGTAAATATCCACTTGTAACACGTCAACCAGTTGCAGAACCCAAGCAGTTGATTGCAATCTTTGCAAGAAAGCGAAGCTAACAAGCCAATTACGAAGAAGTGACTAAGTTCAGGGATCTGCGACTGGTTGCTACATGGTTGGGGGATGGGTAGTAATAAGTCACTTTGTAAAGGCAGCTGTGGGCTGGTACGGGGCAATCCATGTATATACAAGTACTTCTTTATGGATGTCCTGTTGATTGGTGCTAAACATAACATTTGTTTTATTGTCGCTGTAGTAATCATATTTGCATATATATATATATATATCTATCTATCTATCTATCTACCCGTATCAAATCTACCTATAATCAAGATAAAACATATAGAAATATAGAACAGTATATATATATATATAATGTTCATATCTGCCCATATAATAAACGATCATACCTACCAAGATATACTCATGATATCTTGATCTACCCAATAATCACAATCATCATATGTTATAGTTCGCTCAAACAGAAAAGTGCAGCTCGGTCTGCTCAACTTGGCGTGTCGCATCCCAAGTGGTTTATAACCCCTCTTTTTGACCCATACAGTACATACCCTCTAAAGATTTACCATCTGGTTATTTAACATAGCCATGGAAAATCACCATTTTTAATAGGTAAACCATCTATTTCTATGGGCCATTTCCCATGGCTATGTTAGTCATAACCAGAGGGTAACATAGCTTTGAAAAGCCGCCCATGTATAAATGGTTTATGCTGATCTGCCTATAGTTGAAATGGTGAATTTGCCAGGGGATAACCATTTACCACCCAATGTGACTTTTCACGGTTTAATCACAACTAAACCGTTGAACTAACCACAACTAAACATACATATATATATATATTATAATATATATATATATGCTAACTATGGTCATATAATATCATATACATAGTTTTGCTAACCATAATTAACATGTTTTAGCCATAGTATGCCATAGCTGAACTCAACGATACATACATATTATATATTGCTAACTGCTAAATCGCTTCTCTGGGGCTAAGTTGACCAATCAATTTGTCGATGGTAAGATTCCCTCCGGCAGTCAAACATGGCTTGGAAAATCCACCATTGATATGTCTATAGTTGATATATTTTATAATCAAACATTGTTATTAACCATTGATAATAGTTATATAGTTGGTTTTATACCATTGTTATTAACCATTGTTATAGTTGATATATTTTATAATCAAACATTGTTAATCTATAGTTGATTTTACCAGTTGATTTTACCAGCTCTATATTTCTCCATGGCCAAGCCACGCTTATTTCCAGCCCCAGCATGTCCCAGCGGGTCCACTGTCAAGGTGCTGAATCATGGCGGGTCTGGGCAACGTATCCAGTGCCTGGTGGAGTTTCTCGATGGTCTCTTTGTCCGCCGTCTGCACAAGTCGTGGTCCCGATTCATGGGCTGTGGGTGGGGTGGGGTGGGGTGGGGTGATGTTGGGGACAAAAACGGCTTTGACTTGGTTGAACTTTGACAGTTTGGGTGAATCTATCGTTGAAGTTGGGTGAAGTGAATTGAAACAAGTTTGAAAGCAATCGTTTTTCACATCTTTTAAATCACATATTCACATATTATTTTCTGAAGCCATGGTTCTTTGATCTGCAACAAGCAGTTGCTTATCGATCTTGGGAGGGATCATCCATGGATCTCCATGGATGGCAACCATATTTTGAACATCCGATCAGTGAACCTAGTGGCTACAACTTTCTTTTCCCCTAGGATCTTCGTGGATCCAACAAATTCCCAACCAATTCCCATGAAATTCGCATTTTTCCGCACCTTGGGACTGAAGGGAACCACTTCCAGCTGGCATCCCGAGGACTGGATCGTGTCCCCGTAGAACTTTGGATCATCCCTGGGGTTCACATACCTCGGGAAGTTGCGACACAGGTCGACCAGGTCGACCCACCCTGATCTTTGTTGGTGAATGGATCATGAAAATCCACAGGAATACACTATGAATTCACATGTCAATGATGTGTTTTTTGATGTTTTTTTCCTAAAGATAAAATAGAGGTCTTTGTTGTTATCTTCACACTTTGCTGCTGATTTCCTGATAGCCTCCCCCAAATGAAGAAATGGATCTACATTCATGGTGGGTTCTCCTCATCGAACTGTTAGTTTACAGCGGTTTGTATATTCAGAAACCACTGATTCAGTAGGGAATTTACACAGATCTTCGACCATAGAAAATAATAGAATGGGTATGTTTGTATTAGGGCTGGAAATAACAATATGGATGTGGGTCAAAACCCTGTACCCCTGGTGAACCCCAAAATAGCTGGTAAATGGATGTTCATCCCACTAAAAATGGTATTAATAGGTATTGATCCATACCCAATTGATCAAATCCCATTTACTCTTGATCTCCAGGGTTGCTCCCAACACCCCAGGAATAGGAGGGATGTTTTCTGGCGAAATACAGAGGCAAAATGACCTCTAAACCCGTGGAGACCTTTTCCGAACAATTTGGACATGTCATTCATAAGATGGGTCTGTCTGAAAATAGAGTCCCAAAAGGAATCCACTGGTTTATCATCCTTTTCTCTGTCAAATCACCATTGGGGGTACACCATGATACCTCATTTCCAGTGGATTTACCATCTGGTTATTTAACACAGCCATGGAAAATGGCTCATTTATAGATGATTTTCCCATTAAAACCTCCATTTATTAGGGATTTTTCATGGCTATGTTAAATAACCAGTGGATTTATACCATTTTGAAATGATCGACTGTCCGATTCAAAAATTCAATGGATCGACTTCATACATATTTATCCAATTTTATACACACGCTGCGCTGTGGTAATCAAACATGGATTGCTGGAAAAGAAACTATGGAGTTCTGTAGTCTTTCCAACGAACAAAACATCACAACTAGTTCTTTCAGATTTTCCAGCCAGTCATGTTTAATAACACCGAGTTGTGTATTCATCACATGGCCATGATCATATTGATTTCACCATATTTCAGTCACACATGGATTGGTCTGAAAGTAGGAGTACCACCAACTTTGATGGTTTATCAAAATGTGCCCTACTAAACATGTTCATTTGAGGGTCTTGACCCCACTATGCCATCGTATAATTATACCCTCATTGAATGTTGTTAAATTGTCACAATACATCTTACAGATGTTCACAAATCCGCACAATTGTCATAGGTATAGCCCATGTTCAGACAAATCAAAATAACCTCGGGTGCCATCAAACATGCCTTCCTGGAAAATTCCCATCAAACATGGACAATGGATGATGGTAGCTGGAAAAAATCATCGAAGTGAATGGTGGGTTTTCCAGCAAGCCATGTTTGAATATCAAAGGGAAAATAGCTATGGAAAAAAATGTCCATCGGGTTCGATGATATCCTTCTTTTTACATATGAAAAATGGTGATTTTCCATAGCTACCCTCTGGTAAACTAGCAGTTTGCTATTGAAAATGGCCATAGAAATAGTGAGTTTTCCCATTAAAAATGGTGGATCTTTCCATAGTTATGTAAACGTTTACCAGGCCGGGTATGTTGAGTAACCAAAGATAAGCAAAGTCATCCATGCAACCCCGGCCCCCGGCGATTCCGCGGCTACCCCGATCCTCCAAGATGCAACCACCCTTTACCTCGGTTTTTGGCTTGTCCACGCTCCATTGGATGATCCAGAGATATCAAGAGTCAATGGGATCAATATATAGATATATCTCTGGATATAATTGGTATATATCAATATCCAGAGATATATCCATTGGATTATCCAGAGATATATCTATATAATATATATATATATCAATATAATTTACCCTCTTAGTAACATATATATTTCTAGTTCGGTAAACCATCTATTTCTATGGGCCATATTTCCCATGGCGAACTGTTAAATAACTGGAGGGTACCCTCCAGTAAATTAACACAGACCCTGCCAGTCATCGGGGTTGGAAGATTAGTTTCCATTAAAAAAATGGGATTTTCAGGGTCTATGTTTATTTACCAGAGGGTATATAGGAATAGGAAAAAAAAACATCCAAGACACATGATAATCTCATCCACCCAATATTAGACATCTCCATTCTATGGTCTCCAAAATGTGTAAATCCCTTACTAAGCCATAGTTTCTGGACGGCGCTTAATATGAATGGGGGAAGGGAATAGTTTATCCGAGAAAGACTATCATTGTTTTTTCTGTCAGATAAACATGACATTTTGTCAGGTAAACATCAGGATTCACATAGTCACAGGGTGGGGATTTCTATGGATCTTTAACGGCTAGCTTGGAGCAGCATGAGGTTTTTCACACTCCAAGGATGTGCACAACAAAATCACTGAATGGGATGCACCATGATGGATCTTCGATACTTCATCCAGATTTCCCGATTTTTTGGGGGTAGCCCAAAATCATCCAAGTCAGACTTGATCAGTTGTTAAAATATTCGATCCCCCGATTTTAAGACATCCACTTTATATAATATTTATGGAATATCCTGGACTATCTGATTCTAATATATCAGACTTGAAGAACTCATACCCTCTGGTAATTTAACATAGCTATTGAAAATGACCCAGTCGAAATAGTGGATTTACCCAGCTATAAAATGGTGATTTTCCATAACGTTTACCAGAGGGTAAATTTCTCCATGACTCTCCCATGAATCTCATCGAGCCACAGACTTGAGCCAAGGATTTCACCACATCTTGGTCCATCTCTCCACTCAGAAGGATGTCTCCTGCCAGTTTTATGATGTTTTATGGGGTGAATAGTACCAATGATGGTTAGGAACGGTTAATAACTATGGTTAATATTCCTGGTTAATGATGGATAATGATGGTTAATAATGGTTGATGATAGTTGATAATGATGCTGAATGGTCAATAGTGATGATTAATAGGAACACCCGGTAATCAAACGTAGCAATGGAACATCTGGAACATCCCCTAACTAAATGGAGTTTTGGATGGACAAAAATCTTCTAAAATAAACTCAGCAATGTATCGTTTATGGGAAGTCTGGTGGGGAAGAAACCGGTTTCAACCGGATAACTCATGACACCTTGTGTTACCCCATATTCCAACGTCTCCCAATGGCCATGTTTGCCACCCGCGAATATTCACTACCAGGGAAGCTGATTCATGAATGTAGAATCCACTAAACCAGGGGGGGTTTAAGTCAACTCCACATTTTGGCCGAAAACACCATCAATCATGGGCTTTACTTTAGTGTTCTTTACATCTGTTCCCATGGCTTTGCAACATCTGTTCCCAGAATTTTCACCGGAAGACGCCAGAAACTCCTGGAAGCTCAGGACATTTCACGCCATGCTTCTCTGCCAAAATCTTCACCACCACCTGGAGCTTGGGAGGATATGGACTCTATGAATGAATCTTGGGTCCAACATATCTCTGGATTCATACATATATAATATATACATATGATTACATGTATATATATATACATACATATGTATGTATGTATTAAATGGAACTTAAGTTACCTAAGTCATGGATTATAATGGATTACCCTCTGGAACATTAAGATTGCTATGGTATAGTTGGCCTATTTATAGATGATTTATCATGATTTAGCTATGAACAATTGTGATTGTCCAGTTCGCTACGTTAAATTATGTTAAATTACTTACTAAAGGGTACATGGATGGATTTTAGTCCATTTTTCTGGATTCATAGGATGGATGATATGGGACTTGTCATGGATTACTGATGATTACTGTAATGGGATTGAGATGTACTCGGATTTCAGGGATTTATGATGAGACTCTTGGTTGTTTGTCGATCCCCTGCGGAAAGAAAGAAAATTTGCTGATCATGTGGGACCTTCAGAATCCATGACCCACCAGTCCCACAGAGGCTACTTTCTGACTATCTAATATAGCTATGGAAAAAAAACACATGATTTACCTAGTAAAACATAGTGACCTTCCATGGCTAGGTTAAATTACCAAAAGCAACAGATCAAAGTGTTCAGCAGTATCCATGGAGTCATGATCGAATGCCATGGAAAAAATGTTGTCCGCAGGGTTCAGAGGGTTCAGACTTGGGATTTACCCTCTGGTAATTTAACATAGCTATTGAAAATCACCATTTTTAATGGGAAAATCCACTATTAATGGTCATTGTCAATAGCAAACTGTTAGTTTACCAGAGGGTAGTTGGGACCATTGGGGATAAAGCGTCAACAAAAATGGAGGTTTCACCTTAAACGGGGAGCAACTGTTGCCTAGAAATCTCCTTTTACCCTCTGCCAAACATACGTTTGTAATGGGCAATCCCCCAAATAAACAACCAACATGGGTAATCATGGGTAATCCCCCAAATAAACATGGGTAATCCCCAAAATAAACAACCAGGGGATCAACATCCAACAGCAACACAACTTTGATAATGCTGAAGGATATATGCAGCATTTCGTCAGGGTGCCACTCCAGGTGCCACATCTTGTATATAATGTGTTTTTGTGTGTGTGCGGTTGTGGCAGGATCTGCCCAATTTTAAACTATCCGTCGTGCATCACAAATGGTTGGTCACCATATAGTTCTGTTGGCTAATTATCGTTCCAAATGTTATTGGATCTTGCATGCTCTCCAGGCCAAGTAAGGAAACGCATGATTAACATCCCCTGCACTGGTAAATGAATTAGACTATTAATAAGTTGGTTCGTTATCATTTCTCGTGGAAGAGTAATCCTCATGATTTCTATGTCTGAAACTTATCCGACTGGCGAAGAACAAACTCATTGCCAGTCAGTTGGTCAGTCAATTGAGTGAACATTGCTAATTTTTGAGAACCTGCGAACAAAAACAAAAAAAACATATGTTGGGAGTCAAATATAAATTATATACTGTATACATATATACGTATACACACATATATATATATATATAGTGAAAACAACAATAACAAAAACAAGAACACAAACAGCAAGAAAACAGGAACAAAAACAAGAAGAACATGGCAAACAAGAACAAGAACAAACACAACAACACATACAGTAAACAACAAGAACAATAATAACAATAAGAACAATAAGAGCAAAAGGACCAAGAAGACCAAGAAGACCAAGACTAACAACAACCCTAATCCCAATCCCAACCCATCTTTAGCTACCCAAGCTATTGGTCACTTGTCCGCCTCATTATCCTTCAGGGCCATCACGGAGTCTTCATGGGCGCTCTGGCGGCGGGTTGCTACCAACACTTCAGACCCCACCAGGTGTCATGGAGGGGATGACTGGATAAAGAGGCAACCGTACATTTTTAAACACCCAAAAGTGGCAAATCATATTCCCATGATACTGATAAGTGGAAGCAATCCTGATTCTTGTTGCGGTAGAGGGAGTAACTGATATATGGTACTATCACCCCAATCTGGTTGTCGATTTAACCAAGAAACAATAGACAGGGATACGGCTTATGGGATGTTTTTGGGCTCGCCGCAATATGAGATGCAATATGGATATTAGGTCAATTGGGTCAAAACGTTGGTGCTTTGATGTTCACGCTGTTGTGTCAAAATAGCTGGAAAATTAATGAAAATTATGAATGATGGATGTTAGATGATGTTAGCCCAAAACAGTTGTTTGATCTGAACTTTGACACATTCCCGTATAATGACACACTAGGATTTTGAACCACATCCCAATACAGAGAAATACAACACTTCTAAAATAACGGGAATATTGGAGATCCATTTGGCTCACTCTCCTCTTCTTCAATTCCCTAATTTCCTCTCCTCAAACAAATGCCTCATGATCACCCATTGAGACCCCAACTAGTTAGTTGGAATGGTTCACCAACCAAGACCATTTTGTTATGGATTTCTTTTCATACAATACCCTCACAACATCCTGATACCAACATGGCTGCAACAGCGCAGTACCATTGCATTTTTAATGTGTTCTTAGTTCTCCAGCGAGGCTATCACATAGTTCTGTATCAACATGACTAATTAAGTGAACCCCCTTGAACTCTTGACTTATTGATTCGCTCAGAACCCGGCTAATTCCTACAATTTCTTCTTGTTCCCAGTATTGAACATTTGATGTCCCTGTTGATTGGCAGCCAAACCAAGAATTCTTAATGGGGTTTGCTTCGACGCCCTCCACGACACCCCATCCACGTTTTGCTCAGAAGACGGCCTCCATGGTTTCCAACTGGCGGCGACGGGTGGGTAGCTTGCAAGGTGACTGGTGCGTGTTCGTGGTTATTGCCACCATGATTATGATGATGATGATGATGATGATGATGAGCATCAACAACAAAACCAGAACAACCACAACCACAACCACAACCACAACCATAACCACAGCAGCAGCAACAACAACCAACCAACCAACCAAACCAACCAAACCAACCAAACCAACCAAACCAAACCAACCAAACCAACCAAACCAACCAAACCAACCAAACCAACCAAACCAACCAAACCAACCAAACCAACCAAACCAACCAAACCAACCAAACCAACCAACCAACCAACGAA
>Ga0126342_10001852_pt1 | contig 31352 bp, 29 predicted proteins | sample Cyp1metagenome_FD_92528 | JGI IMG/M metagenome (GOLD analysis project Ga0126342, IMG submission 92528) | Coral microbial communities from Lord Howe Island, Old Settlement Bay, Australia - Cyphastrea 1 metagenome | ecosystem: Host-associated > Invertebrates > Cnidaria > Coral ...
GTGAAAAATGAAGTCCGGTGTGCCAGGGAACCTGGCCTTGGGGGCCAGACCCCCATGGCAAACAAAGGGGGTTCTACTAAAACCCTTTGTTCTCAGTGGTGTTGGACCCCTAGGGTATATATACATATAGATATATATACATATATATATATATAGGTCAGAGCGTCACTTGCGAACCCAAAATTTATTCCCTTGTGCACAGATTTTGATTCAGATTTTGACTCAGTCGTACACACAAAAGCCTCAATTTACATAAAATTGCCTCACTTGTACACACAACCTTGGGGAGTGGGGTGGGGCTAGGGAAGAAAAGGGTAGGATCTACCAGCCACACCCGTTGCTAAACTTCATTATAGGGACACAATCGCTACCCAACTTCCTTCCACTTACCATCACACTTCAACCTTGGGGGTGGGGTGGGGCTAAAGAAGAAAAAGGGTAGGATCTACCAGCCACACCCGTTGCTAAACTTCATTATAGGGACACAATCGCTACCCAACTTCCTTCCACTTACCATCACACTTCGACCTTGGGGGGTGGGGTGGGGCTAGAGAAGAAAAGGTACAAGTCTCACAAACCGATACAGCTCAACAAGTTTCAACATCCGAATCATAACAAATAAAACCAAATATAATATGTATATATATATATATGTGACCCAGCAGTCAGCATGCAATGAGGGATGTGAGGTGCTCGGCAACAAGAACGTCAGGCTCGCCATCCTAATTTTCCAATCTTCACCCTCGTGGTCCTCAGGGTCCTCACGATCATCCTCATCACCATACTCATTACAATCATCATAATAATAATAATAATAATCCTCATGATCATCATCATCATAATAATCCTCATCATCATCATCGTGCACAACTGAGTTGTTTATTTTCGTGTGCACAACTGAGTCGGATTTTGCGTGCACAACAGAGGCACCATCCCATATATATGTATATTTTTGTATGTATACATACAATTATTTATTTATTTACTTGTTCTTAATATAGATATAAGTTACATAATTGTATAGGTAATTATATTGTGTATATATATATACGCGTGTGTTTCATATCATAAAAATCCATACATATATGCAAAGTACCTACTGCGGATAGTTGGTAGGTGGGCGTAGGGGTCAAAACATTGTATATCTCCCTCTCTCCATCGCCTTCAAACCAAGATGGTATATGGTTTTTGGTGTTTATGGTCATCCATCCCGTAATGGGAATGGGAATGTTTACAGTCGGTATATAAATCCTTATTGGTTAGTTTTTATTGATGGACATCCCCCAATACGGGTATACAATCCAACTTTTGGCGATGATACTAATAGACTTTTGGCAATTGTCATTGAATCATGGTAGGCAATGACATAGTGACACAATGACATGTATATAATTAGCAAATCAATCTGAACAAATTATCTGAAAACTTAGGATACAAAATTCTACCTTGGCCAATCTATCGGATTTCATGGACCTCCCGCTAATGTCAACTCCATTGTGCCGGCTTGATCCCATACAGCAACACTTTGGCCACAAAGATCTAAGCTGTTTCTCTGTGTAACATGCTTCGTAGATCCACATGCATGATTTTCTTTCCGGACCCAAAACCACGTTCATCATGAAATCTAAGACCTCCAAGGAATCTTTACACAGCAAGCTGTCACCTTAATTCATCTTAATGATCATTCGTTATGTCACAACATGCCAAAGGAATCGCTTCTGCTTGGTTCAAGTTACCAGAAAGTACCCTCTGGTAATTTAACGTAGCTATTGAAAATGGTGATTAATAGTGGAATTTCCCATTAAAAATGGTGATTTTCAAGAGCTATGTTAGTTTACCAGAGGGTAAACAACACCAAGCAGAACCATTTTGAATCCATCCACTTCATCAAGCCAACCGTCCAACGCTTTTTTGGCTGAGCTTCTCCCGCATCCACTGCGATGATTCGACCACGCTGGTGTGGCGGCGCCAGCTTCGCCAGCAGAATGGGGACGCTGGGGGTGAAGGATGGGACCTCACGGCGAATGGAGGGTGCAGTACCTGGATGTGGTGTGCTTATATAGATAATAGATATATATATATATATATAAATGCCTTCTATGTTACAACCAAAAAAACATTTCCAACAAATAGCAAATGCGAGTCATGTGAATGTGTATTCCCGGCTGGAGGTACTTTGGCATGTTCTGTCTATTCAAGGTGTTGGCAGTGTTGGCGGATCTCATTTGTAATCTATAATAATTAAAAAACAACTTGTATTTCACGACTTCTTGGACTCCAAGGCCTTCCTTTCCCTTTGGGGACTCACTTTAAGCCCACCTTTCACAGGCACCCACCCTTCCGGGCCCTTAAAGCGCGGTGACAAGCCACCCCAAAGGCATAGAACAGGAGCACCCAGCACAAACTTCCAGCACACATCGCAAGAAACGCACTTGCCATGGACAGCAAACCTCGGTGCTGGCGTGTGCTGGCACCACCTGGTTGCCATGGCAGCGGCAACACTGCTAAAATCCCATGACCCCATGGCTGGACAAGCGGCCCATGACTGCCACTTCCACCACACCAAAGTTATTCCTTGGTCAGCAGCACGCTGCTGGCAAATGTCACTGGATACCGGGAGGCCCACTGCACTAGGCCAAGGGGCACCAAGACACGGTAGAGGAAAGTGTGGGCCAGGAAAACCTTGTCCAACAAGCCGCTTGACGTTTGCAAAAGAATCAACACATCACAAAAAAAAAAACGCATGAATCAGCCTATTGGCTTCGCCTAAAAATAGGGAATCCGAATCCACCACTTCATCACCTGTTTTGCAATATAATTACAATTTCGGTGGTTTGAGACAAACCCACTTGAGTAAAATGATAAACATGATATGTATATATACGTGTATGTATATAGATATATATATACAGTAAATGATTGAAACGATCAGAAACGGATGGGCTGATGAGGGTTGACGTTTTGATGCTACTCTAAGCACTGCTTCTGCTCCTGCTGTTTGCAATGCAGTTACTTTTCCCGATGTCGAAGACCAAACATGACCAAAACATCCCCGACATCCCCGACATCTAGAATGGAATCTTGCAAACAAACTTTCCGTCAGAAGCCTTTGCCCTTGAACAGGAGGAATTTTTTGTGTTTGCCCTGGTTGTTCAACTATGTTCCACTGTTCCAACAACTGGGAAGAATCAAAGATTATAAAAGATCATCTAAGCAACCAAGCATGCCAAGCAGGTCAGAAGAGGTCCCACAGATGCAGGGCCCAAGCCAAAATGCTCAAAGCACCACACCTTGGAAGTCGGAAATGCGCTTCCTGATGGTTTGAAAGATTTCCTGAAGTTGAGAGCTACAAGATCAATTGGATACCGATGACTCCGATGACAGATTGAATTAAATGCTAACACATGGCATACAATTTTCATGTGTAGAACTTCAATGGAAACTAATTGAAAAGATGAAAGTGCACCGACTTAGGATCCACTTAAAATCATACCCACTCGATTTACGGTATTGGGGATAGCATCACCACGCCAGTCACAAGTGCACCTTGCCAAATATCCATGCAATTACGACATATCAAACCTACCGTGACCGGCCTTTTGTACCAACCAAATGGCCAGTGTTAAAAAATGTTCTAAGATGTTATAAGTTTTATACATTCATAAGTTCAAAATAGTTCAAATATGTTCAACTATATTTTAATCCAACCCAACCCCAGTCGTAGGATGACTTAGCTGGTAGGGGACTCCCATGGACTCCCGATCTCTTTCCACCAAGGTGCTCCAAAGAAAGCTTCGAAAACGGACTGCCCCAGACCGTAGAGACCGTGCACAAAGATCACGATAGAACTGAGGCGATGGCAATGACCAGGAAGGACTTGAGGGGGGTTGGAACGAAGCCACCAATTGCACAGATTACGCTTTCTCACTTCAGCAATAAACAGATACAAAGATGATACACACATGATACAAATAGAGTGTCATATTAATATTGCCACACTTATCACTTGCGCTCCTTTTTGCAATGGGTGGTCACATAGCCTGCCACCCTGGCAGGCAGCCAAGGGTGGCAACAACTGTCTAGGCCCTTGGGCCAAAATGGTGTTGAGTGGGTGGGGGTTTGCAAAGTTACAGCACGCCTCCCTCAAGCCCACTTCAAGCACTCTTGCAGCTGTGCATGCATCCGCGCAAGGTTTGTGAAGGTTTGAGCATGGTGGCAGGCAGCCACTTGCACTTGCAGTTCAGAGCACAGGCTGGCCGTGCTTGTTGTTTGGATGGCGCGGTTCAAGGCTGTAAGTGAGGGACCGAAATTCAAGGCTCCAACTGGCGCTCCCACTACCATCGCTGTTCCCCAAACTACAATCCCCATCCCCCATCCACCAAAGATCTTCCATCAGCTGCCAAGTGTCACCAGCTGCAATGGCATCTTTCCATCGGCATCGTTCCCTGGTTTGGCCCTGCCACGTTTCACCTCTCAGGATGGAGCGGCACTAAATTCACCCTCCACCCCACCCCACCAATCATTGTATCAACCCATGTATGAGCCAAATTCGTGGCCTATGCGCATGACTTTCCATGGCACACAGCCAGTGCTGCACCGTTCCGTGCCTGTGGTGTGGGCGCCATGCAGAGCAAGATAAAGATCGATACTATAGACCTAAGGCGCTTTGGTCAGGCCTGTAGCATGGTTTCACTAGGTCACTAGGGGTCAATTTGGCACTGACACTTGTCTTGGAATGATAGCCTGCATCCGGACCGATGCTCGCCAGCACATGCATAAATACAATCCCAATAAAGTCAAGATTCTTCTTCGGGAGTTTTGACATGCGACAGGTAAAGGCAACAGTTGTCCCTACACCACACACTATCCCTTCAAACACTTGCAGGACATCTGGAAAATGGAACCGTTGCTATTTTGCACAGTACCAGTAACGTAATGTAACGTACAGTAATCACAAAGAATCTTGGACTCTTCCCTAGTCCCTTCCCCCTAATCATCCCGTCCGCCTATCGTAACATGTTTCATACCAGTCGTTTGCTCAAGTTTTGGGACCCCCAAAAATCCACCAAAATCACTGGATCCACATCATGTCACCATGGGTTCCAGGGAGACATTTGATCACCAAGGTATCCAAGGTGCAGGACAGCACCGGTGAGGGTGATGGAGGCGATTCCACCCATTGAGATGAGGATGCCACCAAGGGTTGGCCCAACAATGTACGACCTGCAGCTACGGCGTCATGAGAGACGCCTCAAATATGTGGAGAAGATTTAGCAGCTATTGGCAGAACAATGAGGAAATTAATTATGATTATATATATACATGATGATACATGATGATACATGATGATACATGATGATACATGATGTTTCAAGCAAGATGATGATGACTTTGAGCAACAACTGCCTGATCTCAAATCAAATCTACGGGAAAGGAAGTCGTGGTGAGAACTCCAAAGCTTGGCCAAAATTCAGCCGGGGAACGCGGTGCCAGTAGCTTCTCCTGGCGTAAAAACCATTGATCAGATAAGGTCAGTGGCTGTTGCTTGCTAACCAAACAGAGGTCAGAAAATGAACATGTTGGAATGGGTTGGAGCCATCAGCCTGTTTATACAACTGACACATCTGTATATACCCCAGTTTTGGTGGCTCATGTCAGCTGAATAAGCTGAATTTATCAATGTTTGGTGCCTGCTATCAGTTCATATGAGTTCAATCTACTCCCACATGTCCCTCAAAGTCAAAATGAATGAAATCATCCCCCAAAATGGAAGGATTCTGGTCCCAACAACAGCAAATCTTGTTGTGTCTGTGTGCCCATCGGGTCCATTGGTACCCAATTTATCCCAGAATTTAGATATGTTGGCGTTCTTTTTCTTCTGGGGAGCTCGGAGCTATTTTTTTAAATATGTAGTGGTTTGCCAATGATTCCAATTAATTTTTGTTGGTTTCCTCATTTAACACATTTAAAACACTATAGCTATTCAAAATTACCTATTTATACAAGATGCATCTATTCAAAACAGCGATTGTCCACCTATCATCCTGAAAGGTTGCCATTTCCGCTCGAAAAAGAAAGCCAAGTCACGGAAGGCCATGGCTTGCGGGAGCTGCTTGGGGTTGGTATAGGCATCCGCAATGAATGCTTTCATGACCTGGAAATTTTACGAAATCATATTTCAACTGGTTTATAACAGCAGGGTTTGTAACTGGCTAATTACATCTAATTACTCAGAAAACATCTAATAACTGGTTCACCAATGATAATGACTTCCAACTGGTTTTAGACTGGATAAACCTGTGCTGATGGAGAATAGACTGGAGAAAACTGTGAACATTACGATGGGAATAATCAGCAACATGAGGTTCGTGCAACCACGAGATTCTGTTGCAGCCACTTTTCAAACAAACCCACCTGAATCGCCCGTGTGAAAAACACTGCGGAACAGCTTTGGACGTCCGGGGCATTGGTAAACGGGAACACGCAGTGAAACACAATTGTTGCCAATCTGTGCTTCGGTTTCCCCAAGTATCCAAAGGGCAAACCAATCTTAATTAATCCAATTAGAGGATACCAATTATGTAGGCATTTCCTCTGCCTCTGCAGTTGCCAACGTAAAGCAAGGTTGTGAAATTGATCAGTCAGCCATATAGAAAGCATGCAATATGCCGAGCATGCTGTTTTTTTCCGCCAGAATTGTTCTGCCTCCAGGCATCTCCTCAATACCCAGGAAAACCAATTTGAATTTGCCCGGTCAACAGACCCCGCAACCCACAGCTTGAGGATGATGTTGGCAATTGGCATTAGTTATCATTTCTTGTAGTTTCCGAATCTAGGTTTCTTTGTTGACCCCTGATCCAAAAGGATGCCACAACTAATTGCCACGGCCTGACTGGTAAAAACTCACCCGACCCTTCAGGACAGCTGCAACTGCGCATCCAGCGAAAGCCCCGCTGAGCGCCCGAAATATCAAAAAGGCTTCCTAGGGTGATCCGGATATGGCGAGGGGCTCAAATCCACCATCTAGGAACTTGAATGATCTTCAATTTTGCCGATGGTTAGGATTGAAGTGCCTATATAGGATCATTCTGTGGCCATGCTTTGAGAGACTTTGAGAGGCTCAAGATTTTCTAGCTGTAGATCTTTCAACGAAATCGAATCGAAACTGATGTCGGTAGGATAGCGAGATTCTAGTGCAAAAATCTGCAAAAAGAAGAACTTGTGCAGAACCTTGGCATCCTTTAGCGCACTCAGAGAGTTACTCAAAGTGGCAATGGATCAGCATGAAGTGCGGAGGACTCGCAACCAATGGATGCCATGTTCCGAAAAAGCATGCTGGTAACACATCTTAGAGTTTAGTCCTAAAGCATCCCGATAGTTTACTATAGTTTACTATATTGATTCTTTAAAATACTGTATGACTAATGGAGATATACCATGAATTAACATACCCCCATAGCATCAACATCCATCAACCAGTCGAGGAATCCAAATTGGACATGTCAAGCGACAAAGGACCAGTTGCTAAGGAGCGCCTTCGCCTGCAACCTGGAACATGCTGCGCCAGGCCGTTTTGGGCATCATCACTTTTCAAGTAGTATATAGTCTTGAAGATTAAGTACCAAAAAAAAAACACCAAAAATGAAAGCAGCAGTAATTATGGCACAGATTGGTAGAGTAGCTTGATCTGGTCTTGTAATATGCAGTGATAAAATAGCGTACACTAAGCTGTGAAGGAGCACTCCATAACCATTGCTCTCTTCGTAATTTCAATGAAAACTAAGGCTTGCTGGGAACCTGCACGCTGCATCCTGCTTGGATCAGTCCGAGATGCAAGAAACCACAAGTTAAGCCGGCGAAGCAAATGATCAGGATCGGTCTTCCTCAGCAGTGGTCTGGGAGAATTCTGGAGAAAAAGAAGGATGCTTGTGCAAAAGTAAGGAAGGGTGTTACAACTGGTAGAGAGTTTTTGGGAGACTGTCCATTGGAATGGTTGGATTGCCCGTTGGTGAATGGACGCTGAAGTGCAAACACTCCAGCTGGTTTGCTGATAGCGACAGGGTGCACGACAGGTTGCATCCTGTGTGGAACATCAGGCCATCATAGGCCATCCGCCACGGATTTTCACCAGGGATTCCCCAGGGATGACTTGGAAATACCTGGAAATTGGCAACCAAGCTGCGGCCATAGCGATCGCTGAGGCCCGGAAAAACGGCCAGTGCCTTGGGGATCGAGGTCTTCGGGAGAATTTGGCAACCAGGTGCAGACTAAACATGATCAATGGGAATATATTGAAAATAATGTATGATTATGTGATCCTATATAGCTACAAATACATATGCAATCATATACATATTATACATCCTGAAATTATGAGTTCACGGCACGAAATTGAGGGTTTATTGAGGCCAATTTGCTTGAAAGTGCTGCTTGGCGTGTGAGTTTTTAGCTGGAAAGTTAGCTTTCAGCCTACACAAGTCATCAAATAAGGATTTTCTTAATTGGGATCATCACCCAAGGCAGGATGGAAAATCAACGAGAACAGCGTTTGAAATCACCAGAGATTGCAATGATGCCGGTGATGGTAACCATCTTGAGGATGCCCCAAGCCACAGGGACCCTGGCACCCTATAAACCTAGACGCGAAAAGCATACCGAAAGGAAAAGCTGATGTCAGGAGCCCTGTCTTTGCAGCAACCAAATGGAAATGTTTGCGCAACATCGGCAGCAAAGGTCCTGGCCATGGCATGGTGCTGTGGCGAACGGTGTTTGCCATCTGAAACTTAAAACTCCAATCCTCTTTACCAAGGACTCAAAAGCCAAAGGTGTGCGAAATTGAGGAAAGTGTGCAAAACTGAAGCAGCTGTTTGACAAACAATGAAGCTCTGGTCTGCAGAGGTTGCAGTCCTCCCATGGTGAAGCTCAACAGGTGCATAAAATACACCTACAAGGCTACAGCATGCTGGGTGTAGATTTGCCCCCCACCCCCAAAACGAAGTAATGTATATCGACAATCCAAAAAAGCTAACGATATGCGATGATCTGTAGACCTATGATATACATTCATATACATTCGGGAAACCTCCATATGGCTTTGTCTGAAAGTGGCAATATTTTGGGGGGATAACGATGGGATAAACTCATCCAAAGCCGAGCTGCCAGGAAGATGAACCTCCTCGGTGACAGCGACTTTAAAAAGGCGGCCACTGGGTGTTGTGGGATAGACGACTGGTGGATACTAATTATTTGGATATTTATGGATGTGTAATATGTACTGGTATGTATGAATATGTCTAAATAATATATGGACATCCGAATTTGCTGAAATACTGGCTAGTATTGGCTAGTGAGAAGTCCTTGCAGCGAAAATAACCTCTATCATGATAGAGGTACAGACCCCAAGAACCACTTCCGAACTCTTCCAAAGCCTCAAGGTTGCAACCAAATCACACAGCCCAGAATGAACCCCCTACCTGACTTTGTCACAAACAGAAAGCTACCAGCTACCAAGGGAAGAGTAAAACTGTGAAACATCAGTTCACCAGACCCCAACAGATCTGGTGCGTTTGTCAGATACAGTGCCCCAAAACCTGCGTGACCACGGTTGACCATCATTTCCCAGTAACATGACATCAAACTGCCATGTGGATAGCCCATTTCAAACCCCAGGTCAAGTCACCCAGGGGAATTTCGAATCTTCGGTACTTGCTCCGCTTCCTCCGGCGCTTCCTCAAGTACTTCCCCTTCACCACATGCCCTGGAAACAGTGGAATTTCGAATCTTCGGTACTTGCTCCGCTTCCTCCGGCGCTTCCTTGGGTACTTCCCCTTCACCACATGCCCTGGAAAAGTGGCTGCTGGGAAGGCGCCAGGAGACCAGTGAGGATGGCAGTTGTGGGGCCAAGGTTGGCCTCAATCCTTAGCTTGGTAAACCATGGAAAAACCACGGGAAATGATGGCACCATGGCAATACCATGGCCTTTTGAAGTCCGGCTCCTGGGGGTTGCCGCAAATGGTCCCTTGGACCGAAGGTGAACATTGGTGCAAATATATGCAAATACGAAGTGTTTCTGGTGGCCTCCGGGGAAACGGTGTCAATCGTGTGCTGCCAAGATTTTAGATGAAGCAGCCACAGTTGTCACATTGAAAGACTAATCCATCCCCGGTCTGGGCAGTTGTCACGGTGAGAATTCCCACCAACAACCAGCAATGGGATTCAATGTGTGGGGCCCAAAGGAATTTGCTTTTCCCCAAGAAAAACCGGCTCTGATCTGCATCCTGCTGCCAATGATGTTTTTTCATCTTGACACTGGCATTCTGGCATTGACAAGGATGCCTTTCAGCACACCCAAGGGCCAATGGCAGCCAGGCATCTGCATGCCACTGGTCTTAGCTGGAACTCGTGACTTCTGAAATATGCAGAGTGATGCATCCGTTCACCTCGAATCGATGGCAATCAATGGGGCGGCAAAGCACCAATACCTACACGACTATACCGTAAATCAAATGATCTTTAAAAAAAAGAAATATATATATGTATAATATATATTGTATATATAATATATTATATATATATTGTGTCTGCATCAATGTATGGACAAAGTATCTCTATGTAAATCTATACATCCAGTTGAGCGGTGTTCAAAACTTCAATTAAAACTGACTGGAAATTATTCATGCTGTTGAATATATCTAGCTTTCTATTGGTATGTCTCTGTCTCTGTCTCTCTCTCTCTCTCTCCCTCTCTCTCTCTCTCTATATGTCTTTATTCATTTACTTCATTTGTTGTTTTCTGGCATTATTGTTTTCTTTATTTAGTTGCTTCCTTTATTCATCCCTTCCTCCCTTCCTTTCTATTCTTTTCTTTTCTGTTCTATTCTGTTCATGTGTTTCTTTTCTTTTCTCTTCTCTTCTCTTCTCTTATTTTGTTTTTCTTTTATTGTGTTTATTTATCTATTCCTTTATTCCTTTTTTTCTTCTCTCTATCTCTCAATCTCTCACTCTCTCACTCTCTCGCTCTCTCAATCAATCAATCAATAAATCAATCAATCAATCCAGCAAGCAAGCAAGCAAGCAAACAATCTAACTCTAACTATCTATCTATCTATCCATCCATCTATCTATCCATCTATCAGACTATATTTATCCATGCGTACATATGCACAGGTTTTACTCATCGAAAAATGATGGACACAAAAAAGGTGAAAGCTGGCATCTTAGGTGATGGGCCTCCGCTGGAACCAACACACATCTCTCTCATTCTCCCTCCATCAAGATTCCATGCCCCATCGGATCCATCGGATGCTGGCATAGCCGGAGTTTCAGTCACACAACATTGGAAGAGAAAATTCATAACATGACAAGATTCCAAGATTGAGCCATTCAAGTGTTACAAAGTTGGAAGGGCATCCTGAAATCGCAGTCAGCCTTCCCTGAGTGCCGTGCGACAGGACGACATCGGAGTTTGTACCACCAGCATCGGCTGCGGCAAGGCCATCGTGGCCATTTGCGGGTGGCCAGGTGAATGGAATACCCAGGGTCTGCTAAAATGCGAAGTGTTGGAAACAAACATGTGGAGCCCTTCATCTTAAAATGTCTTAAAGTCCATCCCATTCATATCTCAGAGAAGCTGAAACATTTGGTGCTTGTCGACATACATTTGCTTTGCGTCCAACTAGATTCGTCTTGCGGCATTTGAGGAGAAAGTTTTTTGAAGCTACCACCTCGCCAATGGAAACCAACATGCCATGCCTGTGACTAAGGACCTCCGCCGATGTGGCTGCATGAAGTGCCAGAAGGGCATAGAAGGGCTTGGGGATTCGATGCTGCTTCTCTTGTGGCTCCCGGGTTGAAAAAGTCTCGCGCACAATGGCTTCAGCAGAACAGCCTATTCCAAGGTGTTTGCATTAATGCCCACCCCAGCCCACATGTATAATTATATGGTACAAGCGATAAACATTAAAAAAAACAAGTAACTATGTGGCTATGTCAAAGGTCTCGTGTTCATTTGTTAATTCCACGGGCTCCATGTATTTCATGATTTTCATGCCATGCCGCCATGCCCTTACCTTGCATCTTGAACCTTGCATCTATCAAGATCAAAATCAAAATCGGCATCAAGGAAAGGTTGCATTCACTGGCTTGCGCCCTGAAAAGGTCAATTGAAACATTGTGAACACCTGCAAACATACGAACGCCAGGTACAATCACGATACATCATCTCATGAATGTTGCGTTCCTTCTTGCTGGAGCTTTTACTTTTTCTTGGGTTCTTGCATGTTACACATTATGGCTGGAACTTGCGGAACCCTGCGCGAGAATGAAATTGCAAGCGCAGGCAATGAATTTGAATTAATGAGCGCAGTCGAGCGCCGCGCCAAAAGAGCACTCACCTGAAATCATCGTATTGCAGAAAATAATGTTCCAATCCTCCTTACACAGAAAACTGCTTTGGTCGGAATTGCAGAAGAACTATACTTTTCACGGGCCCGCCGAGCGCAATGTAGGTTGGCTTCCCATTTTACCTCCTTAGTATAGTATTAGTAGATTGCCATTTTACCACGTTAGTAGCATTACCATTCTGAATGATTTCTTAATTATATACTTTCATGGTGATACATTTTGTAAGTGTGTATGTTATATATGGGGATATCTTACCACTGAACAGCAATCACATCAGGCTGAGTCCAGCAGCGCCAGCAGCACTTCCGACGGCATGGCACTTGGCTCAGGCCCCACCGATCGTCGCGGTGCGTTGATTCAGCGCGGTCAGCACTCCGTCGTGGGAACCACCTTGGTTCTGGATATGTGGGACCCATTTGTGGGCAATAAACATATCATAATCATATGATTCATGATTGAATCATCATCATCATATATATATATATATATATATATAGCATATGAAACAGATATCAGCAAATACAATAAATATACAATTAATATAGTGTGTATATATATATATGTGTGTGTGTGCACGTGAGGGACGTATATATATATATATGATTATAATTGTACTTATATAGCATATACAATGTATGTATATATATAATACAAACATATATAGAGGTGGAATATATGATGATATAAGGTTTTTCTTAAAGGTACATTGACACCTCTATATATATAGATATAGATAATTATACAATGTTATACATGCACTTTTAACATTGTGTTGTTCACAACCCAGTTACCGGTGGTTATGGGATAGACCCCAGTAAGGCACTAATGAACTCTAATGAATACTATTAAGCACTTCCCAACGGTTGACAATGCCACTGTTACGGATTATGTTTCTTGATGTGGGCACCTGGTCCTGTGTCTTTACATCAAATGAGCACGATTGAATTCAACGCCCTTCTATTTCAGGTCTATCTCTGTGATCACGCGGCGTACGTAGCCCATTTGTGGGCACCTCGAGGTTTGGCTGCTTGCTTGGGTCGCAGCGCCCACCTAAACCCTAACTATCACTGGATATGACTGAAAAAATCTGTGAATGATGCAGTTTGCTCCAATAGTGGGTCCAATTCACTGATCTTTCCACTTAGATGGTATTGTACACAAGATTGAACCAACATCAGGTGCTACTGAAATAACATCAACATACATCAACTACAGGAACTTAGCAAAACCTTTTTTTTTAAGCAAATCCGGCGACATTTTGGACCCAGGGACTCTTTCCCTTCTTCTTCGCAAGATCCGCGGCCGTCTTCCCCGTGGACGTCTTCTGCTTGGGATCTGCGCCTTCCTGCAGGGGAATTATCCCAAAAAGGATCAACAATGGACCGTATAGGAGTATTTGAATATTATGCACTTAGAATACTTACTCTGATACATCATATCTAATGTCTATATGCATGCATATATGATGCACACACACACATATATATATGAATATATATATATGATTATATATATATATATATTAGCAAATACTTGGAGCTACCACCCCTGGAGGTGGTAGTGGGCCATGGAACAACAATACTACCGTCGGGTCTTTCCGGGTACGGCCATCTTTCAGGTGCCCAACCAGCTGCCAGCCTTGATAAGCATCTCAACCTAAGTGGAGAGGTCTCTCTGTGAGAAAGGCACCACATTCCCGCAGCAAACATACATCTGACATCATCTGCCCATATCTGACCCTTGTCCAAAAACCTGTGTAAAAAGCCTAGCCTGGTGATCAAAATAGCCGGGATGGAGCCACTAGCTTTAGATCAAGCTGCCATGGCTGCATCACCCAGTTCGGCGGCCACATGGATGGCATAAACGCTCTTGGACATCAATGGTACGCCCAGCACCTTCTCCTGGGATCCAAATTTTACATATCATCAATGCCAATGGTAAACATATGGAACAACTAGTATGAACTATATATAGTACTGCATAATATTGAGTGCTAAGTCGCCACAAGACCCTGTAATCAAACATCTCAAGACCTGCAAAAAAAATATAAACTGATGCACTCTTTTGCACAAACAAAAGGTTGCAATCCCTCTGATGGCAACTTTCATCTGGCATACCTAAGACGTGAACAAATCTCTGCGATGTCCTGCACCCGCTTGGGTGTCTCAACATCGGTGAATTGATGGGTCTTCAAGAAGTCATCAACACGTTGCTTGCGCTCCTGGAGCAACTCGGGTGGCCGCAGTTTGGGGACGGAAAAGAAGGGGTGCCTGCTCAATTATCAAAAGAACATTGGGAAAAAAACGAAAGTGTTGGTCACTTCTGGGATTAAAGACTCTAATTTGAAGAGATCACATTTTGACAAATATCCTTGCACTCCAGGTATTGGAGGATGGATTTGCATGTGACTGATCACGCCTTGAAAGGCATGGCAGGAAAATTGTAGATTACAACCTCCTATAGCACAATGTCATAGCCCACGCTTTGGCTCCAACAATTTCTGCAAACTCAGAAGTCAAACCTTGCACTTCAGAAACAAACTCCCGGAAATGCCTGGAAAATCAGAAGAAATCAACCATCTTCGCACCAGGAATGGCAGCCTGAGCCCTTGGCATGATACTTGGCCACATTCATCACATCATCACAAACAAAAGGTATGCCACACATGTCATGCGATGATATGCAAAGGTTGGTGAAGTACCACTGATGCCATGCTGCTCCTGTACTTTGGCATCTCTTCGGACGCGTGCCTCACAGCCGCAAATCTGTGTGTCTGACATTGATACTATATGCTGTGCATACTATATACATGCTATCTATCTATCTATCTATCTATCAATTTATCTATCTATCTATCATTATCTATCTATCTATCTATTATCTAATCTTATCTTATCTTGAATTATCTTCATATCTTATCTTATCTTATCTTATCTTCTTATATTATCTTATCTATCTATACATGCTGCAAATTTGGGCCATCCTGACGGATTTCTGAACTCTCCCACATTTTGAGACATAAATAGCAACCTCCTGAAATTAAAGTGAAGCGAATGTATGGGAGTAGATTTATCCAACATGTGGTTTTACCATGTTTTACCAGCAAGAATGAGGTCCTAATCATTCCTAATCAACTGAACTTTGAGACTTGACATCACCAATTTCTTAGGCAGGTGTCTCCCACCTCTTCTTCTTTCTGTCGCTCGAGCTCCGCTTGCCGTTCGCGTTCCTGGTTGGTGCCGTGAAGGCCCTTGAACACATGAACCTCTTGCGAATATGAACGTGGATTCATTATCTCAGGGAAGGTTCAAATGGAACAAGTCCCCTATAGGCTCTGAGAAAAGAAATGCCATGGACAAGAAACAAGAACCAGAAACTTCTGAGAAGTGCGAGTGCCTCTTCTGCTTCCTTCTCTTCTCCTTGCTGGGGCAAAAACCAGGACATCGAAGCGAATACTGCCCCGGCTCTTAGTATTCAGTTTCGTGACGATTGTTAACACTCTTTTCAAGCTTCACTCCGCAGCTGCACCCCCTAATTATTCACTCTGCATCAGATGCACCCGTTTAACGCAAAGGTCGCTGACTCCATGAGTGATGACATGTGCAAACCAAATGGTCAGGATGCAACACCTTTTATCTTCCTGAACAGCCTTCATTGGCCCGTTGTGAGAAGACGAGTTTTCAATCCTAGGGACCTATGTCAGATCAATTTGAAACATCTTGGGGCCTTCATTCGAGGCGATAGAAACAGACCACACTAGCAGCAACTCCAATTTGCACATGGTAATCAATCAAGTGGGGGTTCTTCGGAGTTAGCACACCAACCTGCAGTAAAAATGAGCTATGTATATTATATATATATGTATATACATACACATAACCAATTAGGACTTCATTGTGCCCCCTTTAGCTGGGCTATTCTGGGCATTGTGTCTCTCCATAGGCAGCGAAACAAGCCTATCAACCTAACCAAAGCTTACCCAGCCATCACAATGAAAACCACCATGAAGATAGGGCTGTTGAGGAAAAATCCAAACATGTATCGTTGAGAAAATTGTTGATCCCACTCATGAATTGCCTTTTGCTGGTGTAAAATCCCCGATGTAATCCAGGATAACCCACCAGCCGCTGGTCCAAGCTTCGTAAACGCTGCTCTTCCTCAGCCTTGGCCTTCTCACTCTCGCGCTCCTCCTGACCCGGCAGAACTGTGAAGAGATGGTCATGGAAAGCAGTTTCTGAATGGAATAATCCAACGTTAACTACTACAAGATACTACAAGTATCCAAGCTTACTGATTAATATGATATTAATATGATATACATCTATATAATATATCTACATATAGATGAACATAATTGATATACTATCTGACTGATGATGTATAATCTCTCAATTCAGTCGCGTTCAAATTTCTATGGCTTTGCACCGAAGTGTCAGCTGAGGGCAAGCAAAGTGCCAAAGGAAAAGCTATCGGCCCCATTGCGAATGGACCCCTTTATAGGATTGCCCATGTTCTATCCACCAAGTACCCTCTGGTAAACTAACATAACTATGGAAAATCACCATTTTTCATGGGTAAATCCACTATAAATGGCCATTTTCAATAGCTATGTTAAATTACCAGAGGGAACCATTTTTGTTGGCCTTTGGGGATGATTTGTTTGACCTTCACCCGATATGTCCGAGCTAGAACACGCCATTGCCTCATCCAGGGCAGAAGAAGATTTTTGCTTGCCTCACCGTTCAGCCATGCTGCCAAGAATATCAAGAATTGGATCCCCTTTTCCGTCTGTGAAATCCGTTTGAAACTGATAAAATGTGCCAACAAAATCCAAAACGCCAACTATATATGAGTTGCCAAAGCACCATATTGACAAGTAAATCAACGTGGCTCGTTCTCTACTTTTTTTTCAACTTTGGAGACGCCTAAGTCATGGATTCCTGCTCCCATGGTTGATTCTTCCAAGAGTTAAATCAATTTCTGAAATTATCTGAACATATCTTCCGTTTTGATATGTTTTGATCACTTTTGCGCCCACCGTACGGGAACACCATGCCTTTACACAACTGAGTGCCCAACGGTCACGGCGCTCACGCCACGCTTCCACAAGTTGGTCCGCAACTTCCTGGCACAGTTCATTGGAACAATGCGAATATGACCCACCACTGGAGTAGTACAAAAAATGATGAAATACCGAAATATGGAGTCTTATGGGGTTCTGTACATGGGTTTACCAATTTCAACCACACCACTTTCCGTAGGAACAAAGCCGAAGAAAGCCGGAAATCATTCACCTCAAGTACGGATTTCACCCACCATCTTGACGATTTAGTCCGCCGAATGAGGATCACAACACTCAACAATGGGAAGGCCTTATGACCATAAAGAAACCAAAACATGATGCCACAGGATTCCTTCAATTCCAAATCGATTTCCTTACTCTCAGCATCCATTTGTGGGGTGTGGCTCGCTGTTCAGCAAACAAACTAATATAGTTAATTAATGTTAATTTATAGTTAATTAATGTTATTAAACTAATTCATGTTAATTAATGTATCTACCCCGTTCAAGAAATTGAGGAAAACATCTGTATCCACCAAGGCCCATCAAGTGACCTCTGGGCTCCCCTGACACGTGTAGGGGCACCCACCAACAAACGATCACCTTCTCTGAGCTCGACAAACCGACCCTCACCTCAGGTTGCTTCGTGACACAGCATACTGCGGCGGAGTCACTAGTGGTGAATATGCATATCGATGTGTATAAATAATGGGTATCTCAGATGGGTATTGATATGTTATATACACTTATATAGTTACACATGTGCAAAAAGAAACAAATCAAAGCGAGCATGAAATCATACAGGCATGGAAATAAAGTGCAGAATAACCACCAAGATCACCAAGTACATAGATAAATCATGATAAATCCAGACAACCCTGCATCTAAAACCAACTTGTTGCTTGCCCTTTGGCTCTTGCAATGGGTTTGCAAAACCGCAGGAAAAAAACGGTTGCAAAGCGCAAAGTGCACAATTCAGGTATCAATGCAAAGGATTGTAAATTGTAAAGGCTGATATCGGTCAAAAATTATTTGCTCATACCACTGTAAGGGTTGTTAGTCGCTGATTATGCAGCATCGGTTCCAACAAACATGAATCAACAAATCAAACGGTTTGTCATGGTAGTCGCAAATCGGGATGGTTCCAGTTTGGTACCAGCTAGTTTGGTACCAGCTAGTTTGGTACCACTGTGGATGACACATTATTACATAGAGTGACCAGCTTATCAAACATATATGGCAAATATATAAATCCCTATGGATCCAAACACCTCCTGAGAAGGTACATTTAACCCCCCAAATCATACCCCAAACACTTCCCCAGAAGGTACTTGGATCCATAGGGAATATATATTATTATATATTCAACTTTTTTGAATTGATTCAAACGACAACTCCCGCAGCTGGATCAAACCTGTGAGGTCAAAAACTCTGAGTACCTGACCAGCATCCCATCGTTCAATGACCTGCTGGGCGCGCAGCCGGTCATGGTGGCATCACGAGATCACCAAGAGGACCAGGACTGACATGGACTAACCATATCTTTGCCAACCAAAAATCAGATAACACTTTAAAATCAGCACATCTTCTTTGTCAAATGGGCTTCAAACAGGCTTTCAAACAGGTTTTCAAACAGGCCTTCCAAACAGGATTTTCCAAAAGAAATGCCAAACTGCTGGCATTACCCATCCAAATCTCATTTTATGGGTTCTCAGGCACCTCCCGGCCTCCCGGGCTTCGATGTCCGCCACACTGACCTTCACCGTGTCGGCGTCCTTGTCCCGTGGCACGCAAGCACGGCAGCTGAACATGGCGCCACCTGATGGGAAATGTGGCAGTACCCCCCCCAAATATGGCCAATTTATAGGAAAACACATGGAAAAACATATGGAAAACATGATGACGAACCATGGATCCATGATGATTCATGTCTGGTATCATATGTGGTATCATGGCACTTTATCTGACTTTCAACTTTCAGTTGAAACGATACTACTGCTCAACTGTAAATGTGGCTGGCAACTGTTGATTAATTGAGACTGACAAATTGACATGGACAAAGTTATGACTCATGACTGACTGCTATCTGCATCACACATATTAAGAACAAAACATGCGAACGGCGAACGACTCAATTTCCATAACATACTTCAGTCTGGCTACAATATGTCTGGATTCTGGCTACAAGTCAAGTACCATCAGGGATTGTGGTATAGATCTGAGATCGAGGTATAGATCTGGGCAAATGACTCAATTTCCAGCTGAGTCAAGATGAGTCAAGACTTCGGTGCCTGCAAGATGCTGCAAGAGCTGCGGAAAGATTAGGACCCGTCGCTGAGGGTCGCAAATGTCCGCAGAGAGGCTGGTGTTCCGTTGCCGGGGCACACCCTGAAAAGCCTCAAAGGCCACCTGCGGTCTATTGCTTAATACAAGATGTTAGCATCTGTTAATAGAGTCAATTATAGTCATGTGGCCAACGCTCCGCGAGGACATGTCCTTACAGTTTTACATGCACAAACACACACTTATCAATCCATGTTGACACGCCTTTTTACCATCTATTTGTAAGACGTTGTAAGACTATATTTGTCAACAATCTTCGTCTTAGTCATACACTTGCATGTTGTTTTGAAGTGGTACTGTACTTGCGGGGAAGCAAGATGCGACACTGGGAGATCGCCAGCCACGCTTTGCTCCGCCTGCCCTTGCAACATCAGCAAGTGCAAGCAAGGTAGACCACAATGTGCTCCACCAGCACACGTGGCATCTTGGTTTTGGCAATTTTCAAAACATAGCGATCTTTTAGGGTTGGCCATGGTTGGCCATCAAATTGTGTTGTCTCTTGGACCTATTCTATACCGATTTTGTGGTGCTTCATCTCTTTGTATCTCAAATATTGCAAGGAGCAAAATTCCCGCAACTTGAAAGTATTTGTCAATTCCATTTCACCCAACAGCCTATTCCTGCTTGCACGGCGAAGTCCAAAGCCTGCTAGACTATCTCCGCAAGAAGGAAATGAGGCTAGCACACTTGTGCATATATAACCATATATATATGAGTATAAGTATATATAATTCTGGAGCCCAGTTTCTTGTGTACCATCCTCAGGGTTCGTGCAAACATCACAGCCCACTTTTCGTTTCACCGCGCAGACCGTGCAGTGAGACCCACGATGCTGGATGGTGTCCGTCACACTGGATCCAACCTGCCTAGCCGTGACACCTGGCAACACCTGGCAACACCTGGCAACACCTGGCAATTGGGCGTCCTCATTTTTGGATGGAGATTCATCATGATTCATCATGTAATTCATCTACAATATGCTGGGTGACTTTCTGTTGGATTACCAGAGGGTCTTACCGATTTATGTGTCAAAAAAGAAGCACACTATGATATGGCGCGCACACGCAGTTCGTGAGTCCAAATCAGGCAGAATGCATGGAGTCAGTGTACCGTGGATCTCTATTGCCTCTCACTGCTCACTCGTCCTCGTCTTCGGCCTCGCCTCAGATTGGGTCGCCATTGGGGTGGCTCTATGTATCGACTGAACCACCAAACTGCTCCTGTCCCCAAAAAATGTTTCCAAGTCACTCCCTTTGCTCCTGTAAAATGTCCAAATCACTATACAACAGGTGAGGCAACATGAAAAAAAATCCGGACATCCATGCTAGCATACAACTGGACAAGTCAAGTGTAGAAAGAGAGCGAGACGGCATATATCATATATACAGTATGTAATTATAAAATATTATATTATATATATAATATATATATATATATATAGCAAAAGTGATTTGGTGTAGTGTTTTAATTCCAGCTTCCAAACTTCCAAACACATTTCGAATCTAAAAATCTAGCAGTGGCACAGTCGTGGCACCCCTGGCTGGGATCAGCTGGGATCAGCTGGGCCATCCACGATCCAGCACTGGAAGCCACTTCTTCGCCAACCTCACTGGGATGGCCTCAGCTCCGCATCCTGGGGGCATTGCCGGTGCTCTCAGCCGGTGCATTGCCGGTGCTCTCAGTGCTCTCAGTGCTCTCAGTGCCAGGCATTGCCGGTGGCCTTGTTGTAGCGCACCTTCTTTACAAGCTCCTTTCCATCCTGAACGGATCTGAACGGTGGATCGCACTTGGAACATGTGGGAACAAAATGGAACACGCGCACCCACACACACACATATACATATATATATATATTACATACATTTATACGCGCATATATTGAGATATTATTTAATATTATTTGATGATTTTGATTTTGACTCTGGCACAGACTAAACACTCATTGTTGCGCTCCTTTCATGTCGGGCAACAAGGGCCGCGATAGCTTGGCGTTCGACACACATGAAAGCTTATCAACTACTAGAGCAAGCCCATTCCCTAAGATCAAATATACATCCAAGATCAATGGACCTCCAAGATCAATGGATCAAATACATCCAATCAAATCAATCAAGCACTAAAGCGGTGTTTTCTACAGCCAGCTTCCCGTTTTCAGCTCCCATGCCTTACGGGTCTTCTTCTGGAAACGAATGCCCAAGTGGCCCGCGATCTTTTCCTCTGGGTCGTAATGCATGACCTGGGCTCCAGGCAAACTTTGAAACGCTGCTCCAAAACAAAGGCGTTGCTATGAAACTGACCCTAGCAGGCCCTGCCACCATCCTGAAATATACCCTCTGGTAATTTAACGTAGCTATTGAAAATGGCCATCTATGGTGAATTTTCCCATTAAAAATGGTGATTTTCCATAGTTATGTTAAATTGCCAGAGGGTATGTTAAGTTATGCTCAACCGTCTCTTCAAAGCTTGAAATCGATGTCGAACCCTGCTGCTCCAGGTTCTCCCACGCAGGAGGAATGCATAGGGGCCTCAACCTGAGACAGAAATTGCACTGGCCTGGAAGTTCCTGGCAGTTGGGAGATATTGCAAAGTATATGTATATGAAGGTTGATGCACATATTTACGCTGTGTAATTGCACACACACACATATATGTGTGTATGTATGTGTATATATATTATATATATGCACGTATGTGCGGGAAATATCCCCGTGTCCGTTTGGGCGCAAAAATGGAAACGTAGAGATGCGTGAGTATAGCAAAACACATGCTGTACGTACAGTACGTATTTTGTACCACATTTCACAGCTTGGAACCTTCACCTGGGAAAATGTTTGATCCTCAAAGCTCACAGCTGCCAGGGTTGGATTTGCTGAAGTGGAGCATTAAAAAACAACAGATCATGTCAATAGATTCCCTACATATTATCCCAAAATGGTGGATTTACTAGTGTAAAAATGACGGAAACATGACTAATCATGTTCATCATTGCTGGTTTGTTCATCATCCCATAGACATCCATAGACATATTCCTGGCCACATCACCAGCCCGCCTGCACACGTTGGCCAACCTCATCTTCACGCTGAGGCCTTGCAGGGGAAATAGCCACCATCCTATAGGTACCATTAAAAAAGCAATACATCTGTATTCAGGTATGCAATACGAAAAATAACAATGATGATAGTGCACATATGGAAACCTCATACACGCACGCACACACACACACATACATAAATCGTATTATGTTTACAATTGTGTCAGTCTATTCTATTGGACAGTTTATGTAATGTGAAATGATGTGAATCTTTCTCCGCCACCACAATTGCGAGTGTCACTGAGTTGACACATCAAACAATCACTATATCGCATTATATCGCTATACCCCAAAAGGAAAAGGCTCAGGCCTCTGCAACTATCTCCCTTGTGGATTTACAAGATCCACCTTGCCCAATCAACCGAGCCCCGAGCACCTCTAATGGTGACAAACGTCACCCGAAATGGTTAGTGACTAATCGTTAGTGACATGAAGTCCCAAGTAGTGCCTCACGTGCTTGATGCAGTAGTTCACGCCCAAGCACAAAATCCTAAGACGGGCTGATCTGCGACATAAGAACGAATCAAGTGTGGCCCCCTCTTCTATTGAACTCATGCAGCATTCACGACATACTTGCCCGAACCAATGCCTGTGGGATCCTATTGGTCAGTGTTGAGTGTAAGATTTCACCATCATCGCATTATATATCATTATATGGTGGTCTGCCATCAATGAATCAATCCAAATCCAGTTTTCTCAATTTTGCCAGCTACAAGCATGTGCTATGCCAGCTGCTTTCACAATCTTTCACATCCACCACCATTGCCGCAGGTTGCCGCGTTTGCCGGGCAACTTATTGTACTTGGGAAAGACTCGTAGCACTTCTGTGACCTGACGAAGTATGCCGAATCCGTACTGTCTAACAGCCTGCTCAGTGAGATCTGAGATGTGTTTCCTACAATTGTGGGAACCTACGCAGAAAGATTGGGAACCCCAGCACTTGACGTACTTACACTTACGCCTGCTGCAAGCTGCCCAGCTGACCCAGCCAATCAAAATAAACTTTCTGATCTCAAATGTTGCAATAGTTGCGAATCATCTTGACACCTCGACTCAACCTCGACACGATTTGCCGACATCAGCCCCTTGATTTTGTGCCTTGCCAGCGTCCTTGCCCTTCATCACTTGCACAATGTCACCCGGCTGGACCTTGGTTGATATGCATGATCATCGTCATCATCATCATCATCATCATCACCATCACCATCAGCAGCAGCAGCAGCGTCAGCAGCATCAGCATCAGCATCAGCATCATTTCATTATCATTCATGTATCATTGCACTATGCTCTGCTCCAGTTTGAATTCACAAGGCCCAGCTGCCAAGAGACGTGCATACGGAAACGGATGGGCTTGTTGGTTCGAGGATTCACTCGGACAGCAATCTGACGACCATTCAGAATGGACCTGCAAGGTCGCTGGCCCTGTGGGGAACTCGATGCACAAGTGGTTGCGGTGAACCGAACATACCTCAACTTCGGATAACTTCTGGTTGGTTGTTTCGTAATATTCTGGGGGTATTTGTCATTGGCTTTACCATGCTTCACCACAAATTACTTGATGAATTACTGAGTTTACAAAATTGGCTTCACCATGACACACCTGTGATTAAAAGAACAGCGCTTGCGCCTCTTACGTCCTGCTCTGATCCTTCTGGCGTTTTTGCTGTCGCCAGTCTCAGTCCGGCACAGCTGCCCAATATAAACCACCGCCCATACCATCCCCAAATGGGAAGGTTTGCTATTGGGCTTACTGTACCACATTATCCCCCTGGATCATGATGTTCAAACAGTATTCAAATTGGGTTTTTCGTTGTTTCCTGCAGTTTTTTGAACAAACCCAAATGCGGTAGAGGCGTAGAGGGTCGGGGGCTGGAAAACATCACCCCCTTTTGAATGGTATTGGCTATTCTTTGCATCGCTATGTTAAAACTGCAGTACATCCTATCCTATGTTCATTTTTTGTCCTGTTGGTGTGGAAAAAAAATAGGCTTCTATAGCCGTCAGAAAGTACCATTACAGATTATATACAGGAAACATTGTTACTCTCGTCGTTTCTAAAGGCTGCCATGGTTGAACTTAGTTGAACCATGTTGAACCAGTGATGTCTGCTGGTAGCCACGCCCTTGAGTTGCCCCGCCGGTACCGTGGGATAGGGAAACCTGGTGACCAGAACTCGGCCGGCAAAAACAAAAAACTGCCCTGAAGCTGTAAAAAGCTCTGAGCATCAGCGTCAACGACACAAATCGACATTGTCATCATGTCCTGGCCTGGCATGCATAGTCACTCGCGACTCAGCAACAATCTTGGAAGATCTTTGTGCACGCCTGGACTACGCTTCCGCATGGAAAAAGTGCATGTCTGTCATGGCTGGGTGCTGTTGCGAGTTCAATTCTCTTGGGAGCACTGCATTGTTGAACACTGTCCTGCGTCTTGGCTTTACTACATACTACATGCTCTGCGATGTGTCTGTCCTGAGTGTTGGATCAAACAACCCAAAGACTCTCGGCAAACATAAACCACCATACAGGAGACAATGACAAGAGTATGACACATGTAAGAAACGTATCGTATTTCTTACAGTATGACAAATTGTCATTGAGGGCAATTACCAGCAAGTATCTTCCAAACAACAATCTTTTTTTTGGTGAGAAACACCAAGAACTTGCAATACATAGTAGAATTAGATAGAATATGATAGAAATAGTTAGCGCTTCGGATTTCTGTATTGAAATAAAGAAATGGCAGCTACAACAACTAAAATATTGTGTGCTATCATGCTGAGTAATAACTATACGTTTTGTTCTCAAATAATCACTTCGATCAAGTTATACATATATAATTTATAATGATATATATGATATAAATATAATATAAATATATATATAATTGCATATTTATATATAGATATATAATTTTATTTCCAGACATCTTTTATGATAACTTTTTAAACACATGACAGAACGGCTTCAACATAAAATAAGAGGCAATTAAAGTATATTAGATCACAATCCTAACACAAGGCTTGCTGCTGCGCTGTAAAAGAAAAAGTAAGCAAACGGTTGTTCATCCCTGCACCCTGAACAAAATAGATAACAAACAAATTCTCAGTTCGAGGTAGGCTGATTTTGCAACTTGTAGCCCCGCAAAGCAGGCCATAGCAGGCCTCTAGGCGTGTAACTGGCTATGGGTTGAACAGTTGTGGCAACTTCCCAAATCCTGGGCCTGGGTTTGACCAGTGCCAGTGCAGCAACCACGGCGAGAGCTGCAGGGAAGCCCGTGGACTTCGGGGATGCCTCGGCAATCTGTGCATCGCTAATAGCTGGGTAGCTGATGGTAGCTGGGTTGATTCAATCATCCAAGTAGCTGTAAATAATCATAAAATATCATAATTAATCCTGCAAGTACACAATTTTTTTTAAATGATCCCTAGGCCCATTCGCGCAAAATCAGCTGCGCCATCAGCCTTAACGTGTGTTTTTTGTGAAGTATACTTCACAAAAAACAAACACACATCATATGGAAATGGGTGAAATGGGCCCCATGTCTTGCATGGTATCTGTGCTCCCCAGCTGTTGGTTGGACCAGCGTCGCTGCTACAACTGGCGAGATGCTGCCTGGCAAGGACATGTGCCTGGCCCCCAGCTTATGGTGAGCTTCAGAATTGAAAGGTGGAATAGTGTGGAATATGTTGGAATATATTGGAAAATAATATAAATATACTATATATCATTGTATAACTGTATGTAATAGATAGATAAATATATAGATATATATACACAACTGTTTGAAACGTCATTAGTTGGGTCCTTTAACCTTCTCTCTCTCTCTCTCTCTCTCTGCGCAAATTTTAATGTCACTGATCCGCTTCATGGATCTTCATGGTCCAATTTCTCACTGAACAAATTGAACCCCACGAAAGGCAGGCCACTCCAATGCAAATGATGCAGTTCCATGAGTCTAATTAGTTTACTTCAGCTTATGACCTAATGATTCACTAATGATATCTAATGATTACCTCATGACAACAATGGAATGGCATTTGTTCGCCAGAACACAGTGATACCACGCAAGATGACGCAAGCTCTACCTGGTTCTACAATAGATTCAATAGATAGAAACGCCTCTGCCGGAGAATTGCGAACTACCCATGGACACAAAAAGCCTTGACCTGAGCCGTGGGGAGCTGTAGCACTTGTTGTGACCCTGCCAGGTTCTTGATTTGGAGTTGGAATGATCTACCCTCTGGTTATTTAACATAGCCATGGAAAATCACCATTTTTAATAGGTAAACCCAGGTAAACCATCTATAAATGGGCCATTTTCCATGGCTATGTTAAATAACCAGATGGTAATATCAAGTGTTTAACGTTGTTTAGCAACCCCTTCCACAAGTACTATACAAATACTTATCCCAGGAGGGAATTGCAATCCACCTGGTGGCTACCACCTGGAGTCATACAGCTGGGATCAACGGGAGTACAGTTCTGGCATCAAAGTGGACATGTCCGAGGCGTCAATCATCAAATGCTTCATCCAACTGCTTGTATCAGTGAACTATAGTGAACTGACATAGCAATGGAACCCTCCGCATTCAAAAAATAACAACCAACATACATGGGGTCCACATCCAATCGCTGTCTTATTTCACAAGAAGACAGCCGGCACTCTCACATCAACCTCAGTTTCCGAATTATTCTCAGGGCGCAGCTCGCTAGTGTAGCCTTGGCTTTCAACCACCGTGTTCCCAACTGTCAAGCCGCTTCATTCTTGTGTCACACCTCTTTTTTAAGCAAATCAAGAGTAGTAGAGCCGAATATGGAGAGAAACATACTGCTTGATACAAAGTCCAGAGATGTCCGGAGTCCAGCCATCCCAATAGGTTGCTGACAAGCAATGGCAGCCATCGCTAAGGCCTTAGTGATTTGGTCAGCTCGCCACATGTCACATAGCTCGCCACTGCGCAGGCGGCATTCTGCACATTCCCTCAGTCTCAGGCGAAACTCACCACAGGCCACCTGCAACCAGAAATGTATTGGCCAATGTTGGCCATATGTACGGATATCCATCAAGCGTCAGCTGGGCGACCCTATGATACCTCGAAATACCTCAAGCCAGCAAGCGCTCTATGCAGCATCCATTCAAAAACAATGTTTCAATCATTTTTAACTACACTTCGCAATACTTTGCACTGAAACCCGATGAGTGACTGCATTCTATACAGCGTTGAGTTGCAGAATGCCTGTGAACAGTCTCATCTTGTCAATTCAACATACGAACCAACTGCGAGCATCGCGGGTCTCAGCATCTCTTTCTATAGCGTGTCTCCGCTAGCGGAATATCGGGGAAGTCACGGCACACGTTGTTTCTATCAACATCGACCAAAGGCCAAATACGACCGGACAAAAAACACGTCCAAATCATGTGAACCATTGGTTTCTATCCCTTTGATGATCCCTGGTGGCACACATTGGGCATCCTCCCAAGACATGGCCAAGCAAATGATGCAGTAACCGATATTGGGATATAATTTTGTGGCAGCCCAAGATAGAAAAGTGATGAAATATATTGAAATATCAAAATAGTGATGACTCAATTTTCCATTTATTTTTTGGGGGAGCTACTACGGTGTATATTATTAATGTACTTGGTGGCTCATCCCAGTTAGTAAGTGGATTATAACCCCAGTTATAAGTGGGATATATAGGGTTAATCCACTATTTTTTTGGGGTGAACTAACCCACTTACGAGCAGTGGGATGAGCCACCAAGTATACTGTATATTAATGTATATTAGTTGCACTCTTTTTTACCCCAATCCAGATCACCCTTGGTGCTCGGGATTTTCCACCTCGCAGCCACAGTCCGGGACTTCGATCCTGGACAGCGTAGACTTCTGACGCCGAGGCCGACGAAACTGATCCGTGGCAATGTCTGTTTTGTTTTTTGCAGCTTTTGTTGTGTTGAGATGTTTTCAGGGAATGATCAATCATCAATTTAAACCTTGGAAGTCGAAGTTCTAACATTGTTTATAATCTCCCAATTTGTCTTGTGGGGTGGTTGGCCCTAATATAGAATAATTAATGGATTTGGCACCAGTCAGCTTTCATCCCCACAGTCCTTGCAGCGCCATCAGTCCCCTGCAGCGTGGCCGTTGCGGAGTGCGAAAACGCCCCGGCGATGCGTTGGCTGAGCCAAGACTGGAGGATGCGGCAATGGAAAGTTCGTGGCTTTGTTCAACAATAGATGAAATGGATTCTGAATGAATTGATCTGATTTCCATTGATTTCCTCATTGTCAAGATTACCATTGTGAATAATAAACCCAATTTCCAGACAAACCCAAATGAGAAGCATGATGTTCAATGGGCCAGCGATCTGCTAAGCACGCAAGTTGCCCTTGCAGAGTTCTTTTTTGTTTAAGGCACATGCTTCGCGCAGGGCGCCCCTGCAGATCCATACTCCTATTGGAGGGACCGATTCCCCAGGGATAACAATGAGACGGGTCGTGGCCACAGACCATCAAAGGGGGCGTTGATTCCAATTCAATTTTTGTTTGACCATTCCCCGATTGTCGTCCCAATATTGGCCTAAAAAATCGTGGCTGCCAGCATCAAAGCTTGGGCACGGTCTCATCCAGATTGCAGGGACCACCAATCAACACAACTGGTATCACTCCTTGTAAGAAGCTCAACTTCCACTCCGCCAATCAAGAGAATCCAGTCAACCGGCAATGCCGACTTAATTAACGCAAGTTATTGTTATATATATATAGCGGTTCCGGACTATGAATGCAGCATCTTCTGAGCCGCGCCCAACCAACTGCACCTACAACAAAGGCAACGTCCAAAGGAGCTGTGCCGAATTCCAAAGAGATGTCCTAACGCTTCCCCTGTCTTTATCGTTTTCCCTTTTCCCGCACTAATGATAGTAATAGATAGATAGATAGATAGATAGATTAGATTAGATTAGATTAGATTAGATTAGATTAGATTAGATAGATAGATAGATAGATAGACAGACAGACAGACAGATAGATAGATAGTAAGAGTAACTATTATACAATCACCGGGTCACTATAGTTACTAATAGTAAGTAAATATGACCCTTTTCCCTTGTTCTTGTGATCCATCAATGTTAGAGGAATGCAGCAATGCATCATGGGCTCCATAGTCATAGTGGACAAGGTCTGCTGAAATAAACACAAGAAGATACAACTGGTGCCGCGAGTGCTCGATAAAGGCAACACACTCTCTGTACTGGGCATAAATGATGATGACAATTCCATTCAATTCCAGTGTTTGGGAATAAAAAGTGAGAGATCTGGTTTCAAGTCTCAATACTTACATTGAAAAATATCCACCTGTCATCTTCCAGCATCGCTACTTCCAGCACGGCTCAATGGGTGGGAAAATTGGCGAACAGCCAACCGTTGTTAATGCCCTAAGCTGCAGCGTGCCAGCACCCAATTTATGGGTGCAGAACAGCAATGCTGCCAGGCGCAAAACATGACGCTGAGTAGTCGCCATGCGTTAGGTCAAAGCTTGGTGTGTCCAAGGAGTTCAAACCAAGTGCATCTTTGAAGAATGCTTTTGCCTCAAGCAATTCTTGCTTTTACCTTTTTCATCAACCTGTACTTCAAGGTACTTTTTGGCCTACTGTTTCAATCAGTTCTGTTTCAATCAGGAACACAACTAGATCATGTGGCACTCTTTCAAGGATCGTTGCACATGTCCCAACCCTGGTCTCAATCGTACATGGATCCACCGCAGCATCTCCAACGCAAAAAAAAAACAGATATCCCATTGCATTCCTGGTTTCCAGATCCCTCGATCATATACCCATAGGATCCATGTATGCTATATATGGTAACATTTACCATCAATATACCCCCAATGTTAGCATATATACCATACATGGATCCTATGGGATATATATATAATATATTAAGTATGAACCACTTCTAGAGGTCCCTTGACGCTGAAGGATCCCAACAAAATCGTCACCAGATTACTCCTGCGCAGTTGACCGGAAGCACAGATCTTTGCCATTGACTTCGGATCACGTGAGCAATCCTGAGGTTGCATTCCCCTTGGCAGGCTTACAACTTTGGGATGACCATGGCTTACCATGTGCTATGAGTTTTTGCATGGTTTTGCACACGCTCATCTGCATAGCCACACCAAGTTGGCGGATGGTCAGCAAATCTTGAAATCTACAAGCCTTCAGCTTCAGAAACTACACCAGGAGCACTCCTCAGCCATTCGTGATCAGACAAGCCTTGGGCACTAGGTTATTTTCACACTGCCAGACTGAGCAAAGAAATGCAGTAAGAATACGCGCAAACACCCTGATTCGCCCACACCCCTTTTATACCCTACCATTGGGTTGACTTTACATGCAATTAGGAAGATAATGTCCCACCCCCGTTAAACTTCTACATTCAATGGGGAAGATCA
>Ga0126342_10001853_pt1 | contig 31352 bp, 30 predicted proteins | sample Cyp1metagenome_FD_92528 | JGI IMG/M metagenome (GOLD analysis project Ga0126342, IMG submission 92528) | Coral microbial communities from Lord Howe Island, Old Settlement Bay, Australia - Cyphastrea 1 metagenome | ecosystem: Host-associated > Invertebrates > Cnidaria > Coral ...
GACAAAGTGTATGTTGATAAAGTGTGTGTGGACAAAGTGTGGAGGAGGGCGGAGGAGGAGGCGGAGGAGGAGGCGGAGCCCGGGATACAGAATCAAAAACAAGAACCCCACACAAAGATGTGGAGAAAAATGTACATATAATTTCATAATATTTCATATAATATGTAATTACTACATTTGAAATCACTTAATCTACAGTAACCGCCTGCATGCACTGGTGCCTTTGGAAAGCCGAAAGCGGCTGCGGCTGAGGCAATCGCTCCTGTTGAAAGAAAAACAGGGCATTTCGCTCCCAGAGTGGCTTTGCTTGGGTGCTGGAGTTGTTTGTGTAGCTTGGCTATTTTGGCTATTGGCTGCAGCTTGGAGCTGTTGATGGTTCCTGGTGGATACGAGTGGCTTGGAAACTAATTACCATCTGGTTATTTAACATAGCCATGGAAAATCCCTTATAAATGGAGGTTTTAATGGGAAAATCATCTATAAATGGGCAATTTTCCATGGCTATGTTAAATAACCAGAGGGTAAGTTTGTGGATTTACCAACCCAGATCGTTTCCAACGTGAGAATCATGGTGTCGTTTCATAGAAAACATCGTGGTGGTTCGTGAAATGTCCTGCTCTATATGTTGGTTTTCACTAATTGATCAATATTCACTACAGGATGGGGCTCCGCAGTGATGTTAGTTGGTTTATATACCGTTATAACAGTTATACCCTGGTTATAACCTCCATGAACTAGTTCGTTATATCTACCATAAACCATCGTTTTTTCAGCCACAAAAATCTAAGGCAACTGAACGCAACAACGCTCGTAAACGGGGGGCCCCATCCTGTATCACGGAACTTCCGCGAAAAGATGCCTTGGGGTCACAGCATAGCATACGTCATAGCATTCCCCAGATGCCGAGAAGCAAAATCCGTTTCTCACATAGTCAGTTTGCGAAACTCGAATGTGCAAAGAAGCAATAGGATCCACCATCCCCAAAATCACCAAAAAACTATGGATTGTACCATGAATTCGTATGGATGGTTTATGACATTGCTTTACTAACATTAGTTATATTATCTTATATTTACCAACCACTTGACCTTACTAAATATTCAACATTCTACATGTTGGGGATTAACTCTACCATAGCATCAGATTCACAACAAACATCTCCCCATCACCACGTCACCAGGCTTCGGTGGTGACGTTGTGTGAAAGTGCTGGTGGTGGTGGTGGCCTCGCTGCGGAGCCTTGGCAGCGCCCGGTTGTGGCTGGATTCATAGGCAGGACTTGACAATACCCGGCCTGGTAAACATACAAAAAACTATTGAAAATGGCCATAGAAATAGTGGATTTACCCATGAAGAATGGTGATTTTCCATGGTTTTCGTAAACGTTTACCAGAGGGTATCAGCAATATAAAAAGAAGATGAAACATAGAAAAACATATCGGTATTGAATTCTTGATGTATTATTTTAGGCATGAAGTGGATAAGTGGATAAGATTATGTTCGCTTTGTGATAGGCTGATGTTTCAATGTCATTTCATGTTGATTTACAATAATTTATAGTGACTCCAAAAAAGATAGAACACGATAGAACGACTTTCAATTCTGCCACCAGTTAAGTAGGGTTTTATTTGTTTGCAACCTTTGGTGGCTATACGTAGTCTTAGGAACATTATTTGAGATCAAGTAAAGTGGAACAAGTCACATTGAGGAAAAAAAACATATGTATATATATATATATGTATATATATATATATATATTATATATATACATACTTCTAGCACCGCCATACAATATAGGTAAAATCCAATGACAATTTGAGTAGCGAAATTAACTTGTTCTATCTTTTTGGGGGATACGTGGGGGCGCAACCCAGTTAGTAAGTGGTTAAGAGCCGATATGTAACTGGGTACTTATATCCTGCAAAAGCAACTTTGAGACTATGTCATTGTTTCACGTTATTTCCCACTTACGATTTCTGGGGTGGACATCGGAGTAAGATCAAGCATGCACATCAAAGTAAGATCAAGCAAGGTATTGAAGCTGGTCTTCCTAACTTTCCAGGCGCGCAAATATCCAATTTTACTTTACTTAAGTACCTTAAGTTGTCCAGAGGGCAGAGGGCACAAGCCAGCGGGAGCCTGAGGCTTCTTCAAAGTTCTGGCTCGGAGTGCAGTGCTCAGGAGTTTTGCGACCGACGTAAACTGCGGGCCTGTTACTTGAGCAGTGCCCAAACCACAACAGTTACCTTGGGGCTGCATCCTAGTAACTGGTGAAAGACCATGGATGAAAAACGGACTTATTTGTGGGATATCCGATATCCCAAGTTATACATGGCTTATTCACGTGGCTTCAGAGTGGGATGCAAAGTACGAAGCATACAAGGTGGTGCACTCCCACTTGTGGTTGTTGGTTTGCAACAACTAGTTAGTTATTAATATATATATAAATATCTACCATAGACCATGCTGACCAACAGAGCTATCGTTTCGGGGCACCACCTTGTAGCGAAAATCCATTTAAAAGTAAAGGGGATATCCACATAAATATATCGGAATTCATGTATATATATATATATATAATTATATTTGATCATATCCATCTACACTGAGTATCACTCAGTTCTATCATAGATCTATCTGGGATAGCCGGATGAGCCCACGAATTTCGGGGGACTTACTAACCCCCAAGGGGTTAGTAAGCAGTTCCTTCGGGGAATCATGACCACGAAAATGGCCAAAAAAAACTCGGGTTTTGGTGGATCCAAAGCGATCCAAACTATGTATCTCTTCCAATAGCTATTGGATCTGTTCATCAGCTTTTGAACCAACTTCATGGATTTTCCAAACGGCGATACTCAAGAACTCTGGTCCAATACAAAAAGAATCTGTGGCTTGAGCCTGATGTGGCGGCCTATGGTTGAGCACTGATGGTTGTGTTGTTTTTTTTCATGTCCAAAGTGCCAAAAATTGAAAGGGAACCCAGCCCCAATTTGTAACAGGAAAGCACCAGCACCTGAGTCCCCTGACCATGTCTATCCATGTCTCAGCGACAAATCTACGAAGGATTGGTTCCGAAAGGTGGGCCTAAGATGACTAGAAAAGTTGGTTTCTGACCGCACTAACTACTTGTGTTAATTCACCATATAAGCCATCGTTAACCTACTTATAGTTAACATACTACGGCTGCAAGTAGCGAAACTATATGGTAAATATAACTCTCACTACCAAAATATTAGTTATATTTACCATATAAGCCATACTGTAGTGAACCTACTTGTGTTCACCAACTTCGCTACCGTTTGGGGAAAAACCTTGCAGTTGTTTGATATTTTAATATTGTAGGGACTACCAGTCAGATCAGTCCGCAAACATCTTCCAAAAACATCTCCTCACGTTTAGAAACTACAGGGGAACAGGGGACCCGCAACTTACAACCAAATGTCGGCAAAAGAAGGGTGACTGCAGGCAGTATTATTAACCACACATGAAATGGAATACCTAGACCGACCCTCAATGGTACCCCGAAGCGTTCGCATTTTACCCAATTAAGTTTGCACCTAAAAGAAGTCTTCTGAGTGAGTCATCCCAGTCATTCACCAAAACATGGGGATACCCAATGATAGCCAGCAGTGATGAGGTGGTGTTCGCAATCACCAGTTTGCTCTTGGCTGGCTTAGACTTTGTCATTAAGGCGGGGTGGCCCAGCGCCTAACGAAACCAGATGCAAAATCGTTGGCAGACTTTGATCCTGAACCGCCTTAGATGACCGAGTAGTTCAGACCCTGGGGCCCACACATTTCCGCATACTGTAACTCGTACCATAAAACTCATCCATTCACACATATTTCGATATATTTCTCATTTTGACACCAACATTGACCCAGTTCATGGTCTATTTTTTGAGGCATTGCAAAATACTGCGTAGGCTTCAATTCTTGGGTCGTCGTCATTTCGGCTGTCGCATGTCTGCGCAGGCCATGGCATAAAAAAATGTATCTTGTAAGAGTAGATGGACAAGAATTACCCTCTGGCAAACTCACATAGCTATGGAAAATCACAATTTTTAATGGGTAAATCAACTATAAATGGCAATTTTCAATAGCTTTGTTAAATTACCAGAGGGTAGATTCATGTTGATTCTATTTCCGAATAATTTTGCAATTTTTTCTTCCTACCAACTGAACTTCTTGGATTGGATTCTAGCCGCGAAAGTGGGGGAAGACAGCAGGTTTGGAACAGTGTGTCCATCTACCATAGGCCAGACTGCACGTAGACAGCCTCTCGCTTCTAGCGGTCAAAAGATTCCAGCCTCACATTTTCTTGGTGGTTTCACTCTGGTAAATCAAACGTTTCAATGGGAAATCACCTATAAATACTATAAATGGTTCTTTAAATGATAAAATCATCAAACAAAGGTGGAATTTCAATCGCCATGTTTGATTATCATGAGTATCATATATTTTTCCGAACCGGGTACGGTATATCAGTGAATGAACGGGCCTGAATGGGTTTCCGTTTAAGCTTCTCCGGGCCACATTCGCTTAAAAAATGCCAGGCTTCTGTACGCATGTTGGATATCGTTCGTTTGAGGGGACAGCAGCTAAGACCACTAGTTTCTTATCCGATGAAATTGATCTTGCTCCAATTGGTAACATTTTGCTAATATTCAATCAACTTGGAGGTGAAACTTATGAAAACGTACGTTTTTTCTTTGAACATGATGAATTTTGTTGGCGAATTATAGATACATCCCATCATATCTGACACTACCTAGAAGTTATATATGGAACTTTCCTAAAATGAGGGTACCGCCAAATCATCCCTTTTAATGGGATTTGCCATTATAAACCATCCATTTTGGGCGACACCCATTTATGGAAACTCCATGAAACTCCTATATCCCCTAATACGAATCCATTGTTGTTTTGGTGCCCTCCATTGAGCTCCCATTGAGCTCACGCAGGCCAAGCTGGGCAAAGGCAAGCAGAAACTCTCAGTCTCCTGGACAAACACAGGGTGATGCGTGCTCATTGAAAACCCTGAAGTGAACTTCTACTATACAATGTGACGTGTACTATGGTTTGTAGTAGATGAGTATTCATGATATCTATATCTCATATCTATATCTCATATCTATATCTATATCTAATACTAATATCTAATATCATATCAAATATCTAATATTTATATTTGTCTATATCTATATTTATATCTATATTTATATCTATATCTATATCTATACATGTATATATATATATATCATGTCTATATCTATATCTAATTCTAAATCTATATCTAAATCGATCTATATCTATGTATATATGTGCTATACAATGTGCGGCTTACTTTGGAGTTTCTAGTAAACATTAGTAAACATATCATGATATATTATGATATATTACGATATATTATGATATATATATTGTTAAGTGGTTTACCAGCAAACAAACAGACAAAGTGGTGCCCCAAATCTTCTAAGTCGGTCCAACTTAGCAAGCCACCACCTTGCAGTTGGTCATTGAATGGGAAAGCGGCTCTTTACCGGTTCGTGGTTTCAATCAAACGTCGCTGGTATTTCGATTGTTGTTTGCTTATGTGTTATTTTCAATCCATGAAAAATGAAAGAAGTTAAGACCCCCACCCACTTATATTTGTTGGTTGATAAATCCATCTACCACAAAACAATGTTGTAATCTAGGTATAAACAAACTTATAGACCTATTTTGGGTCGTCATTGTAGTCCTGACTCAATATCCCAGGAGGTGTTGCCCTCCCAAACTCTACTTCGTGGTTCATTCCACGGATCGTAAGTAGGTTAGTTCACTCCAGTTTTTTCAGTGGATTAACCCTACTTATCCCATAAAAAGAACCAAGGATATAACCTGCTTAGGATTCGCGGGTAGGAGGTGATGATCAACTGTCACTGCCTGTGACCCCGATTTTATGGTCAACGTGTATCTCCCATTTATGTTTTATATCTCAGATTTTCAAGTTTGGCTTAAGCAGTTGCCATAAACAAATTCCCATCCCGTTCCCATCAACATTTCTTTGGCCAGACGTCCCAAAGACAGCTTCAAAAAGTCCCTCTCATCAACTCCCCAATTTCCAATTTCCTGAATTCTCCCCATCCCCATCAGTCCCCATTTCCCCATTTCCCCATCCCCAGACTCTCAGGCCATAGAAACGAATTTCTACAACGCGCTGCCCGTGGTGCTCATCACTTTGATCGTGGGCTCCTTGCTTCCCACGCCGGCGCCCGACACCTGGGCTGCGAAGTTCGGCTCGCCGCTGACGGACCTGCAGGTCTTTCGACACCTCTTCGAGGCACAAAGGGGCGGGGGATGGGGTGGAAAAACGGAGCATCCCATAGGAAAAACATGGAAAAACCAGAGGAAAACCATGGAAAAATTGTGATTTCACCCAGAAACAATGGAGATTTGAATGGGATTTATAGCAGATAAAAGATAGTTGGTGCCAATTACTCCGATTTCATTATGGTTTATGGTACTTATAACCTATAACTATCTATAACTTATAGCTGTTACTACAGTCGCTATAGTTATTGGATGTTCTTGGGGTTTAAAACCACCAACGTTATGACGAGGATCATTCCATGGTTCAGTGGTCAACCCTGATCCTCAAGGGGAAATCCACCAGAACTGAGGAAGTCGACCGTAGCCCAGGGATGCAAACGTGTATTTGGAGTATATCTTGGCTATTTTGCACAATATTAGTCTACGTAGAATTACATAGATTCATTGATCCTGTATCAAGATTAATACATAGAGTATATAGCTGAATATGTACCCCTAGATGGCTCAGGGATTGGAGGATCTTATAACAATAGTTCCAAGAAAACAATTACGTGATATGTTATCGCCAAAAACATGGAAAGATGAGAGCCAACAATGACAATGGATTTAGTTGGGTGAATTTGGGGATACGATCCATTTAGTAATCCATCTGCTAGTTTTTCTTTATGGTAAATCATCCAAATATGAAGGTTTTACACCAACAATGACAATGGAAATCATTGAACACCATGGAGAAAACCATGAAACCATGGAACAATAAATGCCCATCATGTAAAGATGAAAGAAAACACATGAATCACGAGAAGAGAGAGTCGTGAGAAGCTGGTCCATTTTGAAAATCGGGCCTGCCGGCAGGTAAACGCACCGGTGTTCAAATGGGTGTCTTGTCTGGTGATTTTGCAGCTGTGTGTCACAAGCCACTTGCAATCACTTGTATACTTATATATTCATATCATACATATAGTTGTGGAAGATCTTGGACGTATTTTCTACAATGTTGGAACCCCCCCAGTTACAAGTTGATTTATAACCCCCAATAATATGTATATATATATATATAATTAGTTATAATAGTTTTAAGTATTGTAAATCACTTAATTATAAACCTACTTAGCTATCGTTTTGGGGGACCCACTTTGTCGGGTTCAAAGTGTGAGTGACCACGTCACCGGGCTTGCAAGTCCAGCACCTTCCATGAAAGGGTCATAGGTGTCCGTGGTGTCCTAGTTTGGAATCGTGAAGTTGGTTCAGAACTAGATTTACTATGGTTGTCTATGGTTCATGGTAGATATCTATCTATCTATCCATCCATCCATCCATCCATCCTTCCTTCCTTCTATCCATCTATCCTATCTATCCTATCTATCCTATCTAATCTGATCTAATCAAATCTAATCTGATCTAATCTGATCTAATTTGATCTAATCTGATCTAATCTAATCTAGACTTATCTTATCTTATCTTATCTTATCTTATTTATCTACCTATCTATCTATCTACCTACCTACCTACCTATCTATCTATCTATCTAGCTACCTATCTATCGATCTATCTATCCATCTCTCTCTCTCTCTGTCTATCGCTCTATCTCTCTATCTCTCTATCCCTCTATCATATCTATCCTATCTATCCTATCTATCATATCTATCCTATCGATCCTATCTTTCCTATCCTATCCTATCCTATCCTGTCCTATCCTATCCTATCCTATCCTGTCCTATCCTATCCTGTCCTGTCCTATCCTATCCTGTCCTGTCCTGTCCTATCCATCTATCCATCTATCCATCTATCCATCTATCCATCTATCCATCTATCCATCTATCCATCTATCCATCTATCCATCTATCTATCTATCTATCTAGATACTATGTATATATATATATATACCTAGGAGAGTCTATGGTGTATGCTAGATATATTCATACTATTCATTGGGGTTACAAACCAACAAACATGTCACTGGGGTCATCATGACTTTCATCATGACTTTGGTCTGTGGCATGTGGGGTACCTGAAAATTATGGCCAAACCACTGAGAATTCCCATGGAAGACATACTGTGGATGGTTGCGAAATCCTACAGAAACCATCTATCAACTGGTGAAACCCTAAGAGTAATGGGATTTTTCCCATCTATCGATTCGGATTTCTTAACCATGTAGACATAGTATAATTTGTCCATGAATTGTGAACAAATTTGCTGGAATCTCTGATTTTCAGACACAGGGAAGCTGTTTTCAAGTTGTATACGTAGAGTTGCCATTTCAGCCCAGTTGCGATGTGGGGTCCCGTTCCGGTCCCCATGATCGTTGTAGATATCTCTCGAGTGAACATAAACCAACTCTTACCTGAGGGGGCACCACAATGTACAGTAATATATTATAACATAGCGAACTGTCAGATTGCGAGAGGTTATACTGTAGTAGCCAGCAATGACTGAAGTCTTCGGTATGGCTTAGAATCCCGTCAATTGTAGATATGATGTTCTCCATATATAGGGGTACACCAAGCTCGCCGGATGGTTTATACTGGAAAATCCCTACCTACAAATGGATGATTTAGGGGGTACCCCCATTTCAGGAACCTCCCGTAGATCTACTAGAAATCATGTTGTAAGTCCAGCCGTAAAGCTGCAAATCCACAACTTCCGGGTGTCTCTGAAAATGGGGGATACCCCCAAAGGGCAATCTTTAGAGAAAAATGATGACTAACCAATGATTTAGGGGTTCCCTATTTCAGACAAACCTTTACCTACTGCGCATGGTTGCGAAATCTTGCACCAGTTGACAGATGGTTCATCCCATTATTTATAGGGTTTCAACCATGCAAGATGCTGCAGGATTTCCCAACCATCGACAGTATTTTGGGGTAAAAAACGGTGCAGCTTATTTGCATCACTTTGATGTGCGCGGCCCTAAGGTTGCTGCCACTGGCATTGCTGCCTTCGTCGGGGGAGCTCTGTTGTTTTGCTTTGGGGCCGGTGGCAGCATGGGAATCCATCGAAACATGAAGCTAGCTTCAAGCATCGTGCTAAGCGAAGCAGAAAGGCAAAATGGATTGGTCAAACAAGATATGGAATTCATGGGAATTCACTATGGTTGAATCGAGAATGTACACAAAATTCAGCCTCGTGAGAACCCATCACAGGTGGAAGACTCATCCATTTTGCTTGGCGATGGCTCTGGGATTGAACTTGTTAGCAAACTGGATGGAGAATGCAGGGTGTTGCGGTGTTGCTTGCGCTCGGCTCGTGTGCCTCTAAATGGGCACTATCTCATTCATAGGGGCGCAAGAATATCCCTCACACTGCCTGAATATCTGTTGCAGAAGCATGTTTGCCCGCAGCCTTTTCAAGCCGAAGTGACTTTATGTCAGAAAACCAGCAACCACAAACCACCAGATATTTGACAGCTTGCAGGGAGGTTGGTGAACGTCTGACACATGCCCTTTGTTCTCTGTACCATGAGCTAATTGACAAACATTGACATATAGTAGTGATTCAGTTATAGAGTCAAAGTAGTGATTCAGTTATGAGTGTTCATAGAGTTATCTGAAGTAATTTTATACCCCATATAGTAGCGATTCAGTTATAGATAGGTTCATAGAGTTATCTGAAGTAATTGAAGTTTGGCGACGGGATTGATGGAGTGCACCAAGTAAAATAAAACACTCATCAAAAGTACCAGAAGGGATGCAGAAAGCTAAGCGTTTCAACAGACAAAGATATCCGAAAGCTCCAGATGGTGACTGGTTTAATCTTGAATTACAATGGGTTTATCATTAATCTTGAAGATAAGTTTCTACTTGGTTAATGACAAACCAAAAAGATAAACTTGATTTCAGCAACCCATTGGTTGGAACTTGCAGAGTCACCAGCCGACTTTCCCGATGGTTCGACCTTTTTTATCGCACCTGGATGATGCAACCGTCCTGGAAGATACAGATCTCAGAAGATCCGCTGGGCAAAAAGCTGCGACTTCCGGGGGGCGAAAAGCTGGCTCAGTGGTTCTGAACCTCTGCTACCACAGCTGCAGAATGAGGAAATTATAGGACATTTGGTTCATCGTTCAGCGGAATCAATGCCATTCTTTGGCCCTCCCTGACACAATCAAACTTTAGCAGGTGTGACGCTGCCAAGCAGCCTGCAGACTTGGACCTTTGGAGATTTGTTCAATCAGAGCTTAGAAGGTGTGACATTAATTGCCAAACAGCTTGCAGACCTTAATCTTGGGAAGGTCGTTCGATCGGAGTATAGCAGGTGTGACCCTGCCAAACAACTTGCAGACATTGACCTCTGGGGCTAGCTTCAATCAGACTTTGGCTGGTGTGATGCTACCAAGCAGCCTGCAGACTTTGACCTTCGGGCTCAACTTTGATCAGACTTTGGCTGGTGTGACGCTGCCAAGCAGCCTGCAGACTTTGAATTTTGGAGAATTGTTCAATCAGAGTTTAGGATGTGTGATGCTGCCAAGCAGCCTGCAGACTTTGACCTTTGGAGATTTGTTCAATCAGAGCTTAGAAGGTGTGATGCTGCCAAGCAACTTGGAGACTTGGACCTTTGGGCATTTGTTCAATGAGAGTTTGGCGTTTGCGACGCTGCCAAGCAGCCTGCAGACTTTGACCCTCGGGCTCAACTTTGATCAGACTTTGGCTGGTGTGACGCTGCCAAGCAGCCTGCAGACTTTGACCTTTGGGTGCCACTTCAATCAACCTGCAGACTTTGACTTTTGGAATTAATTTCAGTGAGAGCTGTGAGTCTAGAGGGGTGCCAGACTTTTTTATTTGGGGGAGGGGGGGCTTTGTGAAGGGGGGGGTGGCTTCTTGGAAGAAGAGGGTGGGCGGGGCTTCTTCGAAGAGGGGAGGGGAGGGAGCTGGCCTCCGCGAAGAAGCCCTCTCCTCATCCTCCTCCTTCACCCGGACTCGACGAAGAAGCCAACCCCCCCTTGGAGCCTCACTAGACCCCTCAGCCTCCCCCTACCCTTCTTTGAAGAAGCCACGACCCCGCTTCAAGACAGTCAGAAAGGCTGAAAAAGAGACCGACGACCTTGTCAGCGCCTGGAATGTGAATAGTCTACCCTCCAAACACGTATCCCCGGCTTGGGATGTAGGTATGTTGAAGTTGGCTTATAACTTTATAAACCCCATTGACTATATATACCTGGGCCTCCCGGCCCTGCATTTTTTTAGTACCCAGTCTGAAGGTCCAAAATTTCAAACCCCAAACATGAAAACTGACCCTGGTCAAAATTTTAGACCCTGGCATTTTTGGGATCTTGTAGATGCTTATCATTTTGTGGCATTCTTACACCTGATGCCCTGCCGCCTAGCCAATGTGCTTCATCCAACACTCAGTGGAGATGTGGGCACAACTGTGATATTTAAGATCTGCATGGCCCAAACAACAAAAATGACCTGGATTTCAATGGTTAACTTGTTGATCAAAGGGCATTCAAACGGTTTCTTTTTCACACCCTGTTTTCCAAGCTGCGGGTTGCCAAGCCATGGCATCATTGGCTCTCTGTGAGAACCACACGCTAGCCACCCGGTTGCAAATGAGGACAAATCAAAATTTAGCAGCTGAACATGGAATCAAACCATATTCACAACTTTTGCATAAGAGTTAGGATATCTTATACTGCACAACCAGGTGTTATTTGTTCTTTCGTTTCTTGAATCGCTTCAACACGAATCTTGCCTTCACCTTATATGCTAATATGGTGTTTTCGACCACATTGGTATGGGAGATTCGTCTGGATTGTCGACTCAAATGGCCGATAAAATCCTCGCTCATGGAACAATCAAACATTGCTGGGTTGCATGCATATTCTTCAAAGCACAAAAGCGCCAAATGAACAGCAAAGTGATCCATGGCATGGATCTTTGGAACCATTGCAAAAAGCTGAAGTCGGTTGTCGTAGGCCCACTTGGCTAACCTTGCGTAATCCTGAACGAAACCTTTCCCACATCGCATGATGCGATCTCTGCAGCTTGACTTCAACCAAATACCATGTCTATGAATGGCCTGGAAGGATAACCCATTGCAGCAAGCTCTCAACACCAAGGGAAAGAGAGGTGATGATGGGTTTGCAGGACCATGTAGCCCACTCAAGAATTTCAACCATTTCAGTAAAAGGATCGAATCACTTCCTTTCCCTCCACACCAAGGAAAAGTTCCCATTTTTGGCATGTGAAGTTTCTCTTTCGAGAAGGATCGTAGCCCAGCAGGCGATACATTGTGCGTATCACACCAAAGCGAGAAGGAACTCCAAGCTCTGGACAAGCGAAGGTCGATTGACTTTCCAGCACCATCAAGATCGAACACCCCTTCCAAGCAGAACAGCACAATGACAGAACCAATAAAATTTCGCGCTATTCCCAAACGAAAAATGTGAAACGGATCCCTTTTGAAGAACCGGGCAGAATCTCCAGCGTTCCAATCGTCAAATGGTATGTGCTTGAAGGGCGGTGGTTGCACCCAGGGCACTGTTTGGTACAAACTGTTCTTCCAACCAGGGTCTGAGCTAACATCCTCAAAGGGATAGGTGACGCTTCCTGCCATGCATTCGTGGCAGCATGGGATGAAATTGCGGTGCCCCACATTCTGGTAGGACCTGTTCAGAACTCCAGTTTTTGCATGGTACTCCATGTCTCCAGCCATTCCCAAGACAGCCACATGATACCTCGTGTTTCCAACTGCAATGCCGTCGCAGCAAGCAATTCTGAGGTCTTTGGACATGGCCTCCAAGATTGACTGGAGGAGGCCTGGAGTCGTCTTGAACCGCTTGCTCGGGAAGGCAATAGACAAAAAGTGGGTCAAATATGAATTGTTTTTGTTGTTCAATCTCTGCGCCATGGGATTCCCTTTTCTCAACCCATGATAAGACATAGAGTTGCTGCAGCTGCATTTGAGAGCCGGCTCTCCAGTATCAATCCCTAGGGCAGGTCTGAAACTGACAACCTCCAAAGGCTGCTTCTTCAACGTTCTTCCAGCATCTCCATGAAGTATCAATGGCACTGTTTGATCTAGACGGAGCTTGTTCTCAGTCGCCATCTGGTAAACTTGGTGGGTTCCATGTTCGGTTTTGTACAACTCCCAGAACTTATTCAACATTGAATGGGCTCCTGGACCAGGCTTAAGGCCACCCAGCAGTAGCCAAGGTTCTGTGGCAAACAAAAAAGTCAGCATATCGGTAGGCTTGATGTAGGGTAGCTTCACAGTCACCCCATTCTCTTCAAACAGGTGGTAAGATGTTGCAACCCTCCTGAATGGGATCATGGTCAAGATTGAAATAGCAAGTATATCACCAATCCGGGGCCAAGACTGCAACCCACCCAAAAAAAATAAGTTGAAGTCAGATCAAAGGGTCAGAGCAAAACCAAACCTGTTCACAGCACGTTTGTACTGCCTAGATGCATGTTTCCGTTTGCAACCCAGCACCCCTGTCGTTGACAGTTGGGGTGGCTCTGCTGCATCAGCCGTCTCTTCCCGCAAGGCATCCGCGTGTTCAGCCAATGATACTGCAGGAGCCTTGGCTAAACCAGAGCCGGGAAAGTGACCGGCATGGGCATTTTTTTGTGTATGCTACTTGGTGCATACAAGTGGCCCCATCAGCTACCTTTTCCACCAAATGTTCCAACAAAGGCATGTCAGCCTCTTTGGATTGACCTGGCACTGTTGCCATGATTGTTCCCCTTTACATTTTCAATTTGAGTTTATAGATATATATATATATACAAACAAATATAGATAGATAGATAGATAGATAGATAGATAGACATATAGACAGATAGATATATAGACAGACAGACAGACAGACAGACAGATAGATAGATAGATAGATAGATATAGAGATATATATATATAGCCAAAGTTAAAAATGTTATCCTCCTGTCTTCACTGGATACAGATCGAAAAGCAATGCAGCACATTTTTTTCAGGAACCAGGCCATGAATTGGCCAATGGTAGCCATGTGGATTAACACTGGATGTAATCACCCAGGTTGACAACAAGGATGGTCTGTCACCCTGTGTTGTTTGAACACCCCAAGAGCGTATCTGGTGCCAGCATTGGTTTCAAAGACAACTTTTTGATACTACATACACAAGTTGCATTTTCATTTGGTATGTGTGTTGTTTTACTCCTCTACTGGCCCGGCACATTCCAAGTATTTGCACCACCTTTGGTGGCTGCTCACCTGTTCCTATATCACTTCGACCTCCTAGACGACTTTGGCTCCGACTTCACTTTCGGCGCTGGTGTGTTCGGAGCGTTCTCCTTCTCAAGATCCTTCTGGCGTTTTCTTTCCATAGCTTTGATATGGTTCAGGAATGGCCTTAGCCACATGCTTTTGGTTTCAACCATGTTTCCAACCAGTGGGCACAATGTGTATATATATATATACATGCATATATAACCCTGACCTGGGGCTTGAAGGTTTGAACCAGGCCCACCAAGTTTCTCACTGCCCTCGCGTGGTCAGGCTCAAAGCTTCAGCGCACCTCAGCATGACCAAGGCTGTCAGGACAGATGGAATCGGGAAGCGGGAGAGGGAAGAGGACAAGAAATCTACCATAGCAATTAAAGTATATATAATATGATTGCTATTATGTTTATTATTCTTATCATTGACCCTAATATCATTCTGGAAATCGTGGGGTTGAATGTGCTCATTGCAAAATTAAAGGCCTACTCATGACTTGTTTCCTCCCAAGCAGTGGTTCGGATTGTTGAAGCCCAGCGAACAAGATGGCACACATGCCGCAAGCATTCAAATCGAATTAAGGCCTGAATTATCCGACTCTTTTGAGTTGGTCAGCCCGCCCACCTGTGACATAGGTATAGTATGGAGGGCCCCCATGTTTTTTTCTGTTGAGGCCCCCCTCTCCACCAGTCCCTGGTGAGTTTCTACAGCCAGGGACAGAATGAAACTCCGAAATTAACGCTGCTTCAACATGTGGGTTTCACCAATATCATCACTGAGACAAATGATCCACATGTTAGTAAATGCTTTGGCCCTGTAATCTTCGAAACGATCAAGGGGGTTTGCAGTCACTCCTATTTTGAAAATGCAAAGGGCCAGCCCAAGAAATTCTCTGAACGCAGTGATTTGCTGTTTGCAATGGGCAAGAATCTTGCCAGATGTTGGCTTCCTCGGCTGAAGCACCTTCATAGTTCTGTTGTGGATGTTGTGCCGTAGAAGCACATCCCAGCCAAGAACCGGTCGTTCACGCGGGGGGGTGTCTTCAACACTAGCCTGCAGATAAATGCTATTGGCCAAGATTAACACATCGGTCGACCCATTTTAAATTGCAATTCCCAATGAAGGTCATCCACTTCCAAACCCAAAAAACGCCCTAAAACACCAGGATGGCGGACTACTTTGGAGGCATGGGGCTGGACACTTGAAGGGTCTATTTAACATTGGGCTGTCATGTCCTGAAAAAACAACTTGATTCAACCGAGCATCATCTTCAGAAAGAGAAAGACGATCTTTCTTGCAGGTGGGGGGATTGTCCAAACCAGCGCTGATGGCACATCTCTTTTGGCCAGTAAAAGGACATGTATACGTCAGAAGGTCCACGAAGAAATCATCCATTGCCAGTAGGCCCAAAGACTGAGGTTAGGAAACCGTGTCTTTTACCTTCCAGATGAATTCAACAGAATAGTTGCCTTATATGGTTGTGGAAAAGCATTTTGAAAATGCCCTGATTGATTACCATATTCTCAGCATTTTGCTGTTGTCACTGCAAGCTCCTATTTGTGTTGAATAAAGAAAGGATGCTGCATGCATATCTGGTTGTTTGTGTCTATGTTGCACTGGTGCGCATGCCTTCCCATCAGCAAAAAGGCTGCAACTTGCAATTTCAAAACGTAACTCTCCAAGGTTGCAAGCACATATAGATCTAGTGCCGCCCCCTTAAAATATCCGCAGCCCACCCTGGCCCACCCGCAGGCGGACAAGGCGCTCTTTCCTGGCTTCTTTGAAGTGATTCCCAAGCTCATCCTGGTGCCTGGGCCGCGTGAGAGATGTGGGACCGCCGGGTTGTGACGGTCAGGAGAAGAACTTACCCCGTGATAACAAGGGTAATATAATATATATATATATATATTATAATGTATACAATATAAGTATAATATAAAACCAGGTAACTCACTGGAGAACCCACTGATGATGCCCAATGTGTTGACTGCAGTGATCTTCCCCTCAACGTTGACAAGGGCTTCATCAATTTGCGAAGCACGCTTGGAAAGCCTCAGATAGAACCATGCTACATGACGATGGGCAAACATGAAAAGACATTCTTAATGTCACAGTGTTTGCACTTGGTAAATAAACAACACAACCGTTAATGAAAGGGACGCTTCCACAGTCTCCGGTGCTTCCTCCAAAACTTCTAAGCAAGAGATTATGTTGTGCATCTTGACTCGCCACTTTGCGATGGCCCCAAGGATGCGCTGAATGTAGGATGAAGGGAGCCCATCATCATCCATCAAGGGGAAACTCAAACTTTTCAGGGCCTTCTTGGTGTCAACCCCCCCGTCGGCTTCAATGACAATGGTGGGATCTGCGGCCGGGTCGAACGGCTAATAGCGAAAGGGAGGTTGCAGGAAGTAAAATGGCCGTGTTCTGCAGTTCATGTTTTTCCAACATATTAATTGCATGGATAAGGTTTTTTGATTGTACCACAAAAGATTCAGTCAAAGACACCTGTTGTGTCCTCTGGGAGCTGCCAGTCACTGGGTAAGAGGTCCCCATCAAAGGCCGACTTGGCTTTGTTCATTTCATCCTCAGAAAGATCCTCATCATCTTCCAGCACCTCCCGCTTTCGCTTCCTAAGTTTGAATTCCAATTACCATGGGTGCACAACCAAAAAGCAGAAGTCATCCTTAACTGAATTTAGTACTGTATCTACTTTGAAGTTGCCTTCACTTTGCAATATGCAAATTGAGAGCGGGTTTAAACATATCCTAGCATCAACTTCCGGCCACCGATCTTGAGCTCAACCCAGTAAAGCTTCACCTGCTTCTCATACTTGTCTCGCCTCAGGATGTCATCGTTTGGCAACAGCAATGACCCAGAAGTTGGAGAAAAGGCGGGGTGGGCATGCCATCCCAAATTATTCATATATATATATATATGTATAACTATTCCAGGGCCCAGTCACCGCACCCAGCCCTTCTGTTGGTCACATAGAGCTTTGATAGCAGCGATGCGGGTCCTAAGCTGAAGGTTAGGCAGGCAAAACAATCAGAGATGACTGCACGGAACCACTATTATCAAGTAAAGAGCGAGAGAGAGGCAGAGAGAGAAAGAGAGAGAGAGAGAGCACTGTTCCAAACACAGGGTGAGAGCATGGCCTTTAGCAAACCCATGTTCCCAAAACATTCAGCTACAACTAGTTTGGGAAGCCTTGATTCCACTTGCAAGAAGGGACCCAACTTGAATATATGCATGTGTATGTGACAAGGTTCTCCTTGTAATTATCATCAATCATGTCCTGTTCCGACATGAACTCACCCTCAGTATACAGGTCATCCTCACTAATCCGCTCCACCTTCCTGCGGCAGGATTTGATGAAAGCATCCTGCGCCAACAGCGGTGGAGACAGGACCCATCCATGGTCGCAGGGCACAAGCATATATATGTAGCAGAATTATGCATAAATTAAGAAACAAATTTTCATATATACAACATAAACTATCTGCTAGATAATTGGCACTCTGTATGTTTGCATGCTTGATACATGCATGCTTGTTCAGAAAAAAACGGTGCAGACGATAATAATTTTATCTTCAGTATCGTCTGTCTCTCCTGTTTCAATGGTGACTTGAGAAAAACTACAAGCTGAAGAACTTTCTTTGATAACATTTGCAAACATGACAGTGGCAGCAGTTCTCGGATTTACATGAGTGTGCTTTCTTTTTACATCTATCATGTGATATTCATACATCATGTGAAAATGCATATACTGCATAATAAGTGGATATACGTGACGTAACATATATTTCAGTAAGCTAAAATCTCTATTATAGATAAATGCAAAAAGAACGAGATATCAAGAATAATAAACACCGTATGAACTCATACCATACAAGTTCTGGAGCCCTATATACATGTCCTTGTCACCGTTGTGTTTTCGGAACAGCTGTAGCACTTCAGCCCGACCACCACCAGCAATGTCTTTGAATTTCTCCACAATCTCATTGGGTACTAGATAGGTCCCATCCATACGGGGCTGCACCAAGCGACGAAGAACTTTCATCTCACTGCTTTCCCCAGTTGCCTTGGGCACGTTGTTTAATTTGGAAAGCAATCAAGAAAGGGTCCGGCACTTCAACAGCTATTGTTGATTGTTGCACTTGTTGACAAGTAACCCTGATGGGAGTGAATTTCATTCCAAGCGGGACCGGCGGGACCCGAGCCGGAGTCACAACATGATCACTTTGGACACCAACTTCCGAGGCATCAGCCTAGGCAAGGCCAGGCAAATCATTAATAAGGTTGAGTATCCTGTATCACACGTGTGTGTGCACATATATGCATGCACATGTATGGAAACAAGGCATCATGCATGCACCAAGTAACAGGTTTGGAATCCACAGAACCGGGAGTTGCTTCCAGGATACAGGGCTGGTCCTACAAGCTTACAGGACATGGGGCTGGTAAGAAGTAAAATGGGAAACCACCTGGGCAATTGCAAGAGAGAGTGCTGTCCTCATCCTCCGGTATGTTTCCCAAAGCTGCCATCAGAGCATCACCAAATTCGAGACAAGAATCATCATCCTGCAGGACTCAACAGCACTTGAAACTTTTATTTGGGCATGCTTAAAATAAGGTGCCCTGGTTTGGTCCCAAAACGGCGTTTAAATAATGGAAAAAGGGTGCCCCATTAGCAGCCTCATTTTGACATATCTCCAATTCTTTGGTCAGCAGGTGCCCAACGGTTTTTTTTTGGAAAGGAACCCACGGATCAAAAATCCAAATGGGCGGGGTAGCCCACAAACAAACAGACTGCCTTTATTCTATATATGTTTTTTGTATATAATCTCTAGCGCATTACCATTGCCATTGTCTCATATTCCACAGATGCCAGCATAAGGGGGTTGTATAGACCCGTTTTTGGGAAAACTTTAATGCCATACGTACGTGCCCATATGAAAAAAAACAGTTGTGGGGCATCCACACTATCGACCCTCTCCTGACCACCACCTGGGACGTAGCTATATGGATCACTGAGCGTATTCCCATCCACATCCTTGAGGTCCAAAGGGTCCTTGTGAGATCAACACATATCAAAAACAGTTTAAATAAAATTTCAAAACTGACTAACACAGTGAGAAGGACCTAGGATTGAACTCTGAATAATAAGCACCAACAATACTGATAATGTCCTTTTCGTTGGGGGAACATCCATCATCAAAGAAGGCATCAGGAAGAACCCTGGCAGGTTCCGCGGGGCAAACCACGTGACCATCATCCTTAGATTCAACAGCATGCAAACCACCTTTTTTGTAGATTCAAGACTCGCATGGCACATAGGATGTGGCATATTCACATTGTTAATTGAGATTGTATGACGAGGGGCCACGATTGCTGGAATTGTTTCATCATCAGGCCCAGCAGTCTGTGAATCCAAAGAACGGACAGGTGTTGGTAGAGGTCGAGTAGCCTCTTCTTCTCTACGTCGTTTCACTGCCTATACGGACAAAGGTATATGAAACGGAATGGCCCAAGGTAATGGGTGGAACAAGGGATACCAAAACATCAGCAGGTCAACAAATTGTAGCAGGTCAACATGACCGGCCTCCAGTTCACGAAGTTCCGCTTCAAGTTCTTGAGGGTTCAGGTCACTAAGATCCGACATACCCGCTTCAGTTTTTACCAACTGAAGCCCTGCAGCTAAAGTCTCTGTGCTAAAAACCCTAGAAAGCAGCTGCCTAGGCATATGGCGCCCCAACTGTATAGGTCCACTGAACAGGCTGCATGATCAGGCAACCCAGGGATGTTGTAAGGACATGACACATGAAGGCTTGACATGCCCCCCCTGAATTTTCTTCATGAAAGGGATGCAGATGAAGTCTCAAACTACAGACCCGTTTTTTCCGCCCCTTACCCGGGAATTTCCGCCCCTTACCCGGGAATTTCCGCCCCTAATTTTTGGGGGTCATGAAGAAATTAACATAAGGATGCAATACTAAAGGTTTCATGAAGAATCTTCATGCATGAAGTTTCCCTTTTAGTAAGCCCTCTTCATGAAGTTTTTTGGCAAAACTCCATGCATGAAGGGAAACAAGCCTTCATGCATGAAGTTTTGATCAAAACTGCATGCATGAAGTTTCCCTTTGGGAAATCTTAGTCATGAAGTTTTCATTCAAAACAAGTTCTCTTTTAGCAAGCACTCTTCATGAGGTTTTTTTTTTACAACACCTTCATGCATGAAGTTTCCCTTTGGCAAGTCTTAATCATGAAGTTTCGATCAAAACTGCATGCATGAAGTTTCCGTTTGGGAAATTCTGGTCATGAGATTTTCCCTCAACACCACACTCATGAAGTTTCTCTTGGGTCAACCTCTTTTTCTGAAGTTTTGATCAAAACTTCATGCATGAAGTTTCCCTTTTTAGTAGGCACTCTTCATGAAGTTTCTGTTAAAACTGCATGCATGAAGTTTCCCTTTGGCAAGTCTTAATCATGAAGTTTCGATCAAAACTGCATGCATGAAGTTTCCGTTTGGGAAATTCCAGTCATGAGATGTTCCCTCAAAACCACACTCATGAAGTGTCTCTTTGGTCAGCCAGCCCCTTTTCTGAAGTTTTGATCAAAACTTCATGCATGAAGTTTCCCTTTTTGTAGGCACTCTTCATGAAGTTTTTGTCAAAACTGCATGCATGAAGTTTCCCTTTGTCAAGCCTTCATCAAGTTAAGATTTACCAAAGCAGCATTCATGAAGTTTTCTTGGGATTTTCCGGTCATGAAGTTTTTACATTACAAACTTCATTCATGGAGTTTCTCCTATCTAAACAAAAGTCATAACATGTTAACTCCTCTGAAAAGCCCGCAAAGATGATTGGTTTAAAATGATTACACTATAGATGCAGTTTGATTATGATGTCAATTGGATAGAATAATTTACGGACTCTAAGGTCACCCCAAATTACTGAATATTACATTCATAGGTTCGCGCGAACCTTGGTGCCATAGCCTTAATTGGTGCTTCAAGTATGAGGGGAAAACTCCATCACCTAGAATCATGCCCCATTTTTTGTCAGCACCTTCACAACGGTCAGCTGCAGGAAGGAAACTTTGCAAAAGACATCCTCGAAGATGCCACGTTCTGGCATCTGGATTGCATGAGACCTGTTGCTATAAATGTATATTTTATAACTTTTTGAACCAACAGTCAATACAGTAAATCAGGTTTGGGGACCACATGGCTATATATATATATATTTATATGCACTTACCATTAGATCTCCGTAGGCAAAAGGGGTCTCCACCCATCAGGAATGATGAGTTTTTTGGCCCCTCTGACGTATTGAATTACATCCCTAAGATCCGCTTCTTGTTCCCATGCTTTGCCCTCATCATCATAAGACATTGCCGCAAATTGCTCCTGTAGTGGCTCTGAAGACACCTGCCAACGCTGTGGGACTAAACCAGGATTGGGATTTCCAAAGCTAGCATGTGGAGGAGCTACTATAGCAAATATATAACATATATAACATATATAACATATATAACATATATAACATATATAAAATATATAACATATATATCATATATATCATATATAACATATAATTATATGACATATATGACATATATGACATATAGTATATATATATATATACATGTAATCTATCACGCCTCGACAGCAAAGGGCCGCCCTCTTGCATCAGACCGGAAGTCCGGTAATAGTGTTATCAGCTTGGCAGCATACTTGTAGGTATACTTCCTAAGTTGACTTCCCAAAAAGGTAATCGTGGACCATGTCTGAAGGAATTGACATGTCTAAAGTATGTCAAATGTAAACAAACACAATATCGACAAGATTCTGAGAGCCTTTAAGGCTGGAATTGCCCTTGAACTTTGTCTCTCCAGACTTGTTCTTGTAACGGGTTGTGGTTGGACGAGCCGTGGACTTTTCAGTAGCTGTCAAAGGTCCCCGATCAAGAGCTGCTATACGGTTTGAGTTGGCCCATAGCCATGTTCTTTTCCATGAATTGCATCCATATTTTCTCATCCAAAAAGCCACTTTTTGTATCTGAGCTGCATGGACAAGTTTGAAATTGATATGATTTTGAACCATAGGAAGGTTACCCCACACAGATATATATATATATATATCTGTGTGTGTATACTTAAACCAAGAGGGCCCAGCACAAAAACAAACATCCGCACGCCCAGGAACCTCCACGCCGTGCTTCCGGAGCTGCTCTAGAAACCAAACCCACCGAGGATGGAAGGCAATCAGGGAGTTGCCCGGGTTTTCTACCAGGAATACACCATTCGCTAAGTAGGTGATCAGCATCAAAATAACGCTTCTTCAGGGTAAATCAACTAAACTCTTGTGTGCATGTGGATTCAAGTGGAACCAGCCAATAAATCAATGCAGCGATGATAAGTTGAATTCAATTTTGAAGGGGGTTCTGTCTCCAAAACAATTTTGTGCCCAAGTCCTTGCTACAAGTTTGTTCCCACGTCTGACTCCCACAAATTCTTCGTTTCCAAGAGGTGTAAGAATACTTCGCCAAGTGCTTCCACGGTTCACTGGCACAAATGATGAACATACTATTGCTAGGAAGGCCGCTACAGCTTCCCATTCCGAAGACAATAGCAAATGTATGCATAACCTTGGGAGTAGGCTCTGAACATAAAACATATATAATCATTGTTTTCCCCATTGGCCAAAATTATTTAAATTTGTTTTGGTGCCATCCCGAACCATTTCCCCACAAACTGTTTGCAGTGGTTTTGATGGAAAAACAAGGGGTACCTATTAAGCTTGTTGCAGACCTGTAACACCAGGCCAGCGTTGCCATTCAAATCCATAGGTGGCCGCCGACCCATCCTTTTACCCCATTCCCTGGAATAGTCGATGTCCACCGCGGCAGTGGTAAATCCGCAAAGTTTTGCCAAGGCAGCAATTCGTCCCACACCAGCAAAATATTCTATTACTTGGTAAGGTGCATCATGATGTTTGGGAATGTCAAGCCACCAAACCAAGAGGACCAGAAGAACCACTACCTTGGCACTACCATCTTGCAAAATCATTTGTTGCAAAATTATGGCTGCAGGGTTTCGTTTGAGATTGAACAAAAAATGCATCCCAAGATTCTTTGGGCGTATTCACAGCTATCATACGCTTCACGAGGAGGTCAAATTGAGAGGGTGTCATGGCTGAAAACCGGCGACACGACGGCCAAACAAAGGTATACTATATACCATTGTGGTTGCAAGCCAATGTTGGTGCAAAACTGATCAACCCATATGATGGTATGTAGGGACCAGTACAAGTTCATGGGGCCAATTGATGTTGCATTATCCCTGGCTAGCCATCCCCTCTAGATTGAAGATATCCCCTGTAGATTGAAGATAGGGCAACACTTGTTTTGTCAGCTTCTGTTCGAGAAGGAAGATAATGGACATGGAAGGCAAAAACAGCTGCAATGCCAATCTCACTGACAGATGTGCATGCGACCCAGCTAAGCCCTCTGTTGTAAATAAAGTTCATTAGGATGGTGATGTCATAAAGGATAGCTCTTAGACAGGACCCTAAAGAACAATAGGAAACAAGCCGTGCCCACCTCTATCTGGGGGGCCACCGCCAAATTTCGCCAGGTTCATCCATCCCCTTGGAAGACCATAGGGTGGCATCAACCTGGCCGGAGCTACTGGGAGGCAGGAATCATTGGAAACACCCCTTTGCTGGAAATATACAACACAGATCCCCTATTCCAAAGATCTTTTGCACTGAGTTTGTGTTCTACACATGCATACACCTGTGTGTCACCACACGCAGGCACACACACATGCTTGGAACACTTATTGGAAAATATGCACGTATTAACATATGGGTCATCTAAGCCTTTGCATGCATATAATGAACTTTGGGCATGTTTTCCCATCTCCCCCCAAGGTGTTCTCACCAGGGTGTTTTCTTTTTCCACCGGATGAAGGCAGACAGCCAATCGCTAAGTACTGGCGCATATAGATTTGCAAGAACGCGTTGAAGCAGAACACATTCACTGCAGTAGCCCCTATTTGACATCCCCAAGAAGGATTTGCAGCCGTGGTAGCTGCCTGAAATTCACAACATTGTGAAATCGGACCCAACTAGGTGTTGATTCAACACCTCGAAAATAGAGCTCTCCTACAGGACTTGTGCCAAATCATATGGTAAAAATAAATCTTACTTACTTGTTTTTTTTCACGGAAACATGGTGTGAGAGTCCTGCATTGCCACACACAACCATACCGGTCAGAACTCCTAGGCCCCATTGGGAATTAATCATCAACAAAAACCAAGCCATTCTCCTCCAAGAACGTATCCACCTGAGCAGTGGCTGCTTCAGTCCACTTCTCGGGTGGGCAATCCGTCAAAGAATCATCAGCGGCAAACTTCTCCATGCACCATTCCCACCATTCCACCTGATAAGGGCGGAGGGGGACAAGTTGAAAACATCAACCTGCAAAACAAAGAATGGCCTGAAACAAATACAAAAATATCGTTGCTGGAATCATTGCTCAATAACATAATGTTGTTCAAATTATTTCAGCGCAAGTGTGTATTCCAAACCATCAATAATATGGTGCAGTAACCCTGGTATGTGAAAATCGATCTATATCATTGAAACAATACACTCACTATAAACCCCAAAAATACAAGTGTTTGTGACATGCAAGAGTGTAAAATTACCAGGCCTCCCACTGATAGATAGGCATCCCAAGGCTGTGAAGATGCGGGCACACATGGGAAGCAAAGATGTCCCTGATAGCATTGTACCTGTCCTTTGCTGGCGAAGTTTTGGGAGGAGGCCGGCGTGCAAAGGATTTCTTCCCCACCGCTGGCTCCAAAGGACGACGATCATCACCCGGATCAGCACCCCCCTCTTCACATTCTCCAGGGTGGCAATCAGCACCATCCCCATTGGTCACCCCCTCCTCCTGGTCCCATTGGAAAGCTGTGTTGATATCAGTTTTGCCATCCTGGGTGACAGGCTTATATTTGATGGGGGGTTCTTTCTTAGCATCGGGCTTTGCATCATCCTTGTCATCCTTCTCATCCTTGTCATCCTTCTCATCCTCCTGGGCTGCCTTTCCCTTTGATTTTGCCTTGGCCTTGGCTGCACCCTTGTCTTTGCTGCAAGCCCGTTTCCTGCCTGGTGCACCTTTTGCTTTAGCTGCTGGCTTTTCCTGGGAACTTGCTGCTGGGGCCTCTTCCAGGGTTTCATCACCTGATTCAACAACCTCAATTGTTTCAACCTTCTTCTTTCGACCTGCTTTGGCCTTGGCCTTGGCCTTTGATGCTGCTTTGCATTTTGCTGTGGGCTTTGCTTTTGCTTTCGGTTTTTGGGCCCATTGGTCTACCCGCATGACAAGTGGCGGCTCCCCAGAAACATCACCTGGAGGTGCACACTGCTCCAATTTGACATTGCTTTTGGGGGCTTCTGCAGGCTCGGACTTGACCTTCTTAGACGGTGGTTCTTTCACAGGGCTTTGGCTCGTCGGTGCTGGCGGATCTGCTTGCTGCCCCCCCTCTCCCAACGCAGGCTCGGACTTGACCTTCTTAGACAGTGGTTCTTTCACAGGGCTTTGGCTCGTCGGTGCTGGCGGATCTGCTTGCCCCCCCTCTCCCAACGGAACATCATCCTGTTCCATTGCCTCCGTCTCCATATTTTCCCCCTTGTGTTCCTCAGCCGGCTCTTGCTTTGGCACCGAAACCTGACCTTCAGTTTCCCCAACCTGTGTTTCTTCCAATTCAACCTGTGCTGCAACCTCAAGATCTTCTTTTGGCTTGTCATGTTCTGCTGTGGGGCTGGTATGCTTTGCTAGTTGTTTCCCAGGAGCACCCTCCACCCCATTCAAGGCGCTGCCACCAACATCATGTAGGGCAGATTCGGTAATGGTCTTTGCTGGCATGGGGTCCTTCGTCTCAATTGACTGGGGAGCGACCATAGGGGGTTCCTCTGACTCACCTCAAACCAGGGTGCAACCACTTATGCAAACCTTTTCAAGGACAGTTTGTGGCTAAAATCAAAATGTAACAGAAACAGGGAACGCACAATTTGAAAACACAACATTCTTTTGAAACCAACAGACCTGTGATCTGTTCCTCCAGGTTAGCTTTGCTGAAGTCACGGGCCAATGAACGACAAACCCCGGTTCCTGAAGGTGAACCCATTGGGAGTGAATCATCGATCTCAATCACAGGGCACCCCACTTGCATGTCAGCTGCTGCCTGGGTTGCATCATAGGCCTGGGTCTCCACAGCATCGCACATAGGCTTCTCCTTTTGCAAAGCTAGCAAATGCCTAGGTAGCCGGGAAACTGTCAAGGAAGGGTTGGCCCGGGATGGGGTTGACATCTATAAAGGATACTTTTTATTTTGCCTTTAGTGCATAATCGTTGGAGGGGTTAGGGTTTTACAATATCAAAACTTATCCGTTGGTGTTGAGACTAGATGCTTCAACTTGGCAATCCGGGCTTCAATGTCAGAACTGGACATTTTCTCCGGGACAAACGATGGCTTCAAACAAGGTTGGCAAGGCGATCCATGGACCAAAGGTTCACACGGGCTAGGAGTCTCCAACTTCTCCCCCACCTCACCCACGGCTCCCTCCACCTTTGCCTCAACCACCTCCTCCCTTGGCTCATCCCTTTCTGCCTTTCCTTCACCCTTCCCTGGCTCATCACCCTCCACCTTTGTCTCAGCAAGCTCACCTCCCTGAGGAAGCTCACCCTTCCCTGGCTCATCGTTTCCCTCAGCAAACTCACCCTTCCCTGGCCCACCTTCCTGATCATCTTCAGTCCACAGGGAAGTAGCATAGTAAGGGTCCATTTCCATGGGGGGGTCCTCAACCATCTCATCCTTCACTTCATAGAATTCACTCGAGTCTACTTCACCTGGGTCCTCATCCTCATCCTCTAGGTTCACCAGAGGTACAGGGCCTGGGGCCCTGGGGCGCCAATGCCGGAAGAGCTCGTCATAGAAGTCGTTCACCAAGGGGTCCTTATACAGAGAACAACTTGGCAGCCAACAATACTATCTGACATACAGGCTAGTATATAAGGCATCCAAAAAACTTACAGTTTGTAAAGGCCATAGCTGGGTTGAATAAAATCCCAAATCCAAGACTAATAAACACCTTTCTTCCATCTCCAAAAATATGAACTAAACAGAGGCCAAAGTTCCCTGCGGTTGGGGCTCTTTTCATTTGGTTTTCCAAACCCAGCTTTTCTGCAACCATAAGTGAATAGTTTCTTCAAGCCCCAACTATCTTGTTGCAGCAGCTTTGCGTTCAGTGGGTACTTGGCCGCGGTCTTCAGCGCGAACACCTGGGAGGGGTGGACCAACGAAACCAGATGTGCAAAGAGAGTCTTCAGTGTCTTGTTTTGTTTCCACCACCAATGTGTTGAAAAGACATGTCCACCTTGTAAACTTGTTAGCCATTTTTGAAAATATGATGTATGGGTAAACCACTGTCACACACACTACATGCTTCACCTGCTGCCAGATTAAAAAGTAGTTGCTTTGCTTTAAAAAGATCCTGTAGATACACATGTTTTTGGTGCAGATCATTTGCCTGCCTCAGCCCTCATCAAATCAATCCCGGGGGACTTGGCAACTTCCTTGGTCTTTGGGCACCAATATTTGGCCAAAATCCTAAGTGCTCGCACATTGAGGGCTATGGAGGGCATGGCGATTTGACCCACCATCTCCACGCCATTGACGACAGGCCAACGAAGCAACTTGCCTTGCTCCTTGTAGCGGAGGCGGGACCTGACAAATGGGTCATTGTCAAGCATCCCGGCTAAAGACTTTGGGTCCAACTGGATGTCCTCAGTCTCCACATCGGGTTTGGTCTGTGGTGGTGACGGCATGGCTGGAACGGGGCCAGAACTCAGAACAACTACAAGATAGTGGATATACAGTAAATTCATGGTCCGTTTAGTGCTTCTGTTTTTTTATGCATCGTTTGGCAACACTGTTTTCACATGCGTTTTTCACAGAGAGCTGTGGCTGCAGAGCCAGTGGATGCAAGTGTGTTGCACATGGCCACCCTGACTCCCATGTGCTTTCCTCGATCAAACCACAAGCTTTCATATAATTGCACATGATAGTGTTAATTAAATATATATAACTGTTAATAAAACCATCTAAGTCAAGGACTTCACTGCACTCAAGAGAGAATGAATAAGAGGATGTTCCAGCTGAAAGAGTCCGCCAACACCGGCTGCCTCAGGTAAGCTGCAAACATGAAAGAATGACCTTCGGAGTTTGAAGGGCCGCTCCACCAAAGTTTGTCTCACCTGCATGTGGCAAGATCTCAGTGGAACCAGTGTGGAAATGATGGGCCCTTTGATGCCTTATAAGCAGATTACTCAGCAATAGGCTGTGTTACGTGTGCATCTTTCTCCAACACACAAACGCAAACCCACACCATTCCCACCAACTTCGGCTGGATGCAGACGCCTGGCTAATGAAGCTTGGCCGCAGCTGTGGGCATCACAATGCTGCGTGGCACATGAGATGAAAAGGAGCTGCTTGAGCTGCTACACTTGGTATTACCAATGGTTATACTTGATCTGTCATTAGTTAATCAGTGGCACTCTTGGGACCCTGTGAACTTTCTGCTGCAAATGAATCTCAAGAGTTATCGATATAATATACATTTGGGATCTAGATTGAATTTGTTTGAGTAGGATCCATATGGGGGGGTCCTACTGGCGGTTCTCCAAATCATCCAAGTCATTAAATCAACTTTAGTATTGAAACCATATATGTTTTGGGGGTACCCCCATTTAGAATACCCCCATATCAACAACTTTCATTTACACCTCTTGGGGCGGCAGCACCACTGCCATCTCCCTTGAGCACAGCGGTGCCTGTGCTGCATGGAGTGGAACCTATGGGTGGGGTTTCCTAATTTGAAGTATGATATCAATGAAGTAAGTATGAATTGGGAAGTGATCATTGGGCATCCTGGTGAATATCATCACAAACATCAAGAAACATAAAAAACGACCCTAGTATGAAATTCATACCCAGATTTGAAAGGTCGAAATTCCCAGTAGGTACCAAAATTATACATACCTCGGGGGTTGCAGGTATATATATATATATATATCCCAGAAATAATCATCCCGCTACTTATTGAATTGGAGACATAAGCCTACTTCGCGATTCCAAACATAGTTTCCCTTGATTTATCATGTTTGTTAAACCAATCCATGCATTTTCTGTGAAAATGCCGTGCCGCGTTTGAATCCTCTCAGGCATTCAATCTCTATGTCACCTTTTTGGTCGTCAAGTTGAGTCCAGCCACGAGCTCATTCGTTGGATCCTCAGCGGGCCAACTGGGCGCTCCCTCTGCGGCCGAAGGAAGCTGTGTTGAAAAGTGGAACTTGCAACGGGCTTATGTACTAACAATAGAGTGCAATAGCCATTATGGTACAGTAAAGATCATTAAAGTATCCAACTGGGAACTGAACTGGACCTTGATTTTGTTTTATCCATGGGGATATGATGTCTTTATACGGCTATTCGGAACACTGTTTGGCTATCAGTGGCAAGGCGTCTAACTTGACCTGAGTCAAGAGGATGGATCATCCCCACAGAAAGGGGCATAGATATACCGAAATTCACTGGGGAATTCCATAACTGGTTGGCGCTTTGGAACCGTGGAATTTTTATGATTTTCCATATTAATTGGGAATTTCATCATCCCAACTGACTTTCATATTTTTCAAGATGGTTACAACCACCAACCAGATAAAAATGATGGGATGAGGATAGCTCATATACCATGTACTAGTAACTTGACAATTGCACATACTGTAGATATTCGACAGGGACCGACCATTCGTTGGTTGCAAGGGGGTGATTTCAACCATCTCCTGCAGCTGGCATTTCCAGACAGAAGGCCTCATTAAAATCGCTGACTTGAACCCCTAGTTGTGGTGTTTACAAACAGCATACCGTAATGACTAGGTTGACTACCACTTGCATGGGCTGAAATCTAGCAGTAGCATGGCCCATCATGGCCCATCATGGCCGCCCACAAACCAGTTGAACCCCCAAAATGACAGTCTAAAACCATGGGAAAACCATTGGAAAGTGGTGAATTCACTTAAAAAAGTCCTTAAAACCAGTAAACTGGATGTTCATGGAATTTTCCATCAGTTGTTGCGTTCGATTTCCAAGGATTTCCTTACGGGAAGCTGGACAACTTCCATCGTTTTTTTTCTAGTTACTGGCCCCACCAAGTCTCCGAGGCCGGAAACTTCAACAAATCTGTGGGAATTGTGGGTGCGCTCTTGTTTTTCGAGGCGCCAGAGAGGCTTTGATGATTTCGGGGGATGAAGCCTTTGACCACAATGGTTATTATATGATGGTTAATCTATGGTTAATCTATGGTTAATCTATGGTTAATAATTGGAATAACAATATATCTGGTTGGTGGTGACTGGAACCATGGAATTTTATGACTTTCCATTCATTTGGGAATGTCATGATCCCAATTGACGAACTCCATCATTTTTCAGAGGGGTGGGCTCAACCACCAGCCAGATGGGATTAGTTATATAGATGTTGACTGGGATTAGTTAACAGGTGTTTTTTCAGTTCACAGGTGCTCATCATTTAGTGTTTTCCACTTAATTGGGATTAGTTAAGAGATGTTTCTTTTAGTCAACAGATGTGACTAGTGAGTGGGTGATCATCCAGTGGGGGTGAAGGATCAAAAAAAAATAAAAACGCATCAAAAAAAATATCCCCATAAGTATCAAAATAAAAATTGATTTGCATCAAAAAAATA
>Ga0126342_10001854_pt1 | contig 31351 bp, 20 predicted proteins | sample Cyp1metagenome_FD_92528 | JGI IMG/M metagenome (GOLD analysis project Ga0126342, IMG submission 92528) | Coral microbial communities from Lord Howe Island, Old Settlement Bay, Australia - Cyphastrea 1 metagenome | ecosystem: Host-associated > Invertebrates > Cnidaria > Coral ...
TATATATGTACATATCAAATACAACCACTGGAACCCTGGTGAATTTGATTAGTTCATTTCAGGACACCCATGTGGAAGATATTGGGGATAGTGAACTGCACCCATAGCGCGGTCCTACGCAATTCACCTACCGCCTATGCATATGGCGTGTGGTTTTCTTGTGGTTTGCGTGTGCTGTAATTAGATTCATGTGTATTTATTTATGTATTTATTTATTTATTTATCTATTTATTTATATATATATACCATTATTATTATCATTATTATTACTATTATTATTATCATTATTATTATTCCTATTGTTATTATTATTATATGCCCTCCTGCAAACTAACATAGATGTGGAAAACCCACCGTTTTTCCTAAGGAAACCATGGGTTTTCCACATCTGTGTTAGTTTACCCCAGGGTGTATGTATATATATATATATGGAGGTGTCCTAAAATTTGGGTCTAGTATTGAAACCCATGGTGACTTGGGGATCCCCCATTTTATGAAACCCCTACATATCATACGTTTGATACTCTACCGACGCTAAGGGCACCAAAGGATCCTCAAATTGGGCCTCGCCATGGACATGGAAACAATAGGTAAATCGTCTTCAAATCACACTTTCCATGGCTACGTTACTTGGAAGTGCAGTTCCAGGTAGTGGATAGACATAGGCTTTATATCCGAACGAACATGGGGGTTATTTCACCATGGCTACGTCCACTGGTTTCACCATCAACTTCTCTGGAAAGAAATCAGCCCCATCCAGTTGTTACATGTGGGGTTCCTAAAATAGGGCTATCCGCAGTTCTCATCCACTTTAGTAGGATTCTACATTTTGAATCATCCAGCTATTGGGGTACCCCATTTTAGGAAACACCCACATGTTCATAGTCCCCCCAGTTATAAATTGGTTTATAAACCCCAATAACTAGTTCGTTATAAGTATCATAAACCATAGTGAAATTGGAGTTATAAACGCACCAACTTAGCGTTCACAAAAATCAACTATAAATCCCATGAAAAACCCACATCTTCCTATGGTGTCCTATTCCGGGCTTCCTTAGCGTGGCTATCGACCATTTCGAAACCATCCAATCTGCACCTTGACCCTTTCTCTCGCCAGTCCCAACTCTCGCGCCTTGATGGTGTTTTCATTGACGCATTGGGTCCTGAACGGTGAGGGATGTGCGCACGAACCTGTTGGTCTAGAGAAAGATGGGGGATGTGGAATATAAAAATCGATATATCCAATGTATATCCAATATATATCCATTTTTTTGATTATATAGAAGCTTTTATTATCTAAAAAAATGTCTACAAATGTGTATATATATACATAATCGAATATCTATATATATATATTATAGATAAGAATACACATGTATTTATATTTATGTCTGGGTCTAAATCTATATCTGTGTCTATATCTATGTATGTGTACATACATATATGTTATGTAGTTCTATGTTTATAGTTTTACCTATGTGTATATGTTCTTCAGTTTATATCAAAATGCTGTCAATATTGACATTAGTAATTAGTAATGATCTATGTTTTTGTTCGTACATTTATATGTAAGTGTATATAATATATAGTATAGAACATGATATTGTATATATATATACAACAAATTTCGCGTTCTACGTATATCTATATGTACGTGTATATATATGTATATATATATATACGTATAAGTATACATATTACGTATATATATATATATACATATATGCGAATATATAAGTGGATATGTATATATATATACATGTTTTATTTTATAGTCTTAGGCCAACTTAGTTACTCAGTAACTGGATAGAGTTTTGGGGGTACCCACTTCGATGGATTTTTGCTCGGAATCGGGGACAAAAAAACCGCCAGGGTCATCGCTTACTAAGTGGCCTGGTCCGTACACATACAAAAAACTATGGAAAATGGTGATTTATAGTGGATTTACCCATTAAAAATGGTGATTTTCCATACATCACTATGGAATTTTCAATAGCAAACTGTTAGCTTCTTTTGATCCGGTAGTGTTCCACGTAATCCAAACTTCGGGATCTTTTTCAGAATCGGGATTCTGACCCCAGACACAAACTGATCTCAAACTTTCAAGGGGGCCGTGCCTGAAAAAGATGTGGGTTTCCCCCATTGGATTCTTTGTTATATATATATATCCCTTGTGGCAAACTTTATATATATACAGTATATATACCCCTGCTGAATCCCCATAGATTCCCCAGTCATTTGTTGATTTTCCCAACCTTGATCTCCGACAGCGACAGCATCACAAAAAACGAGAACCGAGTCTCTGGAGAAAGCAGCCGGTGGTTTCTTGGTAGATGATGGATTGGCACAGCCTCGGTATAGTTTCTTGGAATATTCATGGCATGGGATACTGATGAATGATAGTAATATCTACCATAAACTATGGTAATATGGTACCCTCTGGTAAATTAACATAGACCCTGCCAGATAGGATTTGGAAGATTAGTGAAACCATTAAAAATTGGTGATTTTCAGGGTCGAACTGTTTATTTACCAGAGGGTATAACCCACTTATAAATGGGATTTCTATATCAGTAGCTGTTTGGATAAGCAAATAACTTTTTGATTGTTTTATTGCTCCAAACACCCCAGGTACAAGGGAGATTTAAACAAGTGTAAATATAGATGTAAAATAACCAATGTACCCCCCTTGGCCCTTGTGGCTATCATTTACCTATAATGAGTGGAGCAACCCTAATGTTTCTCCCCATTAGTCCATGTGCCACCATCTTCAAGATTGGCCCCCAGCTACCCACCAACAGCAAACATATTGTTCGTCTTATTTTCCGTTATATTCCACTGATATCCCTTTACAGTATATCTCCAAAATTGTTGGTTAAATCCACATCATATCCTATATCATTATATACATCAAATGTATATATCATAACTAATAACGAACCATCCTCATATCCTGGTTATAAGTTGGTTCTATTACCCTCTGGTAATTGAACATAGCTGTTGAAAATTACCAATTTACTTCCATGTTTTACGGATTAAAATTGGTGAATTTCCATAGCTAGGTTAGATTACCAGATGGCAGTCAAGGCTCTAGTTGCATTGTATAGTTGACCAGTGGCTGAAACGCCCACTGGCTGCTGGTTTAGTTGTAGGGTTTTTATGTATATACCCTCTGGTAATTTGTTACATAGCTATTGAAAATGGTCCATTTATAGTGAGTTTTCCCATTAAAAATTGTGATTTTCCGTAGCTATGTTTGTTTACCAGAGGGTATCCAAGCAAACATGGGGATGATTTGAACATGGTTATATCCATAAGCCCGCTTCACCTCTGGCCTGCCCAAGCATCACAATCCACAATCCAACACCCGTTGATAGGTGATTTTGTTCTCATTGTGTCCCAATGTTTATCCAGATACCCTCTGGTAATTTGTTACATGGCTATGGAAAGATCCACCATTTTTCATGGGAAAATCCACTATTTCGATGGCCATGTTCAATAGCAAACTGTTAAACGTTTACCAGGCCGGGTATATCATGATATAGTCCATTATATATATCCACATGATACACCCTCTAGATTTCTGATATGGACACCCATTCATTTTAGATGATCTTCTCATATGATTTTGTTTATCGATTGGATTTCCCACATTGGAAGTGCAGTTGCAGTACCATTCATCTTCCGGAAAAATCCCATAGGTTTTCCACATCTCGAACTTAGTTTATCCCAGGATACCCGAAATGGTAATGACTGTTACAGTTTGCGAACTTGAAAATGGCCCAGTCGAAATAGTTGATTTCCCTGTGAAAGATGGTGAATCTTTCCATAGTTATGTAACAGTTTACCAGAGGGTAAATCCCCATCACCGTGAAAAATCCCAGGACGTCACGAGTTTTCCGATCAACGGATCCAAAAGGATGGTAAAAGGATGGTTGAAACCCTAGAAATCATGGGATGTTTACCATCTATCATCATCTATCATCATCTATCATCTATCCTTTACAGGGAGTTTTACTATCATCATCTAGCATCTATCCTTTACAGGGAATTTTACTATCATCATCTAGCATCTATCCTTTACAGGGAATTTTACTATCATCATCTAGCATCTGACTAATGGATAAACCATCTATCAACTGGTGATTCGGATTTCGCTGGCCCATCCACAGTTGTTCATGTCCACCTTTCTACCACCGTAGGTATCGCCAAAGAACGGGTCGGCACTGCACTGTGCCTTACAGAAGGTCACCGAGCCTAAGGTAGCAGTGACTGCGGAGGATTTAATGGGATTTAATAGGATTTAATAGGAATTGATAGGAATTAATACAGGATGGAGCCCCATTAACTATAGTTATATCTACCATAAACCATAGAATTCAGCCACTTAACAGCGGCAACGGTTCACGCTATCTGAAGGGGGCCCCATCCTGTAGGATTTCATATGATTTCATGGACTTTGATGGGACTGTGGGGACTTTACTGCTGGGGATGTCATGGGAATGGATAGCCTTTGGTAAACATACAAGAAAGATCAAGAAAGCCATGGGAAAACCCAAGAAATTTCTTCGGAAAATGATTTACACATGGCTTTTCCACATCTATGTTGGGTTTCCCCTACGAAACGCATTGGGATTTAATGGACATTTTACAAGGGGAAAACGAAGCATTTGAGAACGGTGAGACCCGCGTTAACTGCTGGGTTGATTTGGGTGCATAACTTAACTGGAGGACCTGACCTTGTATGACATAATGTGATATCATTGCGCGATAAAAACCTTGAGATAGTGGTAGGTCTATGTAAATGTATTTTTAGTGGTAGAAATCGTCTAAAAGCGGGATGTAAATGGCAAAAAGGATGGTGTAAACATAGTAATGAATCATGAACATTTACCTATATAAGTTGCTTATGCATTGCAAAAGAACAGAAAAATACTTGTATATGTTGTCCGTGAACGAAGGTTCCAGATGCTTTGAAGCGCAACCAGAAGATTCGGAGATGACATGATAATAAATTATATGAAATGGTATGAAATGATATGGAATGATTTGAAATGATTTGAAATGATGTGAAATGATTTGAAATGATGTGAAATGATTTGAAATGATGTGAAATGATATGAAATTTTTGAAGGACAAAATGTCGGAAAAAAATATCAAGTGCTTGGAAGTCAGATTGTGAAGTAGAGAAGTTCAGAGAACGTGAAGCTGCTAAAACCCTGGTTTATATTGAAAAAAAATGAAAATAAACAAAATAACTGGATTGAATGTTTTTACGATATTTAATGGCATACCCTCTGGTAGTGTGTTACAGAGCTATAAAATAGCCGATTTACCAATTAGATTATGAAATATTGTGATTGTCCATAGCTATGTTAGTTTACCAGAGGGTAGACATCGGCAATATATGCCTTTTTGGAAGATTTTGAGGGTATTTGTCCAACTTGGACAATTCCAGAACAATGGTTTCACCACCGTATGAAAATATCACATGAAGATAGAAGACATGAGGGATCTGAACTTGCCTGGAACCTTTAAAAAAGGGGGACCCACTCTTAAGTACACCATTGGCACAGAAAATGGTCAGAAAATGTGAGAAAAGATCCAACATCTCCAGATCTTCCATCGATTTTCCGTCGTAGTATCTTGCTGATAAACTGCCAATGACTCGTAAGTTACCCCTGAAAGTCTTTCTTTGGGGATGTTCAGGATATCTGTTTGATGCAAAATATTGCGATTTTTCGTAAAATGCTAGTTTTTTTGCCCAAAACTTCTACCGTAAATTATGATTCTAGGATATTTTAGGTATGTACGATGGCCAATCTTAGATACCCTGAAAAAACATAAAGTTCTCAGCTGGTGAACATAGATAATCCCATCTGAAAAGACTATCAATTGGATTAGTGATTCACTATCCATCTTTCAGAAAAAAAACCTGACGAAATTGAATTTCCCCACGGATAAATCCCTAATAAATCTAGATAACATCCCTACAATGTGAGGCCCCCCAGTTATAAGTTGGTTTATAAGCCCCAGTAACTATAGTTATAGTACCATAAACCATAGCTATTGGAGTTATAAACCAACTTAGCTAGCTTGGGGGCCTCACATTGTAGAAATCTCCATGACAGTACCGCCTTTTTTACCCTCCAATCCTGCAGCATTCCTGCATTCCCCAAGGTGGTGCCCAGGGACGGTGCCCAGCATAGGTGGCCAGACGAACTCCCGGAAACCTCGTTGTGTCATGGGATGGAAACGAGGATGGAAAGTGATTAGTAGATAATAGTTATCTATAGTAAATAGTAAATAGTTAATGTTAGTAAATAGTTAATAGTGATAGTTAATAGTTATAGTTATAGTTATTAATAGCTAATATACTATTAGTAAATAGTTAATAGTTAGTGAATAGTTAATAGTAATAGTTATAGTGATTAATCCTATAGTAGATAATAGTGATTGATCCTAGTTGAGCCCTACCCCTCTGAAAAATATGAGTTCGTCAGTTGGGATTATGAACTTCCCAACTGAATGGAAAAATAAAAGCCATGTTCCAAACCACCAACCAGTTATAGTAAATAGTGAATAGTTAGTGAATAGTTAATAACTATTACGACTATTATAGCTATTACAACTATTAGGATAATCAATAGTTATATTTATATAGTATCCCATTAGATACTATTAAAAACTAATCAGTTTCACTTGAGTATTACACCTAATGATTATAACTAATCGGTTTCCAATGATCAACTAATGTATCAACTAGTAACTATTGATGAGTACAATAGTAATGATTATAACTATTGCTGATTATAACTAATCAGTGTCCATCATCAATAGTTATAATTCATTAGTTATAATAGTAGTCATTAGTTTACCCTCTGGTAAACTAACATAGCTATGGAAAATGGCCCATTTATAGATGGTTTACCTATTAAAAATGGTGATTTTCAATAGCCATGTTAAATTACCAGAGGGTAATACACATGACTCAAATCTGCGAGTCATGTGATGATTACAAACCCAAAAAATAACTTGATGCACCGACTTACTTTGGAAGATCACCCCAATTTTTCTGTAGTTCACTCATTTTATAGAAGGCTTACCCTCTGGTAAACATACAAAAAGCTATTGAAAATGGCCATAGAAATAGTGGATTTTCCCATTAAAAATGGTGATTTTCCATAGTTATGTTAGTTTACCAGAGGGTACTCCACGCATACTGCCGCATGCTAAGATGATGGGCTTTGCCAATCTTGGATAACCCAAGCTGGTTACATACCCCATTAGACTGGCTAAACCATAAAGATCCATAAAGTACCCATCCAGGGTTTTTCCAGGCTGTTTCGATATCTCAGATATCCATAGATATCTGAGACATGGTTCTTCCCTAGGTTCTTCAGCCCTAAATCCCCTTAAGTCGTTCCAGCATTCTAAGGATGAAGTTGTTATGATATAATGTGATTCTATATGATTGTTATTAGATATCATTGGAATGGATGGTGATTCCCAGGTGTTGGTTTTTTTTTGGAATGTCTGGTGTTACAAGTTACTGGAAATATCCCAGGTGTTGGACAAGCTGAATGAACTTCCATGGAGGTTTCCTAGGTCATGGAGGTGCCCCAAATCCATCGCTTGGAGTCATTCCAACCAGCAATGTTTCCCTACATGTGGGTCTCCATGAAAATGGGATATGCCAAGAAAATGGTCTCCCTTCGGTAGGGAAAATGACGACGAGGATGCGAGGATGCTGATGCTGATGCTGATCATGATGAGGATGACTACGACGATGAGGATGATGAAGATGAGGGTGATGGTCATGGAAATATAATATGTATGTATATATATATGGTGATTCTATATTATTGTTATTATATATATATATATATTATTACTATCTTTTTATTATTGTTATTATCATGATGCAGTATGTCTTCTTGTTTCCCCTGATTCACACCCATTGATGCCATCTCTTTGCCAAGATAGTGCAAGTTAGAATGGTTCCAAGTGCGGGTATCATTCCACAAGGTCATAACTGACTTATCGCTGGTAAAGGATTTCAGTTTTCTGACTTTCTGACTTATAACTGGTATTTCGGGTAACTCTATATCCCTCTTGCTGCTGTTTCACGCTCCAAGCGGCTCCAACATGGCGCGATAGGCCTTGTAGCCATCGCTTCCAGATTGTCGCGTCTGAATGGGTGCATAGAGACTGGTTTCGCTGGACCTGCCCCGGGGCTCCAAGTTTTGGCCAAAATCTGAGGCTTTTTTGGGGGGAAAAAAGAGGTAAGAGTACGGTTGAAACCCGTGTTTATACCATTACAAAATCGCGCCAATTCTATCCAATTCTGGAAGTGAAGGGGTGATCTTACTTTCTCTTCGCGGCTGAGAATCTGCGATAAAAACATAGTAACATAGCGTCTTCGTGTGACATAAGCAAAAGAGAATGGGAATTGAACCACGGGAAGATTGGATATGATTGCTCCCCTGGGATATATAGAGGGCTTGACCATTGGTGAACACGAACGGTATATCTCCAACAGGTCATTCCATTTAGTCCTGGTTGGTGAACGGGATTCTGGTTGGTCGCGGATTATGATTCAATGGATTGGTTTAAGGGAAAATTTACTGGTTTAAGCCCCATATTTAATGGGAATATCTATGGTATCTATGGTTTCCGGTTAAGATTTTCCCAACAAAACCAATCCATTGAATGATAGTCCCCAACAAATATTGCTGAGTATAATCCCCGACACCTATCATCAACCAACCATAATTTATCAATTCTATCCCCATAGGGTTCCCATATCTTTGCTAGTTAAACCCCCAATGATAACCCTGGAATTGTTGATGGTTACCCTCCCAATAAATTCTTTGACCTGAAAATCGTCCATTTTGAGTGGAAACAAAAGTCTTCCCCAAGAGTTGTGGCAGGGTCTAGAAGTAAATTTGGGGGAGGCTTCACCAAGAGTATGTGAGAAAATATGGATATTACCCTCTGGTAATTTAACATTGCTATTGAAAATGGCCATTTATAGTGGAATTTTCCCATTAAAAATGGTGATTTTCCATAGTTCTGTTAGTTTACCAGAGGGTATGTGAGAATATGGATATTGGAAGGGATAAGGATCCAACTTATTGGGATGATATGAATTTCGAGGTATTTCAAACAGATCCAAAGCCCCAGAAATGCCCCAGATCCCAAGCCCTGGTCATAAAAAACTACAGGAAGCTCATCTCTACAGGAAGCCCATGGAAAGCCTCTCTTTTTAATGCTACCATCGTTTCCGGTGAAGATGCCTCTTAAAGCCTGCAAAAAAGGAGAGATTCTTAGCTGGTGAGTAAGTAGATAATCTCATACCGAAAGACAATCAACTGGATTAGTTTCTAGCCATCTTTCAGATTGCTTTAGAAATCCCATATCCCCATTTTCTAAATCCCATATCAAAATCCCGTTTGTGTTGATGGTTAAGCTCCCCTATCTTGTTGATGGTTAAAATCCAGAATCCCCATTCCGAAACCCATTTTTCACCGATGTTTTGATGCTTAAGAAAACCATAAAAATCCCATAAAAAATCCATAAAAATCCCATAAAAATCCCATATCCCTAGTGTTTCACCGATGTTTTGATGCTTAAGAAACCCATCTCAAAGTCCCAGATGTGATGGTTAAGTCGATGGTTATCGATCCCAAGAGTCGCCAAGGGACCAGAGTGAGACGTCCATCCTGAGGATTTTTTGTCCAGCCGAAAAAATATTCGGAGGCGGATATCATGGGATATGATATGTGTAATCATTGTATAACATATTATTATTATAGTAATAATAGTACTAGTAACAATAATACTATATATATATGTAACAATAACAATAATAATAAAAGTAATCCTGATAATGACAATAATCATAATAGTAATAACAGTAAGTAATATATATATATATATGGTGAGGCTACCAGTTATAAGTTGGGTCAAAAAGCCCATGAACTAGTTTGTTATCTCCCCAAACTAACTTAACTAGGTTGTGCGCGTCAACTTGGCGATCGTTTGGGGGGACCACCTTGTGTATAGTGTATATATATATATATTATAGTACATATATACTATATGTATAATATCATGTATATATATAATATCATGTATATATATAATATCATGTATATATATATATATAATATCATGTATATATATAATATTATGTATATATATACATATAATATTGTAATATATATATATATATATATAATATCATGTATATATAATATCATGTATATATACAATATTATGTATATATAATATTATGTATATATATATATATAATATTATATATTATATGTTATATATAACATTTTATGCTATAATTATGATATATATATATAAGCCAATAAATATCCAAGTTAGTAACTTAGTAACTGGTTAATCTTGGTGGGATTGGTGCGTTAGCCTAGAGAGTTTTGAATGAAAAATACCCCTGTGATCCTCCCAGCAAACCATCAAAAAATGCGTCAAAAATAGGGATGTCACTATCGAAATTGGAACAATTTCATGGGAAGAACGTAGATGTATGTAGATGTTAGATTATAAATTGGAATGTCACCAGCAAAAATTGGGGGTTATGTGCTATGAAAATTTATAATCATGGTCATAGACATATGAAGTAGACATGGGTTGACAATCAATCAGACTGCCAGCTGCACACATGGAAAAAGAAAAAGCAAAAAGCACAAGGTGAGGCCCCCCAGTGATGTTTGTTGTCTTATAAACCCGTTAGCTAGTTCGTTATATCCCCCATAAACCCTAGTCAATCAAGTCACAAGTCAATTTAGCTATCATAAATCAGCTATAAATCCCATTAATTCATATTAATTCCAAAGGTTTGTTGGTTAAATCCAAGTTTTTCCTTGGTTTTTCATAAGTTAAATGACCATTTTCCTATGGTTCTTCCTATATGGTTCTTCCTATGCATCTAGCTGACCCAGCGTCTCTTGAAACTCCGCATGCTTCTTGCACACCTGGATATGGGCCATGGCTGTGTGTCTGAAAATTGGGTATATCACCCAAAAATTGCCATGTCAAATGGGAAAATCATGATCATATAATCATATATGATAGGATTAGGTCTGATAATCCATTGGAACCGGGGATGCCCTATTTTCAGACAACTCCATATTAATATGGATGTATTGGAATTAGTAGGCTTTAATGTGATATAAATGGATACAATGCTTAACATCCATTCACAAAGATTGATAATGGGATGAATGTGGATTACCCGGTATTTTTTTTCCACATAGCTATGGAAAAGGGTCCATTTGTAGATGTTTTACCTCTTGAACATGGTGAGTTTCCATAGCAAACTGTTGAAGAACCAGGCTGAGTCATTCCCCCATTGGGGATGCTTCAATTCGGTGTTCAAAACCCTTGTGGAGCCGTAGCACGATGGCAATTGTCCCACTACAAGTAGCATCATTTTCCATCCATTTCTTCTACAGGAATTTCAAGGGACGTTTTCTCGACATTTTTCGACATTCCCCGGGAATAGCAAGAAATCTCAATCATGTCGCACCAGTTCCCCAAATGCAAGTGCTCAGAACTAAAAATTTGCCATACGGTCGCAGTAAAGTATAGATGCAGGTTTGTCTTAAAAGAAGTTGAATGGAGAATCATCATTTCCTGCATGAAAAATGTACCCTCCAGTAATTAAACATGGCAATTGTATGGTGGATTTTCCATTGCCATGTTTGAGTACTACAGGGTAGTTTTACAGTAATTCTTGGCATAGTCCTTTAAAAATCCACGAACCGATGTAGGAAATTCTTGCATAGAAAGACAACGTAAACTAGTTGGTGCTTTCAATCCCCGGAAAAAATTGACGAATGCCCTTTTTTTGGATCAATGAAAGTTATATCACCCAAACCAACTAGATCCGAAAAATGTGTGGTAGATGAGCTTCCAAAACAAGCAACATCAGTGGCCAAACATCGCAGGTTCGCCAAAGATCACTCCGGTGAATTTGGTGGCTGGGGAAATGTTCGGAATCACAAAGCGAAGTTGGTGTAGTAGGCTCTAAGAAGAGTGACATGATGTAACCATAGTTGAGGTGGATTATATTGGGGAACCCCCCTAATAAAGCATGGTTTATTCATCTGGGCTTAACATTATTCCATATCTTAACATATATTCACTAAATCCCATGTTCCTTATAAAGGTCAATCATGTATATATATAATATGTTCCATAGTCCATTTCAGGGGTTGGTAAATGTCCTAATTGAACATCACCCAAATATTGGGGAGATTTCATCTCCAACAGATACTTGTTGTAGTGATGTTCAAAATCCCCAAGCCATGGGACATTTACCAAACCCTGATTTACCCTCTGGTAATTTAACATAGCTAGTGAAAATGGCCCATTTCTGGTTGATTTACCTATTAAAGATAGTGATTTTCAATAGCTATGTTAGTGTTAGTTTACCAGAGGGTAATCCCTATGAATCACGATTTCGGAGCAATCCAATGCAGGTCGCCGGGCCTTTGTGTCAACGTCATAGGACGCTGCAACGCAGTCCTGCGTTGAAAACGTCCAATTGCGGTTTGCGTCAAGGAATGGCAACCCAAAAAATATGTGGAAAATATATGGAAACATTGGGATTTCAGGACATATGGATAATGGGGGAAAAAAACACTTTTGAAGCGGATTTAATCGTCAACAATAGGGATTGTTGATGGGATTTCATGGAAATATGTCATTGATTTCATTGGGTGAATGGGAAATAACCAACAATATGATATTCAATGAAACAAAGAATATTGTTCCATATTTCCCGCTGAGTTCCGAACAGTTTCACTGGTTCTATATCGAGATGTTCCCGCTTGAAAAGCAGAAATTTGCTAAGTCGCATTTTCAACCATGGTGTTTACCCTCTGGTAAACTAACATAGCTATTGAAAATGGCCCAGTCGAAATAGTTGATTTTCCCATAAAAAATTGTGATTTTCCACAGTTATGTTAGTTTACCAGAGGGTATTTCAAAGATTCACAAACGAAATGGTCATCCGCTGCTGTCCGTTTCTTATTTTGCGAAATGGACGAGGACGAAAAAAAACTTTCTACCCATCCAGTGGTCAAGCCCCGGCACCCGCTCGGTAGTTTTCCACATGGCCCTGCAGCTAGGAGCTGAAAGTATGGGAAAAAAGATCGGAAAGACATAGGAAAACACGGGAAAAAACATAGGAAAAGATGGGAAAATGAATGGGGTAATACTCAAAGTTGGGATTGTGAAATCAAATTTCAACACCTGACGATCACTAGCCACCAAAGTAGACATGAGCTTCAAAAACCTGGTTGCAAAATGTTGCAAAGTGGTTCTACTGTTTCTTTACAACTATTCCAATAATGGATTGTTGGCTGATCCCTTTTCAACAAGTAGAACCCCGATCTCTACAATAAACCCATGGCGTTTTGACACTGCTCAAATGGGCAGTGTTCTAAATCCCTCTCTCATGCCATTATACTGGTCAGTTACTAGGAATTCCTATAGTCGATTATGATACTTCCCTATATATTGGGTAGTATGATCGCCTGTAATAATCAACCAATTGGGCAATAGGGGTTTACCAGCCACTGCTCACCTAAGATTTTCATAGTTCACCTTCAAGTTGTGCTGTTTCAATCACCATGTTCTCCTTCTGAAACCACTACTTAGATGATAGATCTGCCCCGTGAAGAGTGACAGAACTTAACCACTCTCCTCATCGTGACAACATCGCTGCTGGCATTCCTCCAGGCTGGGGCATCGGAACCCCGTTCGGGACGAGATGGAGAGGTCGGTAACTTGGTTCATTGCTAAAGTGATGGATAACATCAACCAATTGACCTTAGGATAATTGGATACACTTAATTTATTGGATAATTGATGTTAATTGGATACACTTAATCAGCCCATTGGATACCATTAATTATCAGTGTGTCTAATTATTTACGGAGTGATACCAATTCACCCCAGGATAATTGGATACACTTACTTAATTTACTGAAAATTGGTATCTGCATGCTAATGATGGATGGATTTTTTATGAGTAAACGAAGGGCCTTCCTTACTTAGCTTAGTTTATTTGTAGGGTTTTTGGATGGAAGCAGACATCAGCTTACAATTTGGAGGGCCCTTCCTGCTGTTTGGCATTTTGCAATTGTGGCATATGACGAGTGTTTCTGCTGAACATCCCCCAAAATGAACAGAGCAGTCTTGGGTAGGATGTGAAGAACTAGAATAACCATCCACATCACAAGATGTTTCTTCAAAATCTGATTTGGGGATGGGTCAATACCTCTGTTACCATCCTATCATGTCTAGAGGGGTTTCCATAAATGCGGGTACCCTCAAAAATCCGAGAAAAAAAAATAGATGATTTGGGGGTACCCCCATTTTTTCGGACCATTTCGATGTCACCAGAGCACCACGCTATCCCCAGTATCTCCTTGGGAAATTGAAAAAAAACAACCAGAAAGGTGCTTTCTAGCAGCAGAGTGCACCTAAAAATTACCAAACAAAACATGCAAATATGCCCTAACGATTGTTAATGATTACCAATTATTGTTAATGATTGTTAATGATTATTAATGATTGTTAATGTCCTCCTCTATGACAAAACAACATCAATTTACTCCTTCCAGCACTCTCCAACTTCAAAAACGCATATATATTCGTTGAATCCATGATCATAGGCTGGTAAATTCCCAGTGGTTTCTCATTGATAGGTAAATTTTGAGTTTCCGAAATTTTGCGACTGTCAAAAATCGCATGTGTGCTGCGTATATTTCTTGGTTGTTATCACCATTTCAGTTGCTAAAATCCCCATTTAAGCATTGGTTAAATCATCTAGATCTACCGGTCAAACCACAATCTGTAGCCGCTTTGACTGATAAATCCTACGTTTGTGGCTAAACAATCCACGTACGTTGGCGCAGTAGACTTGGTTTCCGGTAATTTAACATAGCTATGGAAAATTGCCCAGTTACAGGTGAATTTCCCATTGAAACCTCCATGTATAAGAAATTGTCCATTGCCACGCTTGATTACCAGGGGGTAAATCTTTACTTTCTATTATATAATTTTAAGTATTCCAAATGATATAAGACGATTTTTCCGTACGAAAAGTCGTGATTCTCGGTAGCTATGTAACAAAAAAGACCAATGGGTATCTCAGTGTGTCCCCATTAAATACAATAAAAACGCATTAAATTCGATTCAATCCCGTATATTTCATGATCACAAAAAATTAAATTTAAAAAAAAACATAACTACATAACCCTCAAAAAATGTAAATCTAGTTTTTGGGAATCTAAGCTCCATCATGGGTCCCAGGGCTGTACAAAACCTTCGCCATAGCCGAGTGGAATCGAAGCGGCATGGCCGAGGACGGCTGGATCTCGCAGCTCCCAATGAGGCATTTGTGCGAGTCCAAGCCCCGCTGCTGTTTCAAGCGCAGCAAAAGAGTGAGCACCATAGCGACTATAGATGATAGAGCAACCAGATATGCCTGTTGAGATTGCAGTATTTTGGTCAATTAAATCTCATATATTCCACTATAATCCCATGAAATCACCATGAAATCCCCATCATATCCATGTAAATCTCCATTGTTGTCGGTTAATCGCTAGAAATCTCCATTATTGACACCTTACTATGGTTACTCCCAGTAAAAAAAAACATCAAATCTTATTCATTAATCTCAATACCCTCTGGTAATTTAACGTAGCTATTGAAAATGGCCATAGAAACAATTGATGTACCCACTAAAAATGGTGATGTTCCATAGCAAACTGTTACCAGAGTGTGATCACCATAAAATCCCATGATAACTCCAAAAAAAATCCCTTAGAACTTCCCATCTTTCGCAGCTTCAAACAAGACCCTCATAGAGCACCTCCCAGGTCTCATAGAGCTGCGAAGCATCCAAGACGCCGTCGTTGCTCCAACCTGCGGTGTCTTCTGTGGCGCCAAATGGGGTGTGAAGTCCCGGGAAAAATGAGGAGTGCATGGCAAATTCCCAAGGGGAATATGGATTTCATGGCAAATTCCTTGGAAAAATAGGGATTTAACATGATTTAACCATGCATAGTTGGGAATTCACCAACAATGACTGGTGATTGAACTTCACCTCAATGATGGATTTCATCATGACCAAAATACCATATTTGTGAATCAAGTTGTTGCCATCATGTGGGATTCAATCCAATAAAAATGCCAACGAAAAATGGCGCAAATGGTTCTTGGGGACAAATCATGGATTATTGGTGGACAAATCCCCATGAATATCCCTATGGATATCCCTATGATATCACATGAAGTGATGAAAATCCCATCCTTCCTGCCGAACAAATCGAGGACAAATCATGGATTATTGGTGGACAAATCATGGATTATTGGGCATGTAACAAACCAAAATGGCTACAAATATCGTTGTCAATTAAACAAGCAAGGAGATGCACCTAGCAAGAGATAGATGTTCACCAACCACGTGCAGGATATGACTTGACCAAAAGAAATGATTCAACTCAGCAAAGATGTGCATCCAAGGAATCAAACATTACCGGTAGTGGGTGTTTGCATCGATGGGTTCTTCATCAATTTACCTGTGCAAGACCCGAATAGCCACTGCTAGTTAACTAATTCTTGTGGGGCCGGATTTGTCACTCATAAGGGCCCCTTTTTTGAGAGGGAAAGAATCGAGGTCTTTGGAATTGCGGGATATGGATGTGCAAAATCAGAAATCATAAGTGACTGTCAGTGGTTTCTGATCCTGGATTTCATCAGCAAAATCACCGTGTTTCAGCCAACGGTCATGAGGATATGACCACTCTGAGTTCACCTATGTATGTGGTATCCAAGTTGTATGTATGCATATATAAACCCTGCAGAAATTCATGTTCCTATTCTACACTCAAAAATTGTGTTCATATCTTGAGTGTAAATCCCCCCCATGTTTGGATCATTCCAGGTATATAAATCCCAATGTTAATGTGGTGACGAATCCCAATGCATTCTCGGTGAACTCTGTCTTGTTGCTAAAACTCCGACTTCTACTTTTGGTAAACTCCCCGGGTTTCTTCGGGTTTCAATCGTGAAGAATCTCCAGTTTTTGTTGGGCTATATAACATATATATATATATACATACTTAAATATCCCTCATATAGGAAAATCCCCATGAATATCCCTATCAATATCCCTATGATATCACATGAAGTGATGAAAATCCCATCCTTCCTGCCGAACAAATCGAGTCATCGAGTCCCTCCGGCGCCTTTGAGCACCTCGCCCCAGTGACATCCGAAGGCTTCGGAGCAGCTGCTGGCGTTGAAGGCGCCCAGCTGGCAGGGGAAGTCGGCTGTCGGCAACGGCATCAATTCCTGAACGCAACGGCGCGAAAGGAAGCAACAGGAATTGGGCGCATGTTACTCCCCACACGCATATATAAATATGTATAGATATATATATCCACAATTGTATCTATATATATATATCATTCTATATCTATATCTCTATATATACAGAGATGTGAATAGACAAGGCGATCAGTCTATATCAGCAACATATACTTTGGGGGTCAAGAAGTTGGGATCGAAGCCACCAAAACTGGTGTCACACACTGGGCTGAGGTCTGAAAAGTTGGGAATTCAGAAAATCATGTTGAATCTGTTTTAATGGCAATTTTCTTCGGGTCAACCCCATTTTCCAGACACACACTGCTGAATACACACATCCTAATTTTTCACTTCCAGTTGACTAGATGTGTCTCATGAACATGCCATCAATGTATCCTATTGATACACCCCTTTATACAGGCTGGTGCCCCAAATCGTGAACGCTAAGTTGGTTTTAACACAATTCCAATTTCACGAGCTTTATGCTGGTTATATGTCGAACTAGTTCATGGGAAATCAAATAAACCAACAAAGATCATTGAGAGATATCATCTGTTTGGTGGTATACCTACCCCTCTGAAAAATATGATTTCGTCAGTTGGGATTATGAACTTCCCAACTGAATGGAAATTCATAAAAGCCATGTTCCAGACCACCAATCAGTCATCCTGTAGATGATTTTCGAAAAAACCACTCCATCTTATAGTGGTATTTCCCCGCCCCCAGAAGAAAACCTCTCCCCCTGGGGGAAACGGGCGCCCCAACCCCCACCGGCCTCCTCCGTTGCGTTGCTTGCGTTGCCGCTCGCGACGGAAGCGCTGGCTCGAGGGCTGAACTGAGCCTTGCGAGATTAGTGGCTGATCCCTTCAACACGTTGGGAGAACCCTAATATTAAGGATAGCTGCATCAAAAAAAATGGGAAAATACCCACCAGATAATCATAAACCCATATTTTTAGGATGGTTTACTTCATTAATATCACAAATACCTTCTCGTTACTTAACATGCAAGTAATAACTCCGGAGAATGGCCCATAGAAATCGATGATAAACATGATGATTTATCCATTAAGAATTGTGGTTTTCCATAGCTACAGCAAATCATCTGAGGGATCCAGAGGGTATATGATAATATGGGTATGGGTCAAAACCCTGGTAGCCTAATGAACCCAATATAGATGGTAAATATTGGTAAATGGATGTTCATCCACAAAATATTTGGACAAAAGGTTTTGACCCATTCCCAAATTAAGGATAAAAGGGAGTTGGACACTGCTCAGCTAAGTTGGTTCATAAGTGGGTTGACTGGTTGACTAGGCTTCATCGGGGATGTATCTATAGCTGTTTAATAATAGGGGGGTGCACCATCAAAACTAGGGGGTTAATATGGTTCAACCATCCTGAAATAATGGAGATACATAGAGAATAATATGTTAACATGACTGAGCCTCGAAATCATAAATAGCTCGAGAACTAAACAGCCGGTTTTCGTTTGGGAAGGCATGTGATATCGGGAGAATGGATAGATATCGGGTTAGCTTGGGGTGAGAAGCATTGGATTTTTGAAAACTCTTTGGGTGCCAAAATTCATGGCTTTTGAATCTAGAAGTACCCTCTGGTAAACTAACATAACTATGGAAATTCACCATTTCTTATGGGTAAATCCATTATAAATGGCCATTTTCAATAGCTATGTTAAATTACCAGAGAGTATTTGGAAAAGTGGTGTCCCCAGACATTTTCTGGACGGATTTTCACCCCGGATGAAACCAGAGAGGTTTCAATCAACCCTGCAGCTTGGGTACAACAGTACATTTGAGGTTCGTTGTATGGGTATAATCAAGTAATCGTGGTAATAACACCCACAGTTGGGATATATATATATATATACAATATATCGATTGATTAATTAATTAATTAATTAATTAAGTAAGTAAGTAAGTAAGTATACATGTATGTATATATACAGTATATATATATATGTGTTATATATATATCCTATAACTATGGTCATACATCCAGTTCTTCAGGAGGAATATATACACCAGAAAAATAAATCGGACTGGGGCCCTTTCTTGAATCCAGCAGCCCATCATCCACATTTGTCAATTGAGATATCTTGGTAATTCGTCGTTTTCATCCCCAATGCCCGGACACATCTAATTTTGGGTGGCTAAATCATCTAGTTACCCTCTGGTAATTTAACATAACTATGGAAAATCACCATTTTTAATGGGAAAATCCACTATAAATGGTGATGTTCAATAGCTACGTTAAATTACCAGAGGTTATTTAACATCGCGAACTGGAAAATCCATGAAATAAATGGAGGTTTCTAGCTGGGAAAATCATCTGTTTCTATGGGCCATGGCTTCCAGTTCGCAAACTGTCAAATAACCAAAGGCTAAATAATTTTATGATCCATACCCAACTTACCCGGCCTGGTAAACGTTTGCAGTTTCCATTAAAACTCCAGAGGGTATCCACTAATTCCATTAATATCCACTAATTATACCCATTAGATACCCTCTGGTAATTTAACATAGCTATTGAAAATGGTGATAGAAATAGTGGATTTACCCATTAAAAGCATGGTGGATCTTTCCCATCAGTTTTTTGTTAACGTTCCAGGGGCTTCGATCCAGTGATTGTTGTATATTCCTATTCTATCCCCATTACCCGGCCTGGTAAACGTTAACAAAAAAACTAGGGAAAGATCCACCAAAAATCACCATGCTATTAATGGGAAAACTCACTATAAATTATACTCCCATTATCATCAATAACTGGTTGGTGGTGCAATAACCATCTTGAAAAATATGAGTTCGTCAATGGGAAGGATGACATCCCATATATGAAATGGAAAATAAAATTCATGTTTGAAACCACCAACCAGCTATTCTATCCCCATTATTCTTGGTATCACATTTTGCTGGGCAAATTATACTAATTCACTAACCTGCAACTTGCGGCCAATGATTCCCCGCAATCTAACCATAATTCCAGGGTTCGGTCGTAGTGAGGTCGTTATAATTTGCCCAGATTTGGGTATTGTCATTCTTGTGGTGCAGGACGGTGCCCAAGTTGTAAGATGGCTTATAAACCATAGTAAGTATAGATATATCTACCATAAACATCCATAAACCATAGTGAACTTGGAGTTATAAACGCACCAACTTAGCGTGAACAGCTCACTGGGGCACCACCTTGTAACTTGGTCTACCCATTTACAGGTATAGAATTTCCCATCATAGCCAATTCTATAGCCATAGGTATGGAGATGGAAAAGAGTTGGCTATGGATCCCTATAAATAGCATTCTTAGGGGGATGAACATCCATAAATCCCAGTATGGCCATGGATCAATACCTATAAAATCCTATAAATAGCATTTTTATACCTATAAATAGCAATTTTTAGGGAAATGAACATCCATTTAAGCTATGGATTGATGTTCACCAAGGGTGCAAGGTGACTTGACCCATCCCCTTCTGGTTGTGAAATCCCACAAGGTGCCCCTTAAAAACGTTGGTGGGAAATATGCCATGCCATCGCTTTGGTCGGAGATATACCCTGTGGTAATTTAACATAGCTATGGAAAATCACCATTTTTCATGGGAAAATCCACGAAATAAATGGTGATGTTCAATAGCTATGTTAAATTACCAGAGGGTACCCGGCCTGGTAAACGTTTACAGTTTGCGACATAGAAAATGGCCATAGAAATAGTTGATGTTCTCATTGAAAATGGTGATGTTCCCATCAGTTTTTTGTTAATGTTTACCAGAGGGTACCATGAAGCCAACTGGTTTTTTTCTACCGAACATTCCACCAACTTGGCCTCCATGAAATCCCCGCAAAATGCTTAAGATCCCCATAAAAATATTGGTTAAACGCGGTAAAATCCATGATTATTGTTGGTTTATACTCCCATTATCATCAAGAACTACTGGTAAAATCATCCCAAGAAGTTTCATTAGAGTGTTGGTTAGATCTCAGATGAATTATGCGTCATGAAATATCCCCATGGTTTTCCCCTAAACCATAAGAGATATCTATTGCTGGTAATCATCCCACTTGGTAAGAGGCTAATAGCCCCAGTTAGAAAGTGCCCTAAGTTAAGTGGAGTTATCGCATATATAATTGGGTTATGCAAGGTGGTGCCCCCCTAGTGATGTTTGTTGGTTTATAAACCCATTAACTATAGATCTAGCTACCATAAACCATAGTTATTGGACTTATAAACGCACCAACTTAGCGTGAACAGCTCACTGGGGCACCACCTTGTATGGTTGCTAACCAGGTTGCTGGTCCTTCGAGTACATGATCAATTGTGTTTCATATCTTCAGATACTGGCATGAATCGTCGCATAGATCATACTATAAATATTTTGGTATATTTCTGTATATAATGGTAAATGGATAATGGTATCAATAATCATCACCGGGCACATAACCATCAACTAACCCTCGCTTCTAAATCCCAACGAAAGTTTCATGATGGGAAGCTTAGATCTATTGGAACCATTCGGGTTTCTAAATCACCATTGCGGAAAATCCAGAAAGCAATGGAGCTTTCCAGTTGTTTTGTTGAGTCATGAAATTGCCCCATGACTTGGTATAGTATGCCCCAACATCCAACATTTAAAAACCAGGTATAGGATGCCACAACATTTAAAAATCCCATTTATAAGGTGCCCCATTTAAAAACCATAATTTTCCATTGGGATCCTAGGTTAACAACATGCCCCATTTAAAAACCATTAAAAAAAATCCCATGGGGATCCCTGGCCGACTTAAGACACCAAGGTGCCCGAATTCCCCTGGCCGTCAGCGAGACCGAGGGCTCGGTACTCGGCACCTCTGACAGACAGACAAAAAGAGGTGGGTTTTCTTTAGGAAAATGTGTAGTTTATACTTGGGGGCTGCACCCCACTATCCCACTTAGGTTGATTTATGTGAAAGTTGTTGGTTGTTAGAGTGGGTGGTTTAGGTCTCAAATTCGGTTTTTAGGGGGATGTCCCATTGAAACTTCCACCCGGCCTGGTAAACGTTAACAAAAAGCGAACTGGGAAAATGGTGATTTATAGTGGATTTATCCATTAAAAATGGTGATTTTCCATACATAACTATGGAAAATTGGGTAACTATGGGTAAATCAACTATTTCGACTGGGCCATTTTCTATTGAGCTATGCAACAAATTACCGGAGGGTATTTATCGGATCTTCCCATTTAAACCTCCATTTAGTTCAAGCCAAGCAACTCTTCAGAAAAGGGAAAGCTTCGTGGACAAGGTACGTTATGGAGGATTACCTCAATGGGGATATTCCACATCTATATATATATGTAAACTATCTATATATTTTTTTTTTCTATACACTATATATTGTGTATATATATATATACATATATATATATATGTAGAGTGTGTATATATATACTATACATATACATATAACTAGGGTATGATTATTACCCACTTGCGATCAATGGGATGAACCCCCCCACGAAGCACCCCGTGTTTGTTGCTTATATAATATCCATATCATGTCATATCATATCATATATCATATGTATATCGAATAAAAATCTACCGTTCATATCCTATCTATCACAATCTTTCGTTGGTTCACCCGTTTTTTGTTTGTAAAAAATAATCACAAAAATCCATGAACCAATTCATATGTCAAAATGAAAACTCCCCCGGATCCACATGTCTTAATCCCATGTCTTTATCATGTGTTTATCCAATTAATCACCAGCTTTAGTTCGTTAAGCCCCATGTCTTTTCTTGAACTATCTGGCTTTGTCTGAAAATGGGGTACATACTCCAAATGACCATTTTAATGGGGAAAATGATAATAGCCCATGGGGTTGATTTCATTTTGAGCCATAGTCATGCAGTGACTCGCTTAATCTCCTACTTGGAGCGGAAAACATGGTGATGATCTGCGACGTCAACATAATGACCCATTGGAATGAGGGGTACCCCATTTTCAGACAGACTCATCTTGAACTCCACCGTTACTCCAGCCTCAAAGAGCGACGCCGGCAGAGGCCAGATGAAGAGATCGTCGGGGTCGCCGTCCATGACGGTGGCCACCTGGTGCCATTCTTAAACAGATGGGTTTTAAGGCAAAATCTACAAGAAACCATGGGTTATAAACCAACCTATATATATATATATATATATATTATATCATACATCATATATATATATATATATACATATTATATAATATATATATATATATATATACATTAGATATAATATATATATATATACATTAGATATAATATAATATATATATATATACATTAGATATAATATAATATATATATATATACATTAGATATAATATATATATATGTATGCGGGTGTCTTAAGTCATGGGGGATCCCCGAGTCTAAGCACGCTTTGGCAAAACCTGTACATCCAGTCATCCAGTCATCCAGTCACGGACGATTCGGGGTACCCCCCATGATCCAAACGATGTTCCAAGGCTGCTAAGGCCCCATGGAAACCATCGGAAAATGTTATGATTTCAATGGGATTTACGGCTTTATGATAGCTAAGTCGACGCGAAAAATCACTTGAACTGTTGATGGGGAATATGACAAACTAGTTGTCATGGCTTTACCAACCAACAAAGATACCCTCTGGTAAACGTTTACAAAAAACTATGGAAAATCACCATGCTATCAATGGGTAAATCCACTATTCCAATCACCATGTTCAATAGCTATGTAACAAATTACCGGAGGGTATAGAGGATCTTCCCATTTAAACCTCCATTTAGTTCAAGCCAAGCAAACTGTTAGTCATTAACAAAAAAAGGAGGTGCCTCATGCAGGATTGCCTGCTGTCTCCTGGGTTGTTGGATCGAATCATTTGGGTGATCTGCTCTGCTTTTTTACATTCGATGGGACGACCATCCTTTGGTATTCAAACATGGCAAGTGAAAATCCACTATAAATGCTGGTTGAATGGGAAAATCATCTATAAATGCTGGAAAATCATCTATAAATGGTGGAAAATCATCTATAAATGGTGGAAAATCATCTATAACTGGTGGAAAATCATCTATAAATGGTGGAAAATCATCTATAAATGGTGGAAAATCATCTATAAATGGTGGATTTTCCGTTTGGTTACCAGAGGGTCAATGGTGGAAAACCCTGCTCCTACGGGCCACAACATTCGGCTACGTGCGCAGGAACTGTGCTACATCTTCATACCAAATCCATCAGAAGTGAAGGACCGGTTTTCGCGGGTTTGGCTAAAAATTCGGCAAAAACACACAGCCAATGATTTAGAATGTTAAAACCTAGTACATACTGTTGTTAACCATGTATGTCATAAATCGAGTGATTCATATTCTTCATCATCATCATCAACAAAATATTCCGTTCATCATAATCTGAAACTAAATTCTGCTGATATCCATAATATCACCATGAATCATATCCCATTACCATCTGGATTTGTTACATAGCCATGGAAAATCACCGTTTTTAATAGGTAAACCATCTATAAATGGGCCATCTATACCATGGCTATGTTAAATAACCAGAGGGTAAGTCCAGTAAAAGGTTTCAGAACCCCATTTCACACCTCCACGCGGCTGCGCATCTGGTCATACTCCACCTGGCGCAGCCCAGGTGGAGCTGGTTGGTAAGGGAAAATCCCAGGGAACATTGATGATTTAGGGGACACTTTAGAAAACCTGAATGTAATGCAATTCCATGTAATGTCAATGGGAATTTCAGGATCTTAAAATGGAGGTACCTACCAAATGTAAGGGGATATACCCCCAAAATATGGCCTTATATAGTACAGTACCTCCATTTTAGGATCCTGGAATTCCCAGTGATAATGTAATGTAAATGTAATGAGTGTAGGGTATGGTAGGGTAAGGTAACGTATGTATGCATCTATGCATGCATGTATACCTATATCTCTAGTAACTATACACACGCATAGTTTCATCTTGTACCCAAAAGAAACAAGTTTCAGGATATATGTGTTTGCACATGCTCCAATCCTTGGGGCTTTTGCACACATTGCAGTCCAGCTATTGATGACATCTCTCAGCTTGTCCTCTACTTCTTTTGCTGTTCATATCCCTTAGTGTGAAAATCCAAAGAGAGAATCCAACTTCTTTCTTCATATGTATATATTATAATCCAAAGTATCATCCAAATGTTCATATATATATATATCATTCCTATTCCATATTATATATATATAATAGAGCCACAATATACAGTCTCGCGTATTTTTTGCTGCGCCCAGAGACCGATGCTCCCACAGCGTGAATGATAAGACTGGGCTGGGTCTATGACAAGAGGATCAAGTTCGATACTAAGTGGGTAACAACCATATTTCAGCCCAGTTTGGCATCTACCCTAGTTTCCTGTATATATATATATTAATTATAAGTGTGTCATTTACCACTGACGGTTTCTGGGATATCCAAGTAGAGATTTCTATGAAACAACAGAGTCGATTCAATTACCATCTGGTTATTTGTTACATAGCCATGGAAAGATCCACCATTTTTCAGTTCGGTAAACCATCTATTTCTATGGGCCATCTATACCATGGCTATGTTAGTCATAACCAGAGGGTAACCAAAAACCGATGCTTAGAATCTCACAGTGGAGTCTTAGAAAATCATCACGGACCTCCCCCGACCGTCCCACCTGTAGTTCAGGCAGGTTTCCCATGGGTCGCCAGAACCAGAAGAGGTATTCGGTCACCGTTTCTTCTCCGCCTTAGCCAACATTTCCACAACGGGACTGGGATGCACAAATATGGGGGTTATATTAAATAAGAAGGTCATATCCGGAGACAACCCACGATCAATACGAATACCCGAATACCCTTTGGTAAACGTTGACATAACTATGGAAAATCACCGTCCTTAATAGGTAAAACAACGAACTAAACGTGCCATGTTCCATAGCTATGTTAGTTTGCCAGAGGGTATATGAAGATAAGAAGATTTGGCTGGATATCATGGGGATATGATGGGGGATATCATGGCATATATATCAAAATTCTGGCTGAAGTATGATAATTCACCAACCTGGAATTGGATATCATGAGAATAGCATGGGACTAACCATATATGCAGACCAAAAGTTTTGGAGATGATATGGCTATTTAAGTGGGACAGTATGGAGATTTTTTCTGGGAATATATTTTTTGAGTGTTTTTGTATGTTCAATGTATGTTTACCCTAAGAACATGAATTTATGGGATGAAGCAGCTTTTTGTGGGGACAATATGGAGATGGGACAAGAAGAGCCATTGGGGTGTAGAAATTCAACCAGCGATATTTGGATGCGAATCTGAAAATGGAGGGCCGGGTGCCCATTCTGTTGAAAATCTTCTAAATCATGGGATTTTTCGGGGGAACTGGAAGGGAGAATTGAGAAGCGTTTCCGACATGGCTAACCCCCTATTTTTTCAGTGCTTTTCCAAATGTCACGATAATGGAGATATATGGAGATATGATATATGAATACGGGCCGTATGGGGGTAAAGCATGAAGGTGAAAACAATGATGAAGTGCGAGTGGATGGGGCACTTGCGAACTGGAAAGTTCGCTCATGTTCGCCAGCGAAAATGGATCCACCATCCCCAAATTTTCCACTTTGATGGGTGATATAAACCATGAAGATGTGGCTGGTTCATGACACTGCTTTACTAAAACTGTGTGCGAAAATAGCTCCACATCGAACTAAAAAAGGGCCATGTTCCCATAGCAAACTGTAACTACCAGAGGGTAAAAATCAAGCAACTTATAACCAGGCTGATATCACTGGATATTATCCGATGGTTTGATACGGGATATCAATTTGATACGATGCTATGGGACATCATGTGGATTTAACCAACAAATCGGGGGATATGCTCTGTCAAGGATCCTGAGGGTGAAGGATGGGCACTTTCAAAGTACCTATCGATTTTCCAATCCCAAAATGTTGTAGACAGAAAACTCGAACATGGCTAAATATCAGTAGATATAAAATATGTATATATAATTATACATGTATATATATATACATATGTATATATTATACATATAAACCAACAAAGATCACCTAGGTGGGGCCCTCAACTTGCCAAAATCCCCAAACTTCTGGCAAGGCGCTTTGGTAATTATTCATCCACCATCCTTCTACGAAGACCTGCTTGAGTTTTTCGGTGCGAACGAGGGCCCTAAAAAAGGTACAGGCTAGCCGGCTAGCAGCCCTGGTGTCCTATCCCAATAGATATGGCAAAAAATTGGGGAGTCCAATCAACAAAATGTTGAGATTCAGATCATCTTTTCAAAACAAAAAAAACAATCTGTAGATCTGCGAAAGTTCAAAGAATCAGAAAAAGCTGCGTTTGCATTGGGAAAATATGATCTCAATCAGGTGGCCCATGTTTTCGGCTGTGTTCAGAGCCGACACTCTGTCTGTGCCTGGAAAATTGGGCTCGGGATCGCGACATCAATAGCTTTAGTTATCCATCAATAGGCTAGGGGATTTCATCAACAAATGGGCGGTTTAACGGGATTTACCATCTGGTTATTTGTTGCATAGCCATGGAAAGATCCACCATGCTATTCAGTTCAGTAAACCATCTATTTCGATTAGGGCCATCTATACCATGGCAAACTGTCTAATAACCGGAGGGTCATGGGATTGACATCCGATTGCAGACACCTCGGAGGCAACAGGGGGTAGCCAGGGTCAAGAGTCCCAGGCCAAGGTGATGCAGAACACCACAGGGAAATCATGGTTAATAAGGAGCAATTGCTAAAACATGTTCTCAATGGTTCATAACGGTTGAACAATTTTTAGCCGTAGTTCTCATAGTTTAATTGTTCGCCATATTTAAATAGTTCATTAACGGAATATAACTGTTCTCAATGGTTTAATAGTGGTTGAAAACAATTAGCCTGGTTGGTGGTTTCAACCCCTCCGAAAAAGATTAGTCAGTTGGGATGATTCTTCCAATCTATGGAAAAATAAAAAATGTTCCAAACCACCAACCAGGTGTTATATCATGTACATTCATAAAATGTTATCTATATGGATCAAAACGGATGGAATTCATAATCTATAAATAATCTATAAATCTTCATAGTTCAGAAAACAATCAGCAAGTGAGCAGTGTTCAAAGTCCCTCTGTCACTCCATTATACTGGTTGGTTAATAGGGATGCCCCTATTGGATTATTGTAATCCTCAGTATATAAGGTAGTATAATTCCCGAACGAGTCATCAACCAGCCAGGGTTTTGAACACTGCTCAAGTGCAATTATCTGCTTGGTGGTTGAGCCCTACCCCTCTGAAAAATCATGGAGTTCGTCAGTTGGGATGATGACCTTCCATTCCCAACTGAATGGAAAGGCATAATCCAGCCATGTTCCAAACCACCAACCGTTGTGTTTGTTGGTTTATAAACCATGAATTAATCCCCATTAACCATACTTAATCCACTATATTCCATAAAGCAACAAACACTGGTTGTTAACCATGTTTGATGAAGTTATTCTATGGAATATATATATATAGGATTAACCATCTTTGTTCGTGAAATATCTACCATAAACCATAGTTAATCCACTATATTCCATAGATATCCCCATTATTATATGGGTATGGATCAATACCTATTAATACCATTTTTAGGGGAATGAACATCCATTTACCAGCTATTTTGATGTTCACCAGGGGTACAAGGTTTTGACACACTGCCATATATATATATCCCCATCCCCATCCCGGTCGTCTCCAGCTGCACCTGGGTCCCACTCGGCATCACCATCTTGTTCAAGGCTTCAGCGATCTAAGCTAAGCGCGGGAAAAACAACGTGGCTTTCCACGTGGCAAAAATCCTGATGTTTAGCTGATATAACTGCTATAACATGATCAATGTAGAAGGTGATTTTTGTCGTGGTGAATTTTGCTGGTGACTTTTTTTTGGGTGAGTTTCTGTGCTTAGTAACCATTCGTAGTCATCAGTAACCATAGTTCACCCACGTGGGAGAAGCGTCTACGAAGGCGCCGCTTCGGATCCTCCAGAGGTTCTGAAGTCATGGACCAAGGGAAGATTTTCCCACAAGGTGGTGCCCCAGTGAAACCAAAACCATGGGAAAATGGTAGTTTAACATGAATGATCATACATATTTATAATAGTTATCCAATTCATAGTGAATACTCCAATTCATGGATATCATCAGATCCCTATTCAACGGGAGATCTCCAGGATCCTAAAATGGAGGTACGTATATAAACGTACCATATTTTTTAGGCCATATTTTGTGGGGATATTCCCTGAAATTTAGGCCTGAAAAATAGGCCTTATATATGGAATCGGTACCTCCAATTTGGGGTTCCTGAAATCTGAGTCATGGCCATTTTTCTATGGGGCTTTCCGGTTCAAAAATGTTCCCTTTTTTCATCAATCCATTGCAGCGGCCGGATGATTTTCAACAGGGGTACGGCCAATGATTTTGGGGTACCCAAGTTCAACAAAACCCACAGATGGCTCCATTTTTGATCGAGGATTTTCCGTTGCAATGTTTCAGGACAGCGGAAGGTATTTTCATATTTTTGTTGAACGGAAGCAAAGAAGAGATATCTATATAGAGGTTTCCTAAAATGGGGGTCCCCCAATAGCTGGATGGTTTATTTCATGGAAAGTCCGAAAATCAATGGATGAGACCTGGTGGTACCGCAATTTTAGGACACCTCTATATACCAGATAGGGGATGTTGGCCTGTGGGTCTCCCCAAGTCAGGGGCGTCAACCTCGGTACTCCATTGGGGACTAGGTGAAGGTGCCCCTGTGTCCGCGATTCATCGCTAAGTTGGTGTGTTTATAATTCCCATGTCACTTGGATTTGATGGGAAGATAGAGGTTTTATCAAGGGTTTTACTGGGGAAATCGCCGAAAAAACTATGGTCTCTCTAGATGTCTATAGTGGATATATCCACTTACCCCCTGGTTATTTAACATAGCCATGGAAAATCACCATTTTTAATAGGTCAACCATGTATAAATGGGCCATCTATACCATGGCTATGTTAGTCATAGCCAGAGGGTATAAAGCAGGTTATGAACCAACGTTCACATCGCATCAGGGAACCGCCTTGAGCTCGGGGGGGCATTCTCCATCTTCCAGTACCATTTTTCGACCGAGGGGCATGGAAATCGTTGAAGTTCCAGCTGATCCAGTCCTCAAAGCTTCTTCGCGGTGCTGGAGCGGTGCTGGAGCGTAGCTGGAAAATCATCTGAAAAAATGGATTCTCCATGTTTCATGGATGATCTAGCTGTTGACAAGGAGGGCTATGATATCTCATTGCCCCAGGGCTGAAGCTCGATAAGGACTGAAAGCGGGCGCTTCTAGCCCAAGTGGCGCTCAAAGGGTCTCAAAGGCCATGGAGAGATACCAAATGTGCCATACTCAAGCTACATCTGTGTAATGGGATAACAATAGGATTTAACCATCAACAACAGGAATTGTCCTGGTGATAATGGGAAATTATCAACAATGGGAGTAAACATTGCATTTTTTGTGGTTTATGGGGATCCCAGCCGTGCATCATCCATTCCACAATTCGGAATCCTAACAATGACTGTATAAATTTCTAGTGATGGATTGATGACCATCCCCCATATATGTATATACATATATATATTATACATATATATTATACATATATATATATATCATACATATATATATATATATTATACATATATATATATTATACATATATATATAAATCATACATATATATATATATGTATATTATACATATATATATATATATTATACATACATACATACATACATACATACATACATACATACATACATACATACATACATACATACATACATATATACATACATACATACA
>Ga0126342_10001855_pt1 | contig 31332 bp, 24 predicted proteins | sample Cyp1metagenome_FD_92528 | JGI IMG/M metagenome (GOLD analysis project Ga0126342, IMG submission 92528) | Coral microbial communities from Lord Howe Island, Old Settlement Bay, Australia - Cyphastrea 1 metagenome | ecosystem: Host-associated > Invertebrates > Cnidaria > Coral ...
AAGAGAGAGAGAGAGAGAGGTAGGTAGGTAGGTAGGTAGGTAGGTAGGTAGGTAGGTAGGTAGGTAGGTAGGTAGGTAGGTAGGTAGGTAGGTAGGTAGGTAGGTAGGTAGGTAGGTAGATATAGAGAGATAGATCAGATCAGATCAGATCAGGTCAGGTCAGGTCAGGTCAGGTCACATCAGATCAGATAGATAGATAGATAGGTAGATAGGTAGATAGGTAGATAGGTAGATAGGTAGATAGGTAGATAGGTAGATAGATAGATAGGTAGATAGATCGATAGATCAGATCAGATCAGATCAGATCAGATCAGATAGATAGATAGATAGATAGGTAGATCGAGAGAGATAGATAGATAGATAGATAGATAGATAGATAGATAGACAGATAGACAGATAGACGGCCACAACTACCACTACCACCACATGACATTACACTACACTACACTACACTACATTACACGACACTACACTAATTACACTGCACTACATTATAACTACAGCTACACTACACTAATTCCACTGCACTACATCACAACTACAACTACACTACCTTACACTAGATAGACTACACTACACTATGCCACACTACACTACACAACACTACACGACATTATGCTGCACTACACTACACTAATTACACCACACCACGGCTACAACTGAACCGCACTTGCAAACGCACTAATTACACTACATTACAGCTACAGCTCCACTACACTACACTACAACTACAGCTACAACTGCAACTACAACTACACCCACTACACCACACTACATCCAGCAGTTGTGGTAAGGTGACCGCTGCAACCATTGCAACCATTCCAAAAAACACAACTCCAATCACCTGTCGGTCCATCAGTGGATACGCTCTGCCATATGTGATTCACAACAAACCTCTCCTATAGATTTCCTATTTTTGAAACTTCCGCCGCCGCCTTGTGCGGTACTACTGGTATATAACCAATATGATGATATATTCTGGACACACATCTGCGACACCCCATTGTCCACCTGCGAGGTTCGTATCCAACAGCGGGTGGACGCTGCTGAGCAGATTGCGGCAGTGCTGACTGCGCTGAAACGCTTGCCGCAGGTGTAGGGTGTGTAGGGTGCGGTGGGTACTGGGATGTGGGGATGGGTGGAAAGCGATGGTTTTCTGCTTTGAACGCCTTATTTGACATAACAATAGATGATTTCCTTATTAAACACAGCGGTTTTCCGTAATTATATTAGTTCACTGGAGGGGAGGGGAACATCCAATTAAACCATTGTGATATGAAAACCAGAGCGCACAGGTTTTTTGTTTGTTGCCCGCCTTCGTCCTCCTGAGTCACATGGGAATGGGTTCAAATTGTGTACACATTCAAATATAATACATACAACCGATTTTGGGACCAAGATGTAGTTGGCTTCAAATCCTCGGAACAGAATGAACTTAACACCCCCGAACAACCCTGCCATAAGAGTCTGTGTCATCAATCCGGACTCATCACCGGCTTCGTTTCAGCGACCAAAAACGTGCCATTTTTTTCCCCCACCGAAACAAAATTGACAGACCACCAAGACACCAGCACGAAGGGGGCAACCAATTCCCGAAAGGACCTGGAAAAAGTTGTTGCCAACATACATCACTATCTTCTCGTATCACCATGAGCACAACACCGTCACAACAACATAATCACAGCACCATCATCATCATCAACAACATCATCATCGCCATCAGTTTCATCATGATCACCTTTTCTTGTCATCGACCATGCCCACATCATCAGCATCATCAACAACAGCAAAACTGACAACATCATAACTTTTCATTTTTGACAAATTTCAACTTGTGCCTCTACAAAACGAGATACACAGGTGTACATGGAGGTATGTAAATATTAATATATCTTATTAACGCAGGCGTTTAGGTGCAGGTGCGTCGGTGCAGGTACATTGAATGTTCTTTAAAACAACTGCCACATGAGTATATGCAGGTGCAGTGTGGCAGGTGCATGTATAGATAAATAGGTCGATAGATAGATGGATAGATAGACGGACAGATAGACAGACAGACAGACAGACAGATAGATAGATAGATAGATAGACAGATTGATTCATAGATAAAACTATATATATACATATGTATATGTCATCTTCATATCTTCGTTTTCATGCTCCTTTGGTCAACTCCCTTCGTCGTTTAGTTTTCATTTCGCACGGTGTTCTGTCCGTCCGCACTTTGTCCTCCCTCTTCGGCGAAGCAAACTAAACCAGAACCCAGGAATAAATAGCGACTAGAAAGATGGGATAGAGTTAATTACAGTAGCAAAACTAGCGTCTAGAAGAATGTAGACGTAGCTGACACAGCATGCTGTGGTGAATTGTGGCCGCTGATACCATCAATCAGTTCGCACGATGTTTCAGTAAAGATTTTTCGTCGATTTCGCGCAGAGCAGAGCTGCCCACACCACAAGATTAAAAAAAAAGGCGTTCGCCGTCTTGCTTTTGGGTTCTCTGGCACACCATGTTTTTGACATCCAGTTACCAGGTACTAACATTTTGGGCTCACCAGGGCTTTGACCCAACATTCTTGTGGGCCATTGATTAGAACACCCACGTTGCTTGCTTGTGCTTGGCAATTATATGGGGTTATTCACCTACCTCGTTCAGTGGGGATTACTTTAAACCTTGGTCAATGTGATGCCTCATTTTCCAACCAATATCATAAGATGGGAAAGAGGTGTTTTTCACAGTTCATGTTGTTTTGCGAGGGTGGAGACACAGGATTTATCGGGTGTACCGGTGGGATTGCCTAGGGTGCACTGTAACCCATCAATGTTGGGATCAGACTGATGTCCAGGTTGGAAATTTTTGGGGATATATTGATAAAATGGGGGTACCCCCAAATCATCAACTAGAAATTTTCCATTATACACCATTTTGGGGTCACCCTATTTTTGGAACCCCCCAAATGACCAGAGGAACGTCTAGCAAACCCAGGTTTCCCTGATGGATCTGGCCAGGTAGTGATGTGCTTCTGAAGGATCCCACTTTGCCAAATTTTCGGCACCACGTGATCGAGAACATAGGGGATGTGCCCAAAGTCGCACAAGAAATGATTGGCCAATCGTGGTTTGTGGCCATTTACAGTTTGATCATGTGTGATCCATGACCCAGACACCTTGTGCAAGTTGAGTGAGTAGTTGGGACAAGGTGATATGCTTGTTGCGTGGCCACAATCAGAGTTGGACCAGTCACTCTGACCAACCCGTCACAATGAGTTGAATTGCCCGCTTATTTGTTTGATAGCTTTTGAAGACGCTCAGTCATACCACCTGTTGATGCTTTCAGACCCTCCTGCTGGAACAGTTTGCGGATTGATTTTTTTGCGAAGTGAGATGCAGTACGGGCTTAAGCAGAGAGTCTGCTTTTGTGGGCATGGGTCAAAATTCAAGACTATTCACCCATTGATTTTTGTATTTTTTTGGTACTATGGAAAGCACCCTTCCATTTTTCCGGGATACATAATTTTGATCCCATACTCTTGTGCGCAGAAATTCGATTGACATTTCAGGAATTTTCGAGGGTCCCAGCTTTCGAAACTGGGAACCCCCAAGCCGCGTTTGATTCTCTTGATGCGTCAGCCGTGGATCAGAACGACATGTCCTGCTTCAATTCGATCATAGCAGGTGGAACATTCAAACAGGATTACAAAACATCGTGAATAAATAGATGTATGATCACAAAACTTTATATACATATATTCATCTAAGGAAATATGTCTACACGTATGAAGTTAAATTTGGCCATGCTCACTGTGGGAACAGAACAATGCTTTCGACTGGGACCTTTTTTTTACCTTTATGAATACTGTAATGTTGAATCTTGATTAGTGTAGGGGGACCTTCCAAATATTTGAGGGGTACTCTTCAGGCTGGTAAGTTTTGAGGGACCAGGGTCTGAATCATTTTTGGTTCATGATCTTAAGTAAGGATTTCAATTGATGCCAAAGATGCCAAATTACTGTCAATTGATCTTCCTTCTAAACCTTCAAACAATCAATTGATAAGAAAGGATTTCAATTGATTTCAATTGATTTCAATTTACTTTCACGTGATTTTTCTTTCTAACCTTCAAGAAATCAATTGATAAGAACGGAATTGATTTCAATTGGTTTTCCTTATATATAAAAACCTAAATCTAAGTAAGGACTTCGATAGATATCCATCTACTTTCAATTGATTTTCCTTTTGATAAGTAAGGATTTCAAATCATATCGATCTATATACTTTCGATTCATTTTCCTTTACAACCAAAAGAAATATCAGGATAACTAAGATTTTCAATTCATGTCTATGTATATATATATATATATACATACACACACGCTAAAAAAATGACTTAGACATATCATACAAATCCTTTAGACATATCATAGAAATCCCATAGAAATCCTATAGACAGCCGGTAGAAATGCCATAGGAACCCCATGATAGAAATCCCATGGAACTATCATAGGAACCACAAAGAAATCCCATAGGAATCCCATAGAAATCCCATAGACATCCCTTGGAAATCCCATAGAAATATCATAGAAACACCATAGAAAATCCATAGAAATCCAAAAAAAACAATAGAAACATCATAGACCACAGGAGAAGATGCCAGGAGAATTGAACTAGAGAAAGGCTATAGTAAAGGAAAGGATAAGAGGGTTTTGTTTTTGTTGTTTACTAACCCCAGAAAAAGTTGGACACAATAGAGGACCTTTTCAACAAATGTACTAACGCAGATCTGAATTGCTCATGGGCTACCGCCTTGATATATTGTTTCGGTGTTGTTTTATAAAAATGGGTTCTAATAAGGCATTTTATATTTTAAAAGTTCGGCATTTTGAGGATTCAAGAAGAACGCTAAGTACATTACAATAGCTATACCAAAGACAGGGATAAAGAGATTCATGAACATTTTCAAAAGGGATTCATGAACATTTTCAGCCAAAAAAAAGCTGAACACAATGGAAGACCCCCACAACAAACATACTATTGGAGATCAGGGTTGCTCATGGGCAACCCCTTTTAACAATTGATTGGGTGCAGTTTTTTTTTTTAAACGGCTTTAATAAACCATTTGATATTTTCAGAAATTTGTTTTTGTTTTTACTGATTCAAATTGAACATTAATTACTGAAACATACACATGTTGAGAAAATCTGAAGAAATGAACATATCATGCGATAGAAATATGGCCTGAGAAAAACAATTGACACAATACCGAACCACCCCCATCAATTCACAGGTCTAATCAGGATGAATCCGAAGGTCCGAAACCACATATTGTTGGGCGTCTATTTTCATGATATCTCCATTGTGGTTGTTTTCATCCCCAATTTTAGCCATACTTGAGGTTCATCCCACTTAGTAAGTGGTCAACAAGCCTGGTTTGTCCCGAACTAGGGTTATTCCATTTATAAATGGGTAAGAACCCCACTTACTAACCACTTACTAAGTCTTTTCCCGAACTATTATGTGGATAATGGGTGATCACTAGTTACTAACCACTTGCTGCTTACTTACCACTTACTTGGTACTAACCCCACTTACTTAGAGGATCTATGCTAAGTGGGATGATCCTTCACATATTTTTCCACGAAGCCCGAACTGCGGCCGTGCCCAAGGTTGCACCGCCGCTTGGCACGGCCGCAGCTTTCCCCGGCTCGGAGACCCGATGCCTTGACTGCGGTGCTCCTGCCTGAAACTACTAAAGAATGACGCTTCGTAATTTTCCATTTCCATGATTCCAATGGTTGTTGGAACAAAGTGCTTCATATCAACAAGTATAGACAAGTCCCGGATTGAGGTCATGGAACCAATCCCTTTTTTTTGCCGCCTCAGTGGGTCCCCGACGGCCATCTGAAACATCTAAAACAGGTGCGATCACCATGGCCCCAAGATCTTGTAAGATCCCAAATTTTCCCCAAGAAATGACCTCAACATTTCGGGGCCCCAGGGCCCCAGATGAGTTTGTTTTGCCGTTGAAGCAGCGCATCCAAAGAGTTTTTTTTGGGAAAATTTGGGGGAAGGGGTTGCCGATGTACTCATTTGATGGTCTGATTGTTGATGATTGTTAAAATTATTTACACCTCCTTGCTTGAAAGGTGCAGGGTTGTGCATGCTAAAAAGGATGCCCACCTAGCAGATAAATGAACATGCAATGTCATGCACTCTCCACTAAATGCAGTTTTCCCACTTCCACATAGATTTCTCATGCATGGCGATCCGGAAACTATACGGGCCAGGTCAAAATTTGGATAAATACGGCAAAACATAAACACGATAAATAAGATTAAATAAGTACATCACAATTTTCAACCAAAACCGGCAAACTTGAGTGGATCATAGTGGATCCATCCTCTGCCCTTGGGGATTTTTTGTATTTCTCAAGGAACCATGCGGAATTGATGACGATGACCCGCAGGGCGTGGCCGAGTGCGCCATGGGGGGTTCAACGGCCGAGAACCAGTCAATACATCCGAACTACCATCCAATCCAGGTAGCTATCCAATGTCCCAGACATCATATAGTTGATGATGCCACCAGTGCAGTTGGATGCGTTCGGCTTTTTTGGGATCCAAACTTCGAATTCTTTGTCCCATGATCAGGAAATCGCAAAAAACTGATTTCCTGCAATATCGTTAGCAAGAAAAATTGCTTCATTTTCGTTTGCAAGATTTTGATGGCTGGTAATACCCATGGGTTTGGCCCGTGCTTGCAGGGTTGAAAGTCGGCATAGGGGCACTGGCAGTTTTCGAAGGTATGTGGCGGACATTTTCAGCAAGTTGGAGGCCGCTAAACTTCACTTCGCACCTTTGTGAAGCTCCCAAATCCTCCCAGTTATTTGGTACACCAAGCGCAACCTATTGTACCATTTAAACATGCATTCCAAACGATTCCAAACGTTCAAAACTGGGGTCTATTGTTTAAGGTTTCACATATTTAAACTTGCATTTCAGCAGGGGGTTGAATTTTGGGCGACGCGGATACAATCATGTCCGATGGCATGTGGTTTGTCATACTTGCCTCACAATACTCGAAGGGCCTTCCTAAGGGTCCATGGCAAAATGGATGGTTCCCGGGTTCTTCCTTTTCGGAAATACACCGCTTTACCCTCTCTTTATATAGCTCAATTTTTCGGGGTAAAACATCAGAGGCCCCACTTCTGGTGGCTGTGGGATATGGTGACTGCCAGGACGATGAAATTTACCACCTGTCGCCTCAGGGAGTACAGGCACTCCAGTGTTTTTGGGAAGGGGAGATTGATGCTCCGATGTGGGCGAGACAAACAACATACTCCATGTTTTAAGAACACTTTGGTGCACAATTTTCTTGTAACCTTGGTTTTGTGAATGTGTTTGAGTGTTTGTTGCAGATGGGGAAACCGTGTCACAAGTTTGCACCCCTCGTGATGTTTCGCCTTGCTCAACGACCCTTTCGATTGCGTTAGTTTTGTATCATGGGGCACCTTGTGCGGTAAGGTTAATGTGGGTATGGATCAAAACCTATGAACTTCCATATTTTTTTGGATGAACATCCATGCATCTGAATTCTTTTGGGTGTGTATTATCAGTTTCCATTGGTGAAAGATCCTTATCTACTGGAAGATCTGGAAGCAAACTTCTATTTTCATCTATTTTCATGATACGGATCCTCCCTGGGCTGCACGTCATCATTTTCATAATACAAGTGAAAGCAAACGTTCATGATTCTTCATGAAGCAGCTATGGATGTTAGGACATTCTCACAGTCGCAGCCTTGACCGAACACCAGATTCGACGATGATCTCAGTGCCAGGTTCAACTGAGAAATGAGTCCGTCTGATAAACTGGGTGATATCCCAATGGCAGTCTTTACTGGGAAACTGAGATCTTAAACCATTGGATGGAATGGGCTTGAAAACTGTGCCCTAGATTTTCCGGTACCAAACCTACCAAACCCCAAGTCTCGAAGATTCGTTGAAATCTGGGGGGTCCCAGGCCCTGAGAACGCATCCGTTGCAGTTGTTGGTTCAAAACCAATCCGCCACCGGTGCTGATCCTCCAAGGCGTGCGGTTTTTCAGAACCCAGCTTCAAATTGCTATCGTCGCAGGGAATTTTGGGGACTGATGAACCGCAGATTTAACTGACTTGACCATGAAAAATCGTGGTACACTGCGGAAATAATGGCCAGCTGGGAAATCCCCGAACTAATTGGAGACTTACCAGCCAGCAATGTTTGATTGGAGGGTAACCAGTTCCTAAGTGGGAGGATCCTCTCCAAACATGGATCAACATTGGTTACCACCAAGTGGGGAATTCCTAGACTTTGGGGCCCATTATATGGGCTTTATCTTAAAATGGAGGGGCTCCCAATTTGTCAACTTTGACCTTGGCAATTTCGGGGTTTTGGGATCCGAACCCCCTGGTAGTTGATGATTGAGGTTATACAAAGGTAAACCAATATGTCATGGAAAGATCCACCATTTAATAGGTAAACCCAGGTAAAAAGCATCTATTTCGATTAGGGCCATCGAAAAACCATGGCGAACTGTTAGTCATAACCAGAGGGTGTATAATATAGCCTAGCTGATTTGATTGGGACTGGTAAAATATTTCAATATGAGAACTTTTATCAAGCATCTTGAAGAGTGTCTTGTGCAGTTCTTGATTGTGGATCTTGTGGATCGTTTGCAGCCTAATTAGTTAGGTAGCTTTATATAAACGAACCATTCAACTTGGTATGTCCCAAAATTTGCGACCCTTCCAATCCCCAATGTAACGGTCTAGTGAGTCTAGTGTCGTATGGATCGTCTTCTAGGTTTATGGTCCGTATTCTTCACACGCAAAGACACTTTCCCTAAACTTTAATGGTTGGCATCTTTCCCCGTATTTACCCTCTGGTAAACATACAAAAAGCTATTGAAAATTGCCATTTATAGTGAGTTTTCCCATAAAACATGGTGATTTTCCATGGTTTTTTGTATGTTTACCAGAGGGTAATAGCCATCTTTTTGTTGTGCGGAGGTGAGGCGGTGGCGCGACATGTGGAGATGGCTCCTACTGGGCCTCAGCTCAGCGGTAGCTGAGGAGATAACTCAGGTGCCATGGCAGGGCGGACGGGGGGAGGTAGAACTGGGGTTGCCGTTGGAGGTTATTTTCATGGGTATACATACATATCATCATCATCATATATATATATATATTATAATTGATAATGTATATATATATATATATGTATGTGGTATTCGATCTAAAGGTCCTTATAAGGAGTTTTAATTGCGAAAGCCGTGCATGTTATGTTGGAAACCCTCGCGTTTTTTTTTTGAGTTCGCGAAAGGTTTTTTTTTTTTTTTTAACATATATATTTTCATGGGTATACATAATATAAATATGTATACACGTACATATAACCCATAATTATGTTATTAACCCCATAAGTTGGGATATGACCCTAATAAGTGATCATGGTGGTTCGCGACCCCCAAAAAACAAACCCGACATTCTCTGGGACGGTTACGTTTTGCAACTGGTGATCCAACGTTCCAATTACAGCAGGGACAGGTCAAAATTTCGGTTCTCGGCAACCACATATTTTTGTTATTCGTATAGGTGAACACATTTGTCGAAGATACCATCTGGTTATTTAACATAGCCATGGAAAATTACCATTTTTAATAGGTAAACCATCTATACCATGGCTATGTTAAATAACCAGAGGGTACCATTTTTGTATCCCCGATGACTTGACCCATACCTATTTCCCAATTTAGCTGATATCCCCACTTGATAACTTATGATATTCTTGAGATTGCCAAAACACATCGGGCAAATCTCATTTTGTTTTTCCCCTACTTGGGGTGTGTGTTCGGGATTAATGATTATACATGGGAATAATCCTGGTAATAACCCTCATAAGTTGGGATACAACAGATAGAACCCCTGAAACTATGGTTATACATATATACAAGTTTTATGAGTATTGCCGTTATTCATTATCATATATTATCACTTTTTATTGTTATCAGTTATCATCATTATTATCATGATATTAATAATGATTATTATCTATTCTTATTGTTATTGTTATGATTATTGTTATTAATAATATTAACTAAAAAATATGATATATCCTTTTAGTTCACCGGAACTACACCTCCCGTATGTCTTTCAAAAAACACACCGAGAGAATGCCAGGTGAAGCTGGTCTCGGGAGAATGCCGCGGACGAGAAGAGGAGACCGGCGTGTGCGAGGAGTTTCCCGTGAATGTTTGATGGGACTGTGGGACCAATGGGCAGAAATCCACGAAATGATGGTGTTTTAATGGGAAAATCATCCATAGACTTACTGGTGCTTAGTAGGGAATGGATGGGAATGGGGGAATGGGATTATTACTAATAGTTAGACAGTGGATCATTCCCTCATTCCCTACCAAACACCAGTAAGTAGATAGGGGTAGATATGATGCAACCCAACATTCTAAATGAAATCCCCGAAATAGGACATTTTCCAACTTTTCCGGGTGGTTCACCATAGTTATATCATGTCAAAAAATTACAGTTATGTGGGTAATCTCTGGCTGGCCATCCATCCCAAACGAAAAAACCTCGGTGATTCTCCTTGGATGATTCACCGGGTAACTAACGAAATGGGTCGAAGGAAATGGGAAAGTCCGCGAATGTCTTTATAAAACACACACACATATATAATTACATATGGTATTATATTATGATATATTATGGTATTATATGGTAGAATATGGTATAATATGATATCTAGGTATACCCTCTGGTTATGACTAACAGTTCGCCATGGTTTTTCGATGGCCCATTGAAATAGATGGTCTACCGAACTAAAAAACGGATGGATCTTTCCATGGCGAACTGTTAAATAACCAGATGGTAAATGGAATAACATGATGGGATATAACTAATGATGGTTTTGGGAAAATCGTCCATAAAGCTGTTGTAAACACCCAAAATATGCTGTAATCCCCTATCTATTGAAATGGGAACATCATATATAAAGGGTATATATATATATATCTATATTATATACAATGAAATATAATTGGATATTATGGGGTTTTGTTGTTCTAGAACAAAAAAATGATTTACCGTGATTTATCCTCAGGTAGTCAAAACATGGCTTGCTGGAAAATCTACACTAGTTTTGTTGATGATATTCCCACCTGAAAGCCTCTATCTAGTTCGAAGATTTCCCAGCTAGCCATTTTTGACTACCGGAGGGTGAATCAACATCCCAACACCGTTGGCAGAATAGATTTGATTGGGATGTGAATAGCGAGCAGATCTAACAGATCTGATGTTACAGGTGGGTTTCGTAGTCGGTAATGGAACTTACCACCATGCAAAGCTTGATGCACCGAGTCTTGTTTCTGCAGGCACACACGAAAGAGGTATACAAATTCGTTCCCAGCAATCAACAGGCCCTTGGGAAACATGGTTTATATAGTACCTAATAGTATTGATTTCGTTCATCTTGGGCTCCAAAAGGTGGTTCTGCTCAGATGGAGTATACCTATACCCAACCTGCATCTGCGATCCGTTGTGCTAGCCATGCTCAGCCACAAATCTACCCATTGCGACATTCTGCGTACTGTTGGTTGAGAAAATATTAGGAACCCCGTGTTCATTGATGATGTTGGTCAATATTTATAACATTCGCAATATACAGCCACTGAAATTACGGAAGTGGTGCTCTAAACCAAGGGATTAGAAGCTTTTTCCCCCAACATGTTCAGACAAGCTAAGTTGTGTTGTCTTCAAGACATAAGGACTAAACTGTTGGGGAAATACAATCATTGTTTTTGGATCTGACATTTTCATCATGGACTACAGATTCTGCGCATTTTGCTTTACCTCCGCAGGTTACCCTCCTGCAAGCCCTTGTGTGAGAGACAAGATTGCATCTTTCAGCCCTGGAGACCGGGGGGTTGTGCTGGGACATGTGGGATTTTTTTGTCACGAAAAATCCAATCCCCCTAATATGAAATTACTAATTAGGAAATACCCGCAATTTGCGGAGCGCCAAACATGAATAAATCTATTGCTAAACCATAGCTTTTAGGATTTTTAGGGGAATACTTAATATTAGGGGCAGGGATTGATGGTGAAAAACACCAAATGATATTCTGAGGGGATCATTTGGTTGAGATTTTCGCTTTCAGTGCAGGTGGAAGAAAGACCAACAGATGGGTTTGTGTGAGATGGGGTACCCGTAATCAATCATTATTTTCGATGTTCAGATGCCCGTAAATGATGGCTATACTGCTATACCGGCTATACCGGCTATACCGGCTATACCGGCTATAGCCCAGTTTCTGACTTACACAAAAGAAATCGAAGTTTGCCAATGATTTTTTGTTTCTGACACATTCTGATGCAGGAGCGATTGGTATTCCCTGAGGGGATGCATTGGGCTGTGCACCCGACATAGAGGTATCCTGCATTCCAACAACGAATGTGGCCAGCCGTGTATGGGTGCCAAGTTGCTGGGCCAAAGCCGTGGACCAAAAACCAGCAGGTTTTCACCTACCCTCTGGTTATTTAACATAGCCATGGAAAATCCCTTATAAATGGAGGTTTTAATGGGAAAATCATCTATAAATGGGCCATTTTCAATGGCTATGTTAAATAACCAGATGGTACATTGTGCGATCCCCAGCGGATCATAACTCCATCCTGACATGTGACTTTTCTTCCGACCATCTCTGGTATTTACCTCACATATTTCCTGGCATCTCTACTGACATATCTTCTGAAACATTTTCTCGCATATCCTCTATATTCTGACAAAATCTCTGAGATGAACATTTGCATATATATATATAATGTTCTGACACATATTCACTGGCATTATATATATACATATATATATATACACATATGCTGATCCATAGCGTGTGTATGTATATATATAATGTTCTGATTGTTTTTGCTTCAGACATATCTTATGACTTATGACATATCTTCTGGCACTTCTTCTGACACATGTCTTCCGACAGTTTCTCTGACACATCCACCGGCCTTGCACCGGCCTTGCGGTCACCACACTTGCCATATGGACGAGGACGGTGACATGGAGCCATGAGGGGCGATGATCAGGAGGAGGGCTGAAACAAAATCTGGAGACCGTCACATATCGTCATGATTGACATTCATGACATGTCGGAAAAAGTCTCCTTTTTGGCCATGGCCAGGTGAAACCATCCCATGAAGTTCCCATCCGAGCGACGACCGAGGATTGAAACCTCGGCGCATGCGGGCTGCCTCTCGCCCCACTGCATCTTCCATCCGCGCGACTGCCTTTGGAGCGAATGGTCACCGTGGAGTGCACCACAGGTGGGGAGCGCAACCTCTTTTTTCCAACGGTTCCTGAACATCAAATGAGTCATTTTGCCCACACTAGTAGTGATCATCCACAACTAAGTGAAGGGTATCCTCTGGTAAACTAACATAGCTATTGAAAATGGCCATTTATAGTGGATTTTCCCATTAAAAATGGTGATTTTCCATAGCTATATTAGTTCACCAGAGGGTAGACTGAGTCATTGAGATTTTCTGGGAGTTTCCCATCTTTTTCAACAGACCTTGAGCTTGGGATTGGGTCAATTTGTATTCTCAAGTGACCTGCTGAAGGAACTGATTTCTGGTCCCTATTAATTGGTAACACTGTTAATAGGGATTTAACAGATTGGTATAACTGTTTGTAGAATGTGTGGGTAGGTGGATAGAATTGTGATTCTGTCCGGTAATGTCCAGTATACTTCTGAATCTTTTGACGCGATGCTGTCAACACGTAACACACCACATAATTCGAGACAGGTTGTTTATAACTTGCTGTTTTCTCAGCAACCTTGAAGGAAACCAAGATGTCCCCAAATTTCTGACCAGTTAAGTTTTTTTGTTCGTCCATCGCTCTTGAAAATTACATTTGAGGACGTCAACCGTTGATGTCAACCTGTTTGCCACTGGACTAACCTTTTCCGGGATGGGATTTGGCAGATGATTTGCTTTTACTCATTCACGCTGGTGCAAAATAACTACAGTCTATAAAGTGCAAGGGCAAGTGGCAGCAAAATGAAGGGTATGTTGGCGCGTGAATGCATGTACTGGATTGGATTGGCCTACCATATCCCGGGCATCATTTAGCAACGAGCACGTCCTTTTCTCCAGTGTAGATCCAACATTTTGGTGTTGCCCTTAAACCATCATGGTTTCCTCGAGTTGTTGTTTTGTTTTCTGTGTCTTTCTGATTTGTTGTCGTCCAGATTTACATGTGACTTTCATTTGCTGGTTAAGAAACAATCCATTTCTTGACAATTCCGCCTGGCAAGCGCAGCACCACGCACCATTGACCCTCATCGAACGTATCTCCAACTGAACCAGCCCCAAGCTGTATGTATGTCTACTAAGTATCTATGCACCTCGTCTCTCTCTCTCTCTCTGTCAGCGCATCTGATGTAACTTTGCTCTGTCAGCCTTTGCTTTTCTACACCTATCGCAACATTGGGGATATCGACGACTCGTCTCTGCAGACTCAATTTGGCAGGAACCTATCTCCATTTCTCTCTACAATGTGCTTTTCTCTATCAACTTATTTCCATCTGAACTAATCTCTACCTGTCTCATCTGATCTGAATCAACTTCACTTATGTGTATGTACAAGTATCTGGCTCTATTGAGCTTGCTTTTTGCTACGTCCAGCCGTTAAAGAACTTCGATCTTGTTGAGGGAGCCTCGCAACAAAAGTGTCAAGTGGATACCTCAGATGAGTCCAAGTTGAAGAGTTTAATTGCACCGTAACTTCAGGAGGATTGGGATCAAGAACCAACAAGACTTAGCTTGTGCTGAAGCTCGAATGGGTCGGGGAATGAACATTACCAAGTCTCGCGGTGAAGGTTTTGGTGGTTCAAACCGTATCATCTTCAATAGGAATGGGGTGTTCAACATCCATTTGCCAAATATCTACCATGGTGCCAACCAGGGTTTTGACCCCATCCCTATATAAATGATGACATGAAGGTGTGAATATGATTCTGTATTGAATAACTGACAGTTTTGGTGGGAGTGCGGCTAACCTATACGTATTTGTTTGTAAAAAAGTAACGACAAATTTGATGGAGTTATACAAGTGTTTAAATATGTCCCAAACTTGAATACACAAGCACGGAAGAAGTTAGAACACAAAACAAACCATAATAGTTAATTATTCAGGAATAAACTAACCAAAAGTACAACGTAGCATAATTATAGTAAAAAAAATCAACCCAACCACAAAATGCATTTAATGTCAAAATAAACATGCCGCCATGCCGTTAAAGGCCAAACACGGCATTAAGAGGCAGCAAAAATAATGACACGTCACAAAACACAAAAATCAAACACATGTCATTGAAAGTCAAGCAACATTAAAATAGGCCTTGCTAACTTATGTATTTCTAAGAAAATCATTCCCAACCCCAACCTACTAATCTACTAGCCGCTGATCTGTAGCAGATCAGTCTGCTGAGATGATGGAACTCAGCAGAACTGTGACATTTGCCGATCGCACATGCGTCCATTGCTGTTTTGGTTGGAGTGTGATGACAAGGTTTTATTTCGCTCTTGAATTCGGATTTTGAATTAGCGTTATGGACTTATTGGACTTCTGATCGAAAATTATATTGGTTGTTTTTTTTGAGTTTTGGCCTAACTTGTGTCTTTTGATTAAATGTTTTTTTTTTTAAATGAGGTTGGTCTCTACTTGGTGGCTCATCCCACTTAGTAAGTGGGTTATAACCCCAGTTATAAATGGGATTTTTGTAAGGTTAATCCACTTATGACTGGGGTGAACTAACCCACTTACTAAGTGGGATGAGCCACCAAGTATTGAACATGTTTTTCCTGTCAAACACTAGGTATCAAATTGTTTGCCAAGCATTGTTCATGGCTTGTCTGGTGGCCGAGCAAACCAGGTAACTGAGGCCTTAAGTCAGCGTTGATCAAAATGAACGTATGGATGTGGGTCAAAATGGAAGACCGATGTGGGACCACAGATGGAAATGTCTGGTTTAGTATTAACCATCCAATTATTGGGGTACCTAATTTGGACCCATACCCGTATGACTTTAACCGGTTTGTTGTTGTAATTTCAACAGGTTTGCTTTTGTAACTTTGCTTCATGGTGTGCCTACAGGGCGCTTGCAATACCAACAGGCGCTCTAGCTGATCCTTTGCTTGAAAACTTCTCAATTCATGATGTGGTGGTTTGCACCAATAGGAAACATCCTTTTTCATGTGTACGTGTGCATGTTCAAAACATGTTTTGGTTTCTATAGATGAACCATGTCCATCGTTTAAAGTGTAAACTCATTTAACTTACAATTTTTGCAAATTCACTTAACACCGCCGTGGGGATAGAACACATCAATTTTGACCATTTTGTTGCTGTACACTCTGGTAATTTAACGTAGCTATTGAAAATGGCAATTTATAGTGAGTTTTCCCATTAAACATGGTGATTTTCCATAGTTATGTTAGTTTACCAGAGGGTATTTGAATGGGCAATTTTGGTGATATACAAAATCCACCCAACCGTCAACCTGCTTTTCCGCACCATTGCTGACGACTTCAGGCAAGCAACGTCCTGGGCCAAATGCTGCGTTTCCGGCGTGTGGTGGAAGCAGCTAAGGAGTCCTGTGAAGTTGTGGGAATTGTTGGGTCAAATTTTCGGATCAACATTTCCAGCCTGGTTTCAACCATGTTGCAGGCCCTGGTCGTTCCCAAAGATGATTTTAGTATACTGTATTTTAGGTGTGTTCCATGAACAACTAGTCGATGTTGCCCCGTTGTGGGGATAGTCAAACTATGTCCAGAGCAGATATGATTCGTCAAAAATGATGAAATTCTGAATGATTGTTTGCGTTTACCGTCCTTAACTTCATTCGTAATAAAGGTTTACCAACAGTGGGATGCCTCAAAGAGTCAATCTCGAAGGTTCACGGTTTTTGAATTATCAACAACGACGTGATTTTGCATTCCTCATTTTCAGGCAGACCCACAATATTTGATGGGAATTATTTTGTTTCTTCCGTTTTTTTTGTTTCCCTGTTTCTTTGCTTTTCCGCTTTTCTGCTTTTCCCTGCTCTGCTTTTATTGTTCTTTGCATCTCTGCTTCTCCAGTTTTCTGCTTCTTTGCTTCTTCGCTTCTCTGCTTCACTGTGCCGCCTCTCTGCTTCTCTGCTTCTCCGCTTTTCCCTGCTTTTCTGCTTTTCCAGCTTAGCTTTTCTGCTTCTTTGCATTTCCATGCATTTCCCTCTTTTTTTGTTTCTCATACTGCAGATAAATCTTGAGAAACATAATATAAATAAACCCTAAATCAACCATATAAACCCCAAACCAACCAAAGAACATCAAAGAACCACTAAAACAACGCTAAGCAATTTTAAACACTCCCTAAATGAATTTGAAATTAATCCTAAATAAACCTTGCACCAGCCCTAAATAGATCTTAAACCAGACCTAAATAAATATTACCCAACGCTAAACACACCTTAAACCAATCCTGAATAGGTCCTACATCAACTCTAGATAAATCCTAAACCAAACCTGGATAAACCCTAAACACACCCTAAACCAGCCCCAAATAGATGCTCACCCAAGCCTAAGTAAACATAAATAAACCGTACACCGTACACCAACCGTATATAAATAGATTTTAACCAGGCCAAAATAGATCCTAAACCAACCCTCAACAAACTTCAAACCAACATAAACCAACCCTAAATAGGTCCCAAACCAACCATAAATAGATCTTAAACCGAGCCTAAATAAAACCTAAAACACACCCTAAAAAGATCCTGGCTAGCCTTACAAGAACCTAAATAAACCCTCACTAACTCTAAAACCAACCCTTTAAAAACTTAAAACCAAACAAAACACCTAGACTAACCCTAAAACCAACCCTAAATGAACCCTATTTGCACACTACCATGTTACATGAACTGTTCGAGCAACAAAAAGTTGCAAATTCCATCGAAAATGAAAGGTTCGAACTCAAAAATGCTGCAAATACCGTTGAAACGGCAGCTTCCAGCTCCAAAATGTTACAAATTCCACCAAAATTCTGCAAATGCTATGGAAAATGAGAGGTTCCAACTCCAAAATGTTGCAAAGAGAGTTGAAATGGCAGTTTCCAGTCGCAAAATGCTGCAAATAGCCAGGAAAACGGGCAGAAAAATAGATCCCCCCCCCCAAAAAAAACAACACGGAAAAAAAGCAAAACAATTCTGGACCCATATTTGATCCATTTGGATGTATCAGTAGAGGTCAAAATCATAGGCCTACCAAAAAATGATGGGTAAACATCGTTTTTCTTCCAGAGAGTTTGGTGTCCAGTTCGGTGGCACCTGGATTTTTGGTCTCGACTGGATCAGCACCCTTGGATTGGGTCGCCAAGCATTCCAGCATTAGGTTTGACAGTCAGTGCATGCTATGGATGCCCAGTAAAAAATGGGGAATCTCGGGAAAAGCCTCTGGTACTCAAACATGGCCAGCTGGAAAACACATGCATTGATGTGGGATTTTCCCATATTTTCCATATGATTTGTCCTTATTGTGCTGGGATTTCCCAGCCATGTTGGATGATGGAAATGATGGAAATCCCCATGGGATTTTGGTCATTTTGTCCAGGACAATGGCAGGCCCTGTTTGGGCTACTGGAATGAGACGAAGCCGAACGCGGAGCCGGGTGAAGTCGACTGCGTGCTCGAAGGGACGCTTGAAGAAATCTGTGGAGATTTTTCTTTCATGGCCTGGTCTAAACAATGGAGGAGACATACCCTCTGGTAAACTAACATAGCTATGGAAAATCACCATTTTTAATGGGAAAATCCACTATTAATGGCCATTTTCAATAGCTACGTTAAATTACCAGAGGGTAGATATGGGGGTTTCCTGAAATGGGGGTACCCCAATAGCTGGATGGTTTATAATGGAAAATCCTATTAAAATGGATGATTTAGGGGTACCCCCATTTCAGGAAACCTCCATATGATTCTTAAAATGGGGGATCCCCAAGTCATCATGGGTTTGCTAAAATGGTCGAATGACTTGGATGATTTGGGTTACGCCCATGACTTAGGACACCTCCATTTAACATCATTTAACCAAGTATACGATGATTTGAACCATTGGGTTTGGGAGTTGCAAGAGGCAAGTTACAAAACCCATATGGGAAAGCTATCTTTCTATGCATCCGTAGGTGTATAGAGTACGGGGGGATTCCCAATGCGCTGATCATTCCAAAGTCAAAGCGATGGCCACCCAGGCAGATTGTTTGAAGTTGCCACGCTTGCACCTCTGTGAACGGGCACACAACCAGTATATATATATATGTTATATATATATATGTACACATGCTGTATCCGTCTGCATTGATAGCGCGCTATGCAACAAAGACACATACACACCGATTTTGTCCTGTTTGAGATATTGAACATCACCCTGAATGGATGCCATACTGTTTTGGTGACATCTACAGCAATATCTAACCCTGAAGATGCCGCAGGCTGCCAAAATGGGAGGTTCCTAGATAGAAAATGGTAGAAAACTATGGAAACCCATGAGCAAAGGTGAATCTTCAAAGAACATCAAGAACTGGGTTGAAAGATGCGTTTTTTCCGCTTACAAATCGCGATTTTGGGTTGTTGCTACGAAAAACATGGGGGTGTTTTTGTTTCGGTGAATTCCGTGGACGTATTGGGCCACCAAGAACTGAGCATGACCTGACATGCCTCAGCATGGTGGGACAGAGATGGATGCTGGAAGTACTGGAATTCTTGGGATTTACCATCTGGTTATGACTAACATAGCCATGGAAAGATCCACCATGCTATTAAGAACGGTAAACCCAGGTAAACCATCTATTTCTATGGGCCATCGAAATCCCATGGCGAACTGTTAGTCATACCCAGAGGCTAATGGGAATCAGCAACTTCCTATGATAAAAAAGGCCTTGGTGCAATGGTGGATCGCCCAATCGAACCTCTTCTTTTCAAATCCAGAGCTGTGTGGAAAACATGGGATATAAATGGATATAAATGGATATAAATGGATATAAATGGATATAAATGGATATAAATGGATAATTATATATATATATATATACATTATAGAGATTATAATGTATCTACATGGATAATTCTATATATATATATAGTTGATATTATTAAGATATAAATGGATATAACGAGGAATTCAGGACGAAAAACACCAAATTACTTTCTTCGGTTGTGATCCCACCAAGCGACAGCCTCGAAAACTTTCTGAATGCTGGTAACGATCCCATCACGGTTGGCTGTTTCAAGGCCGGTATCCGGCATAAATATCTGCCAGGCTACTGGCTTGGATCTTTTTTGGTTGAAACATTTTGACATTTTAAGAATCAATATACATATAGATAGATAGCCGAACCCCCTTTGGATTCCACTCTTTTTGTTTCTAAAGTCCCCAACATCCCCATTCTTGATGATGTTCCCCAATTTAAATTATGGTAAATTCACATAAATCGCAGATCTTTGCCATATATCCCACATTTTCATACATTTTCCATCCCAGCCACCCAGCCCTTCAAACCACCTCGAGGTGGTCCGAGTGGACCGTCTGCACCGTGACCTGCGGTGGCGGCACCCGCTCGCGGCATCGGCGCGTCGAGACGCACGCGTTGAACGGCATCGCCTGCGAAGGGCCGCTGAGGAGCACCGAGCCCTGCGGCATGTGACCTGGCGATGACCTGGGGGGGACCTGGGGGGCCGGTTGAAGGAGCAGTGCCTGGTGGTTGATGAAAACCATAGGAAAATGGAGGTTTTAATGGGAAAACCATAGGAAAACCATAGGAAAATGGAGGTTTACCCCCTGGTTATGTCAAAATAGCTATTGAAAATGGCCATAGAAATAGTGGATTTTCCCAATAAAAATGGTGATTTTCCATAGTTATGTGGCTGTTTACCAGAGGGTAATGATTAATAATGGGGGGAAAGCCATGGGGATGTGTAGTTATCCAATATCCCAAGTAGTGTTTGGATTGAAACATTATTTAAAGATGGAATAGTGGAGTACGTCCAGCATCGCAACTGAGCAGTATTTGGAATAACCTGAGAATGGAGATGGTGGTTGCTAACAAAGGTGAACAATGGCCAATACGTGCAAAAACATGTCGTTGACTTTACGCCCTGTACTGTACTGCAACCTCTTGTTTTCTGTTGCTCCCTGCATTGATTGCAAGAGTTGGTCATGGAAAGAACCACCAGTTCAGAATGGTCTCCTGCGAAATAAGTCGTGCACCCCCATTGGCATGGTGACTCGCACACGCACACACACACAAAAACACGTGCAACGTTCAAACTTGCATCGTGACCATGCTGCTTCAGAAGATCAATTTCTGTGGGTAGAACGGTAGAACTATGCTGAAGAAGATCGGTAGAACGTTTCAATTCTCCAATTTGTGAGCACATTGCAAAGAAACTTTCCAGGGTGACCATGCCACCAAGGGGTAGTTGCGGGGAGCCTTCCCCACCGATCATTGGCGAATGGACAGAGTGGGAAGGCTGTTCTGGGGAGTGCCTTGGTTCCTTCCTAGAATTGGCGGGAAAAGCATGGAAAATCTGTAGCACAACACTACACTTGGATACACTCGGGGCAAAAATCCGTGGTTCCCAACCATTGATTCTCTCCGTCCCTGATTTTTCCGGGCGGAATCCCTTTGTGTACAAGACTAAAGTGTTAGTCAGAAACCACAGATGGGTTCCTGTTTTGACCACACAGTCAAACATACAGCGATCACTTCCCGCTCACGTTCCAAGTATATGAGAGTCGTTCTAAATCCACATCGTACCAAATATATCATAATATTAGTAAGCAGGATTGTTGGGATATTGAGCCTTGCGGTAATCCCAAACTCACAAGTCGTCATTTTTGGATTGCAACATGGCTTTGTGTACCCCTAATTCCACCAATAAATCATCATCATTTTCACGACGGCATCATGGCCACAAAGTATCGTAACACTGAAGGAACTTCCCAACTTTCAGATACCAAACTCAAACCATTCAGTTTTTGAATCACTTACCTCCCCAGTTTTGCATGGCTAAATCCGTGAAATCCCAATAGAAAGCCTGGTTTTGGATGGTTTTCGCAGCCATCCACCAGCTTCGCTAGCCTGCCCTGAGGTATCCTATGCAGCGCTTCCGTGCGCGGAAACTAGTGGAGCCACCCAAGGGCGACTTCCCCATGGAACCCATGACGATGATGGAAACCAGCCTCTGCGACAAGGAGGGAATGGGCTTGAGATATGGAAAAACCCAGAACTAAATGGAGGTTTTAGTGGGAAAACATGGGAAAACATGGGAAAACACACACACACATATATATATATATATATATATGGTATTATATTATGGTATTATATGATATAATATGGTATAATATTATATCTAGGTATACCCTCTGGTTATGACTAACAGGGCTAGCCATGGTTTTTCGATGGCCCTAATCGAAATAGATGGTGACTACCGTTCTTAATAGCATGGTGATTTTAACCATGGCGAACTGTTACATAACCAAATGGTAAATGGAGGTTTTAGTGGGAAAAATCAACTAATGGCTGATTTTCCATTGCCGTGTTTGATTACCAGAGGGTGCAAATGGATATAAATGGGGAATATGAATGAATCATATCCTGATCACCAGGTTTTGATACCCACTGTTACAATGTCAACCATGGACTTTTGCAAAACCCCTGGGCTGTTGCTCATTGGGTGCCATTTGAGTAGCAGATGATTTAGCGCTTTTCGTGGCTAAGCACCCTCTAATTCAGCAACCTAGGGTTGAGTATTCGGGATTGACACTATACAACACAGATCAATACAGGCCAAAACCGTTGTATAACCGTTGTAGAACCCCTCACTTTTTTTCGAAGTTGTGCTGTGCCAAAAAAATCGGGGCCCTGCCAGAAGCCGCCTACAGAGTGCATCATGTCCACGTGGACGGTATGGACGCCATGCACCGCAACCTGTGGAGGGCAGTCTGCAAGGACTGAAGGGGACGTGCCGCTGACGGTCTCATGTGGTTGTCTGCATGACTAAGACATCGGGGATTTATACTGATCATTATTTATGGCGATTTTGATGGAACATATGGTAATATGGGATTATTTATGACCATCTATATACAGTAAAACACTTTATTTTGCATTTATATATATTTTTTTTCACACACGATTTAAAGTACATTATTTGCACACAAACCTTAACAATGATAGCCGATTTATTCGGTTTCATTCGTAAGACCCATGTATAGATGATTTTCTCATGAACGTTCGAGTTCTTTTCAACTGCCATGTCTTTGAGGGCAAAACAGTCAACAAAACACTGGCACTGGACTGATACTTTAATGGAGGGCAATTTGTTGTTGGCCCGTAGCAACTGAGCAAATGCTGAGCAAATGCTGAGCAAGTGGCCTCCAATTATTCATTCCAATCCCTTGCAACTGGCAAGTGAGTTGCAGCCCAGTATGAGCTTGGATGGCGGATTGTGGGCACTGGTACATCTGTGTGACCATTTGTCTCTTCTTCCTGATCAGATCAAATATACCCTCTGGTAAACATACAAAAAGCTATTGAACATGGTCCAGTCGAAATAGTTGATTTACCCCCCAAAAATGGTGTTTTCCCATCGTTTTTTCTATGTTTACCAGAGGGTACAGGTGAAGGACCCAAGATCATCACATGAAAAAATGGGTCTGTCACCGTCTCCGACGTTTGGGTCTCACCGTCCTGGGAGGAACCGGGATATCGACATCGAAAAGTCGCCGCCCGCGTGCAAGTTGGACTTGAGCAAACTGGAGGGCGAGGCGCAAGATGAGCTCAGGAACTATCTGAAGGACTGGGGAACTACCCTCTGGTAAACGTTAACAAAAAACTATGGAAAATCCACCATTTTTGATGGGAAAATTTTCAATAGCTATGTTAAATTACCAGAAGGTATCTTTGGCCAGGCACAAGGTGGTGCTTTTGAGTTAAGTTGGTTGGTTTATAGTATCCCCATTGACTATAATTTCTATCATACAATTTAGAAAAACCACAAACCTAGTGAGCCTACCTGTAAAATCTTATAAACCAACTGGGCTAACTGTTGGGCACCGCATTGTAGATGGCTGGTTGGGTTCTTGCGTTTTTGCAAGGTGTTTGTAAACCTTGACAACTTGACGACGAATCTCTGTCCCCTGAGTTGGCCAGAGGGTCAGCAACTGGGAAAAACCACAGCATGATATCCCAGTTGCTGTGGGTCTTGAAGCAGCCACTTACCATGGCTCCCCAAGCCACATCCGAAAGCAGCAAGGCTACTCGGGTGATCCCTATCGCCAGGAGGTTCGACCGTGCGGCCAGCAGCATTGTATGGATGTGGTGGATTCCGAGTATCGCTGATCGCACTGGGACTGAGTGGAATGCTCCTGCGGAACTTTTATGGAGAAATCATGAGAAATCCCATTCTCAAAAGGCAAATCATTTACGAGTGAGATCAAGTGAGTAATTGCAAACTGGTGGATTCGTCCGGTGCCACAATTGTTTGTACAGAGTGGGTTATCTCCCGCTCATCATCGACTGGTGCACTCTCTGTTGCTTCGAGGGTTCTACAGCCATCTCTGCATGTCTGGGCGCCCCCAGAATTGGATAAAATTGGAGAATGACCAGTTCACTTCCCGCCAGGTGGGGGCCTCTCCCGGTTATAAGTTGGTCTTGTTTCACCCGTACAACTACTGTAGATAGATGTCTCCGTCATCAACCCACCCGTCAACCCGTTAACCTAGTTGCGTTGGCTGGCTGAGCTAAGTGACTGGGGCACCAAAATCCATTACTCAGTGATTAAATCAATCAAACCACTATATTTTTGACTACTGGCTAAATCTCAATTTGTGTCAATTTTGTGTCACATTTTGTCTATATGTTTTAAATGTTTGTTTCCAGACCCAAATCCACTAATTCATGGATCACCACCTATTTTTATCTATTTTTCATAAGTTGAACCCCCTATCATTGATGGTTTTTCCCATATTTCCTGAGGTTTTCATGGTAGAATTCCTGAATTTTTGAGGCTTCACCGGCTTCACCCCAGAAATTCCCGAGGTTTTTCTCAGAAAAACCAGGTTTTCCTCAGAAAAACCACCACCCCCTTGGTGTTTTTCGTTGAGGTTATCGGAGTGGTCCGAGTGGACCAGCTGCTCGCGGAAGTGCGAGCTGGGCACCACGGAGCGGTCCCGGGAGATCGTCAGAGAGGGCTCCGGGGGGTTGGGTGCTGGCCTGGCTTTGAAGGAGGTGGGGATGGGATGGGATGGGGGCGGATGGGGGATGGGGCGGATGGGAAAATGGAGGTTTTAATGGGAAAACCATAGGAAAACCATAGGAAAATGGAGGTTTACTCTCTGGTAAACGTTATGGTTGTGTCAACATAGCTATTGAAAATGACCATTGAAATAGTGGATTTTCCCATTGAAAATGGTGGATCTTTCCATAGTTATGTAAACGTTTACCAGAGGGGCGGATGGGGGGATGGGGGGATGGGCCATATACCCTCTGGTAAACGTTTAACTATGGAAAGATCCAGCATTTTGAATGGGAAAACTCAACTATTTCTATGGCCATTTTCAATAGCTACGTTAAATTACCAGAGGGTATAGTATGTGTTCAATGTATGTGTATGATGTATATTACCGATGATATGTATACATAGTAACAGTATGTTTTACTCTTTATATGCATCTGCATATATATATATAATATTCTAAAGTATTTTCTAAAGTATTTTCTAAAGTATTATGTTTTTTTTGAACATGTCTGAAGCTGTGGGTTTTTTTGGAAGCGCAATTTTGGTAATATTCGAAAGTATGGGCGTTGTGGAAGCAATTTTGTTTGGTGATTCACAACTGATTTCTATTCTAAACTTTGTCTTTGAAGTAAAATGTTGGTGATTGACAAGTAAGGACTAATGGGGACTCGGAGATGGCTTTGACCACCGGAAATTGTGGATACGCACATGCAAAGCCCAGAAAAGAGGAAGGCAAATACCCTCTGGTAATTTAACATAACTATTGAAAATTGCCATTGAAATAGTGGATTTACCCATTAAAAATGGTGGATCTTTCCATAGCTATTTTGACATAACCAGAGGGTAAACCTCCATTTTCCTATGGTTTTCCTATGGTTTTCCCATTAAAACCTCCATTTTCCCTATGGTTTTCCTAGGAAACAGCGTTTCTCATTTGCGCCCTTAGCGGGTGCGCCATGGTGCGCCTGTGATCGTTCAAAATTTTTTGAGCCCTTGAGGTTTCCTACCGCAATCTTTTATTATTCTCATTATTATAGCATTTTACTCTATGTATATATATATATATATACTGTATATATATATATTAATATATATAACATATCTGTATATATATATATATATTTATGTTGTTTATTTTTGGTTGCCGTTGCCTTATGCCACCAATGAAAAAAACTCGTTGGTGGTTGCACTTTTAAAAAGTCTCAATCCTACCCCAGACAATGATCCCAATTGATGAGCGTATTTTGAAGGGGGTTGGTACTACGCCAACCGCCAACTTCCGGCCTTTTTGCAAAAGTCCTAGGGTCCTAGAATTGGTTGAATCGAACATTTGCAGGAAAGCCCCATATCTGGTGTAAAATCCACCGAGTTTCTGAGTTTCCCTGTAGATTTACATTTAAATCTATCGCGCTTCAGGTGAAAGGATGCATGACCGACTGTGGTGAGACAGACTGCAAGTGGCTCGATAGCAACATGTTGATCTTTTTGGGACTCACATGTTAGGCAAGTGAACCAAATTTAGACGTCATCATCTGGAAACACCAGAATACACCATGGAACATATTGGGTATCATGGGGAATTTACATAAATTTAATTCTAAAGTATATTAGGTATATACTTAATTTTGGAAAGCCACCTGAATTACCATCTGGTTATTTAACATAGCCATGGAAAATCAACCCATTTTTAAGTTAGGTAAACCATCTATAGATGGGCCATCTATACCATGGCTATGTTAATCATAACCAGAGGGTAAACCTCCATTTTCCTATGGTTTTCCTATGGTTTTCCCATTAAAACCTCCATTTTCCTATGGAAAGCCACCTGAATTTATATCATAACATCCGGGTTCATAGGAACAGACGCAATCGCGCCACCTGAAACAGGTGGGGCCAATGGGACTCTTGGAGTGCCTGTACCTGCAGCTGTGCCGGCGGCACCAAACGACGCAATCGCGTCATCGTTCAGGCGGGCACGACGATCCAACGGGGTACCGCAATGGGGCAGTTGGGGTGGGAAAGTCTGGGAATGTCTGGGATATAAGAATGGTATTTTAAGGCCCATTGGTTGGGATATAACCCCTACAATTGTGATTATATTGGTTATATATATATATAACCACTTATTAGTGCAACTGAAGCCCCCAGTTCAGTGCCGAAAAAGAGGCTACGCTACAAGAAATTATACCTTGACATTCAAGTTCCATATATATATATACACTTTGGGAATAAACATTCATAACTCCATAAATCCCAGATATTTTGATGTAAACAGAAGGGTACCAGGGTTTTGACCCACACCCCAATTTATGATGTTTTACAATGGTTGGCAATGTCAAGAAAGGTAGGGCTACATATGGCTACACTATATTCCTCAAGGACCATGGCCCCTAAAAACAGGCGCCGCGACATGGGGGAGAGATGTGCGACCCTGTGGACAAGTCGGAGGTCAGCGGCGATGAATTGGGTGGGTGTCCGCAAGCATTGGGTGACTTTTAGGATCCGAAAGCCCAAGGGCATCCAAGGGGTCGAGCATGAATCGCAGCTAGCAGTATGTCATTGTCATTTCATGTCATTTCCGTATATACAGTTTAAAGGAACTTTCCTGGACCTTGAGGTATCTCTCACGAGACATCCACCTTGAACTGGGTCAACATGTTGAACCAAAGCATGCTCCTGTGGCGAAACTCCCCTGGTTTCAATTTCCCTATGTTCGATCAAATCCATGCTCCATGTGTATCACTTTCCCTCTTGAATTGCCCCAAAAACTCTGATTCCTTACCTGGCCCAGCAGCCCAGCAGTCGCACCAGGTTGCTCCCTGCAACACCCAGAGCTGCGACGTCTGCATCGACGGCGCCTGGGGCGCCTGGAACGACTGGTCCAAGTGCACTGCCACCTGCGACGTGGGCTTCCGCGTGCGGCACCGCGACGTGATGCAGCGGCCCAACAGCTGCGGGAAGCCGGCGCTGGGACACTGGGCGTTTTTTCTGTGGGGGGAAACTGGGATGGTTGGGGATACATGGGGGAGTCATAGTAAGCACCATGGTGATGGTGATAGTGGTGGTGGTGGTGGTGGTGATGGTGATGGTGATGGTGATGATGATGATGATGATGATGATGATGATGAGGATGAGACAATGCAATAACGATTGACACACACACAAACACAGATAGAAATAATGATAATATCGGGGAATATGATGGATGAACGTGGGATTATTGTGAGTTTTTTTTTCTTTCACCATAGAATCCATAGACAAAAATTGGATAAGTTAGGTTTATACACCCCCAGGTGGGACGGTCGAACATTTGGCGACCTTGGACTTCCCCCGAAGTCTGAGTCAATTTGCCTCCAGGGTTCATAGGTTGGTTGGCCTCATGGTAGGATTTGGGGACGTTGATTGGTATTTGATCCGTCCCAAAATCTGGAAGCCGCATCCAGTTGCTGGACCCGCTGTTGACACAGCGCTTACGAGGATTGGAAGACGAGTACGAGATCTGCTCGCACTTGGTCCCATGCACCGAAGATGCAGACTGTCTGCTGGCGGAGTGGGACGAATGGTCAGACTGTTCCTGCAGTTGCTATGGCGTGAAGGAGCGGCACCGCCGCATCGAACAGTTCGCCAAGGCGGGATGGGGTTGTGGGTGTCTCTTTAAGGGGATGGGGGCAGATGATATACAGTAAATATGATGGACCGCAAAACCATGAAAACTCCTGATTGAGACACAACCATTTCTTGTAGACCCTTGCGTCACCGCTTGCAGGCCCTGAATAATTTTTCAGCCCCCGCAATTTCCAAAAGGTAGCACAGGTGGCTGTCTTGAAATCTTCCAAAGAAACTCGCAGTTCTCCCTGATTTTTCCCAAGTCCTGGAACTGGTTTCAAATCCATGGCTCTGCTTCATCCCCATCACCTCACCCCCTTGCACCTGCCAGGGCAACGGCAAGTCCTGCGGCCAAGTGGCCGTGGCGCAACGCGAGGAACACGGCTACGAGGGCTACGACAGCTACGGCACTTCGCAGCGCATCACCGGGGCAGCCGACGGCTTCGCCTCGCTGGAAGAGGTGTCGGCCTGCAATCCGTTGCCGGGAGGCGGGAGGCTGAGGGGTTGGGGAGGGGGGAAGGTTTTGTTGGTGGTTTTTAAGAGGAGAATAAAAGGAGAACTTAGTGTCATTTGTGGTGTTGAAGTATCAGTTTATGGAGGAGAATGCATGTAGAATGCCATAGAATGCCAACCTTTAAAGTACTTCATAGATCTTCATAGCATTCTATCCCTTCAGAGTTTGCCTCAGGCCTGACCCCTCCACACTGTGGGCCCCTGCCCAAGCGCAAATGCGACTTTGCCCCCTGGGGCGAGTGGGGTGAATGCTCCGCCACCTGCGATGGCGGCATGCGCGAGCGCTCGCGGCACATCAAGACACCCAACAGCAACGACGGGGCGCGCGGATCGGGGGCGGAGAGCGGGGACGGTTTTCGGGGCTTTCCAAGTGTTTTTCTGTCTATCATCACGAATCAATATGAATCAATAATCTCATATCAGGTATAGGTCATAGGGTCATAGGGTCATACTCCCGGATTTACAGGTTATCACAAAGAGGGAACGTCAAATTGAGATCATTGAGACATTTGATTTTTATTCATGATTTCTTCATCCCCGATTCTCGGCAAGAGGATCTAGACACATTCTGTCAATTTCTGTCATTCTATGGAGCAAAAAAAACAACCAGATCCGATTACTACAATGGTACACAGTAGCACTACTAGTTCCTGTAGTTTCAATCCGTTCTCTCCTTTGAGAACTCTACCATTGGATGACTCACTCGGATGGAGCAGTCACTTCTCAATGGGTTTTATTGATGGATACGGATAGATGGCTGTTCCTTCTCAGTGCTAATCTTGAATGACAATTCCTTACTTACTTGTTTTGGATGATTACCATCTGGTTATTTAACATAGCCATGGAAAATCACAATTTTTAATAGGTAAACCATCTATTTCTATGGGCCATCTATACCATGGCTATGTTACATAACCAGAGGGTATATACAGCAATCACAATGGAGATGGGTGAGTTGCCAAGTTGCCATCCAAAGAAAAATCATGGCTCACTTACTGCATCATCATTGTCGACGAGCCACTTATCCCCTGGGTTTTATCTCATTTATAGCAACCCCCAAAAAGATGCAACACTAATTCATTTCGGACTATTTTAGATTCTTACAACACTAAATCCTTTCGGACATTTTTGGACTATTTTAGATTCTTAGAATTTCTTAGATGCAGAAAGCCATCGCTGGGATGATCCGCTTGTGGAACTTGGTGTGCCAGGCTCCCTGCGAGGGTCCAGTGGAACAGATTCAAGGCGGGAGCATCGGCATGGAGAAATGGATGGATCTCGTCCCACAAAAAAAGTCACGTCATGATGTCATGATATGTCATGTATTCCCATCAATTTCCCATTCATATCCCATTCGAAAACCCAATCAAACATATATCTCGCACCATTAAATCCGATGAAAACCCCATGAAAACCCCATGAATTTCCATGAAATTCCCGTCAAAACCATCCTTTTTTCGGTGCACACGCTTCAACCGCGCCAGCCGCGCCACCTGGGCGAGGCTGCGGCGAAGTTGCATGTGAGCAGAGGATTTGTAAGGACGGGTCATGACTTAACCAATGGAAACCCATGGGCATCCCGTGGGGACCCAGAATTTTTAGAAATCCTCATCTAATGGCGATATAATATATCAATATATTAATATATGAATATCTACCTGTAAATATCGCCTATAATATAATACATCCCCCCCCCTTTAACCCTGGAATATTTGGGGGGGGGTAAGGCAAGAAATTTCTGAGAAATATTTCACCTGACCACGTGAAATATACCCCCCCCCACGTATTTTTTTGGGCTTCTAAAAGACGTG
>Ga0126342_10001856_pt1 | contig 31323 bp, 25 predicted proteins | sample Cyp1metagenome_FD_92528 | JGI IMG/M metagenome (GOLD analysis project Ga0126342, IMG submission 92528) | Coral microbial communities from Lord Howe Island, Old Settlement Bay, Australia - Cyphastrea 1 metagenome | ecosystem: Host-associated > Invertebrates > Cnidaria > Coral ...
TAGATTGGAGGTACCTACCATATATAAGGCCTATGTAAGGCCTATGTAAGGGAATATCCCCAGAAAATATGGCCTTATATGGTACAGTACCTCCATTTTAGGATCCTGAAATTCCCATTGACATAAAGAAATCAACTTTTCATTATTTACTATGTTCATGGAATGGTATATTGTTTTACAGTAAATTCACGTCAGTAAACCCACATCAGTAACCAGTACAAATTCACTTTTCATTGGTTGATGGGATAGCTTCTGAATGTTTATGATTATTGATTGGATGCATATTGCCTCACAAAGAACCGCTTCACTCTCAACCCCCCTCCAAAAATGGGGTTATAATTATACAAATTATTGTTCAGTTAATTAGTATGCAGTGAATGATTATTAATAAAGTACATCGCGTGATCAACTATGATATTCTAACATTCATATACTTATAATACAACATTATCAAACATTATACATTTATTGTCATAGTACATCTATTATACTATCGTAAACATTATTCATGTGTAATAACAAAATACTATCATACACATTATTGTTTATTAAATGAGTATGTAATGATTGATTGTTGATGGGATGGATGAAACATTAATGTGGTTAAAACAATGCCATAAACCATCCCCCAGTCATCACCATAAATATATAGGTTCTATAAACCATCCCCAGTCATGGGTGTTTTATGGCATTGTTTTAACATGTTTTAACCACATTACAAAGAATTTCCCTATGGATCCATGGCCAGTGTCTGAGAAGGTACGGCTGACCCCCGAAACGTCATCACACCCCAGTCACACTTCCTTTCAGAAGGTACTAGCTGGATCCATAGCTGGTTGGTGGTTGACCTACCCCTCTGAAAAATATGACTTCGTCAGTTGGGATTATGAACTTCCCAACTGAATGGAAAGTCATAAAATTCATGTTCCAAACCACCAACCAGAAAAGGTATATCACAAACAAATCCAACGTTTTGGATTCCTGTGTTGACAGTAGAACCCAGTGATTTGATAGGCAAAGTGCCCAAAAAACCCAAAGTGGTTGGTGGTATACCTACCCCTCTGAAAAATACTAGTCACTTGGGATCATTATTCCCAATTATATGGAAAGTCATAAAATGCATGTTCCAAACCACCAACCAGATCATATAGTAAGTTGCTAACATTTACTAGTTTATCATTTACCTATTCCATCCTATTGCAAGTTGGTAACATTTACCTATCCAATCAGCCAAATATTGGTGGTTTGGAAAACCTCTGCCGAACCCCCCCAACTCCACATCGCCTAGACGGGCCCAGGTGTGGCTGCGGCAGGGCTACGATCCAAAGGGCCCCGGGGGCGGCGCCCACCTGTCCGACAAAACACAGGAGATTTTGCCCGGAAAAGCCTCGGAAAACCAGGAAACCATGGGATTTTCTTGCGAAAAATAGAAAGAAATTGGGATTGAATTGGAAAAGATCGTGATTGGAGAAACACTTGGGATTTACTTGGAGAAACACTTGATTCTAGTATAGAAAAACAAATCATTGGATGGAAAAATGGATTTCGTTCCAACAAAAAGTGCCAGTGTATACGGTATACCGGCAAAATTGCCTTTTGAAAGGGAAACATGTGATCAACTATATATATATTGTGTATATATATAGGGTATCCTATTTTCAGGGAAACTGCATTCATGATTCATCACAACAACGCAATTGTTCAGGGTTGTATGATAATTCTCAATTGCCATTTTTGTGATTGTGTTACTTTTTCTTGTCGTCATCGTTGTTATATGATATGATCACAGTGTCAGTATCAATGACCATTGTAATTTACAGCTATTTTAGTTGGATTTTGCCCTTAAAATGCTACAAGTTGAGGTTTTCCAAATGGCTAAGTTGACTTATCACCAATAATGTCCTTGGGGCAAAAATAGACGGGCCGGTTTGGTATACCATCTATCATCATCTTTTACCTGTTGTTAAAAGGGGTTTCTTCAAACCCTTCTATTCATCAAGCAACCAATGGGAATTTTGGACATCCATGCTTATCACTGGGTATAGTTGATGGATATTCATGGGGCTTCTAAGCCAACAGCCACATCACAGAGCCGCCAGTGGCCTCAGTGGCTCCCGCAGCCATGGTGCTTAACACCAGGGCGTGGCTTCCAGGACGAACCTGCGGATGTTTTGGACATGGGGGCACCCCTCAATCATCCAAATTAGACCATATTTGGGGTTTTCCATAAATGAGGGATCCCCAAAAATGGTTGATTTGTAATGGAAAATCCTACTAAAATGGATGATTTAGGGGTACCACCATTTCAGGAAACCTCCATTTTAGTATCAAGAGCCATGATGACTTGGGGGGTCCCCCAGGTTAAGAAACCCACATCACTGTATATGTAACACAAAGGATCTTTCAGCAACATGTTTGAAAAAAAACAACTGTGCGTTTGTTGAAGAAGATGCTTTTTTCGACCAGCACAAATGTGCATGTCTTGCACCAAGAAAATATTTACTAACACAGGGGAACGTCGACAACAACAACGACAACAACAACAACAACACCACCAACTACACCACCACCACCACCACCAACAACAACAACACCACCACCACCACCAGCAGCAGCAGCAACAGCAACAGCAACCAGTGTGTGATAAATTCCTAGTAATAACATGACTAACCATCATAGGGGATGTGACTTCCCAACAATGTGGACTGGTCTCCCCAGAAAAGGGGTATTATACACACCCGAATCCAATGATCAAATAGTTCAATTATCATTTTCCTTTCCCTTATTTTCCCTATTATCACGGCGGAATGTGAACAAATCGTGCTGGCGATTTACCAGATCTCCTGCATCCTGCGAGCCGCTCCGTTCTTGCTGGACTTTTTTAGCGCGTTCCGTGTCTGTCACCGTCGCCCACTCTCCGGATCTTCTTTGGCTGCGACATGATTGACTGAGCGGCGGCCAGCAATCGACGAACTTCCATCTGGCCATTTCCGCACGCCACTTCCAAAGCAGTCTTTCCAGTGTCTGTTTCTAAGTGAACATTGGCACCCGACTCCACAAGGAAGCGGACAACGTTGAAATGCCCTCGTTCGGCTGCCACGTGTAATGGCGTTGATCTGTCGTCTGTTGAGCACTCATCCATGTTCGCGCCACTTTCCACCAGAAAGCGGACAATGTGGAGATGGCCCAGATAGGCTGCAGCGTGTAGTGGCGTGAAACCATCGTCTTTTCTGCACTGATCCTTGCCGGCCCCGGATTCAATGAGGAAGCGGACAATATTTAAATGTCCCATCATAGAGGCCACGTGCAATGGTGTCGGCCCAACAGTAGATTTCGGCTGATCCTTATGGGCCCCTGCATCAACCAGAAAGCGAACGATGTCAAGATAACCTCGTTCGGCTGCCAGGTGCAGTGGCGTTGAGCCATCGTCGATTGAGCACTGGTTCGTGTCGGCCCCGGAGTCAACCAGAAAGCGCACAATGTCCAGATGCTTGAGATACGCTGCAACGTGTAGTGGGGTGAAGCCATCATCCGTCCTCCCCAGCTCCAAGTTGGCTCCTGAATCCACCAAATAGCGCACAACGTCAAAATGGCCTTGCCCAGCAGCATCCCATATGGCTGTTGCACCATTGACGTCTCTGGCGTCTTTTGCAGCTCCCATTTCCACCAAAAGTCGAACCGCCTCACAGGGGTTCAACCTGATGAAATGGACACTTTGATCATATATATATATATATTTGAGTATGAACCAAACTTGTGCACCAACGGACCTACCAAAAAATACTATTGTATGTTACATTCAGCCCTATCAACACATACTTGTCAAAAATCTTGACCCTATACCCATGTAAGGTGGTGCTGCTCCAGGTATGCTTGCTGGTTCATTCCCCATCCAAGTATGTCATAATCACCAGAAACCAAACTGTTCAGCTAGCATACCAACTTCGCCAACAATACGCCGCTATCTTAACCCATCAAGAGGGCTACTGGGCTACTTTGAACGGCTCATGTGGCACCTACTTCGCCCGCCTCAAGATGCCCACCAATCGCTGCAGAATGCAATGGAACACATCCGTCTGGACCACTTTTCTCCTCAATTCTGGCGCCGGCCTCAAGCAAGAGCCGCATGGGCCCAACGTGGCCGCGCAGCGCAGCATGGTGCAAGAGCGTCCTACCAAGGTGATCCCGCACCTGCTGTAGGTCAAATTCAGGGAAAATGGCTGATGTTTGGCTGGGTAAATTATAGTAACATACTGAAGTAAGGCTATAATATTGGGATGATTGCCCGGATCCTAACCATGATTCCCGCGATGTCACAGTGAGGTTACTGTAACTTACCCAGATTTGGGTCTCTATGATGGGTTTTGTGACAACAAAGCATCAAAATTGAACCAATCTTCAGACAAAGCCATACTAGTCATAAAGATCATATAGTCACTTGGGTTCATTGTCTCAGGAACCAAGTTGGTACAGGATGGACAATGAAAAACTATGCTGTATCTCAACCAGTGACGTTGGGGTCGCGGGGGCATTGAAGCAACCTCTCAAGTGTCACTGAATCACCCTCCCTTGCGGCAGACACCATCTTGCCATCTTCTGCAGAATCAGCCGGCCAAAGTTCCAGAGTTACCAGGCCAATTTTCACTGGCCCAGACCCAAAAACTTCATCATCTGGAACCTCATCGGCACCATTGTCCTTGGTGCTTCATTGATCCCTTGCCAACAGCTTAACATGGTTTAACTTTTGCTGGAATCTATGGTGAACTCATCAGAAAAAAAAAAATCCAGAAGGTGTAAGACAGGTATGGCTATAATCAATCCAGCTTCCAGAAAGAATCTTTGTCGAAATCTGGTGACCCCAAGCTGCTTCACTAAGGATCGTTTCACGTCTTTGGCGGTTTTGCCTTCGATGTCAGCCGCATCCAGCACTGCGACATCTTCGCCCGAACAGAGGAAGCACACTTCCATGGGGGCGGATACGTTTCTCTGTAGAAATGCTGGGAATTGTAGGCCTTGTAGGCACAATTCATGGCGGACTGTAGGGTAGCCTATTTTTTGGCAGGGATATCGAGGGAATAAAGACATGTATGCCTTGATTGCGACATTTGATGGGTTGGAACCTGATTGCAGTAGACAGTAGACAAGTTTACCATAGTTTACCATGTTTTTTTTTTCTCCCTCCACTGACAAAATCACCATTGACATTATAATACCCTCAAGGACGGGAAGGAATGGATATGATATATGAATATATATATATAATATAGTAAATTATACGCCTATAGTCAACACTATGTAGGCTGGCAAATCCAGAGTGTCTAAGCGGTTTAATTAACCGGGGAAGACATCATGACCATCATGAGATCGACTCTTAAGTTTTTTTTTGAGATCCAAGGCTACAATGGGGGGGCCCCAGTTATAAGTTGGTTTAGATTCGCCCCAGTAACTATAGTTATTTGCGTAATTACCATAAACCATAGTTATTGGAGTTATGTTCACCAACCTAGCTATCGTTTGGGGGCCTCACATTGTATGATTCTTTGTCACCAGCATCTGTCAGTGAAAAGAAATTCTTCAAATCTCAGGGAGCTGGTGACAGCTGCCAGGTTCATTCTGAAAGCCAGTGGCGAAGTTCGTCGTGTGTGAAAATCTTAAGTTTTCTTGATTTAACATGATTTAACCCCAATCTTTGCAGGCAAAATGGTCACGATCGCTGGCGATATCCACTTTCATGATTGCTGCTTCGGGGTGTGTCCGAAGTTTATCCCCAGTGCATTGTGAATCTCCATTTGAATTGTTTACACCCAGTCACATCATCCACATCATCCACTCATCCACATCATCCACATCATCCACATGTTTAAAATGATTTAATCCCAATTGTGTGTGCGCTTTTTGTCATGCTTAAATGCAGATGATTGGATCCCGCAATTCATGAATTCAATGGTGAACTGGCTATGCTTAACAATCGCTACAAACGACACATGTTAACTTCTGTTGGACACCAAAATCTTTATCTCTACTGGGTGAATTCACAACATGTCTGTTTAACCAACAAGTAGACTTACAACTCAAAAAAAAACACTCTTTTCATGGCCAAAACACCAATTTCTTTGATTTGCTCAAGTGGCCGGGTGCCACTATGATTGATGATGTGAAATTCGATGGATCTGGGTAAATTACAATATTTCACACGCCTGAATTACAGTAAGGCTATATTGGGATGATTCCCCGGATCCTAACCAGGATTCCAGTGAGGGAGAACAGTGAAGGTCGTGATAATTTACCACTATTAATAACCACCATTCACCATTACTAACCACTATTAATCTATATCATATGATATATATATATATACATTAAATATACATGATCAATTTGATGATCACATTCCGAGGTCCGAGTTTGTTCAAAATCCCAGGGGAAACAAAATCTCCCACCTCCGGCGTCATCGCCAGGGCCGTACAACTGGCGGCGCGGCCGCGGGGCGCCCAGTGGCTACTGGGCTCGGCCTTCGACGAGGCTGGATTGAAACGAACATCTTCACTATAGTGGGTATATAGTGGGGATATAATCTGGTTAGTGGTTGACCTAGCCCTCTGAAAAATATGAGTTAGTCAGTTGGGATCATGAAATTCCCAATATATGGAAAGTCATAAAATTCATGTTCCAAAGCACCAAGCAGTAATGGGGTTTTATATCTACCCAATGGATTCATGGACTATTGGGGGATCTCATTAATCTAGTAGGTGGTGAACCCCAACTTAGCGTTCACGAACGGGGGCACCACCCTGCAACAAATAGGGATGAAGAATGATGAACATACTACCCTCTGGTTATTTAACATAGCGAACTGGAAAATCCATGATAAATGGAGGTTTATAGCTGGGAAAATCATCTATAAATGTGCCATTTTCCATAGCTATGTTAAATAACTAGAGGGTATATCCCTATGGATCCATGGCCACTGTCTGAGAAGCTACGGCGGGGCTAACCCCCGAGTCACGTCATCATACCCCAGTCCTAAGTCCTAAGAAGGCACGGCTGGATCCATAGGGTATGTTTATATGGGTATGGATCAATACCTATTAATACCATTTTTAGTGGGATGAACATCCATTTACCAGCTATTTTGATGTTCACCAGGGGTACAAGGTTTTGACACACTGCCATATGGTTTATAAGTGTTTGTAAGGGAACATCAGCTATCTGTTTTTTTGATTTAAGGCAGTGAGTCGAAAATTTGGCAACCCGATACCCTAAAATGGCTGGTTGATGGGTGGTGATGGGGCTCCCAAATGTGAGAAGAATAGGTTGTGACCCATGCCCTTAAGGGAAAATGGTCACGCGAAAGCATGGTTTATATGGTTTTTACATGATGTTGCTATGAAACATAAGGCTTTCACTGCACATTTTCCATCTGGTAATGATGGATTTGAAGGAAAATGTTCAACGTGTAGGGAAAAAACAATATGTATCAATATGTTAATTAATACTTACATGTCTTTATGATTTATAAGGGAATATGGTTTGTTTATTTCTAATATGGATAGCCATAGGGATTTGAGGGAATATAAACCATGATAAATCTTCACGGGAAACCATGGTAGTATTGTTTATTTGATCCCTTATGAAGATAAGTTGAAGAGGCGACCAATATGTTGTTCAAACGGGGTGGCGGATTTCATCCCTTATGAAGATAAGTGGTGGGCGAACGTCCGTGTTGGAGCAAACAGGTTTTTCCTATGAAAATAAGGCATTTTCTGCGCGTTTTCAATCTGGCAATGATGGATCTAAGGGAAAATCATCAACTAATAGGGTTTCATGGGATTTTATGGTGATAGAATGGTGACATCATAGAATGGTTATTGTACATTATGTATCTGTTGATACAAAATGGAACAAACGATACATGGAGATTGAATTAGATCTAACTTAACCATCAAACATGATGACATTGAGGCTTTAGCCTCTGCCAATCAAACACGGGCTATCCCCAAACTAAACGGAATTTGATAGCTGGGAAAAACATCAAAGTAAATGGTATATTTTCCAGCACGCCATGTTTGATTGCCGGAGAGTAAAAGATAGTAAAAGGAAAAAAACTTCACCGGACATCATCTGGTATTTTTTTGGGCAAACTGCACGTTTTCTCAGTAGTAAAGTCTACGACATGGGGAATTAACCCTACCTGGGGCTGCAGTTGGTAAGGTCAGAACTATGAGTTGGGACATAACCAGCCCTCTAACTATAGCGACATATAGCGACATATAGTGACATAGAACTGGAACCGCAGCCCCAAGTATGGATCCAACTATTTCCTGAGAAGGTACTTGCAAGATGGTGCCCCAGTTCGTGAACGCTAAGTTGGTGAACATAACTCCAATTTCACTATGGTTTATGATACGCAAATAACTATAGTTACTGGGGTTTATAAACCAATTAACATCACTGGGGGGCCCCACATTGTGGGAAACCCACAGGGATCCACAGGGATACATGGAGAGCGGGAATCCCGAAGATTCTCCCTTGGTAAGTGTCGCGTAAAAAAAAGTGGCGCGGAGGCCCTAAGAAATGACCATTATAATCCATAGAATCACCATGAAATCCCTAAGAAATCACTATTTTTGTTGATGAAATCACCATTAAACCACCATTTTCGTGGGCCAAAAGAAGGATTGCTGAGCGATTTTGGTGCCATCCGCTTGCGATGTGGGATCCAACATGGCTTGGTGGTTGTGCAATAACCATCCTGAAAAATGATGGAGTTCGTCGGGGTTACGAACTTCCCAACTGAATGGAAAGTCATAAAATTCCATGGGTCCAGTCAAAACCAATCAGGTATATCCCTGTGAATCCATGCCACTCAAATTATGCCCATTCGGCGAATGACAGAGGAATTTGACTAGTACAAGCATCAATGTTGGCCACCGTTTGATGATAGTCCATTGATGGCACTTTGAAGAGTCATTTAAAAAGGGGTACTCTTGAAGGGGTTGCAGTTTTAAAGCGTGACAAACCGTGATAAATCGTACCCTCTGGTAAACTAACATAGCTATGGAAAATCACATTTTTTCATGAGAAAATCCACTTTAAATTGTCATTTTCAATAGCTATGTTAAATTACCAGAGGGTAACTGGTCTACTATGTCCTACGAAAAAATCAGTCGTTTGATGGTAAAAAAATCGTGACTCACCATGACAGCCCGTGACTCACCGACCCCTTAATGCCCCATCAGTGCAACCTGCAAAACAGGGCTCCGGCAAATGACATCAACAAAAAACCAAGAACGGATGACATAAGTAGCCATCCATAGCATCTACATCAAGTGATATGAAATAAGGGCAGGATCCCTAGGATCCATTGATTTGTGAGTCGGGTATTTGTGAGCTTAATCCGTTTGTGATTGTTGAGATTGTTGAATAATGTCAGATCCCCATCATTTTTCGTCATCATCTTATCCTCCACCAGGCTGGGAACGCTGGGAAGCCAGGCAGTGGCGGCTAGGTTCACCCCTTCATCTGGGAAGTGCCAGACCTTGCGTCAGGGGCCTGGGGTAAGGTGATAAAACCATAGCCATCCATAGCCCATGGGGAGGTGAATCATTATCCCCAATTGGGCTATTTGGATGTAGGGTAAGGGGTTTCATTTTTTCGGAGACTTATGGTTGGCTTTAAGCAAATGGGCAAAAACATGCTTTTCGAAGCCTTTAGAATTGAGGCACACACTTTTCAATCAAACCCAAGTAAGCACTTTGAGACTCTGGGGGTAGTGTAAGGGTAGTGTCAACCCTGAAAAACGCTGCTTTTTGATCCATTCAAAAATCAACCAAAAACAAAACATGGCACTCAAATTATTGGAATTTCTATGGATTTTCGATGATTTTTTCTAAGTTGGGGACCACATAAATTGGTGGTTTGGGGGCAATTTTCGGAACCATCAGGAACCATCCGGGGCATTACTGAGCGCAGCTCCTCCACGTCCCCATCTTCTCTGGCGCACGCCAATAACCTGAGCCGCCCAGGTGTCTTGAAATTTGAAGCTTTGACCCGGTGTCGTCTTTTTGAAAACAAAGACAAAGATAAAATCATGAGAGTTTGTGCCTGAAAAATCCTCTTGGAATCTATTTAAATCGATGTTTAACTCTTATTTTTTTGAAAACAACGAATTAGCGGGCCAACACAATAGAAATCTGGCAAATTTCATGAGATTCATGACATGAGAAGTTGAATATTGATCATTTCACCCGTGCAAGTAGGTGTATTGATGGATGATCATACAAAATATCCAAGAGATTAGTATAATCATTAGATTGGTTTGGACCATTTACAGGAAACCCCCATGATCTTAATGGTAAAAACCATGGTTTCCGGTTTCGATTTTCCCAAGAAAAAACCAATCCATTGATATATAGTCCCCCATCACCAACCAACCACTACGGTTTTTTTCAGCTCCATGGCCATCCAGCTGAGATGCTGTGGATAGGCATAGCTCCACTGCAGGCTGGAGATGGTCGAGCTGGAGGAGGACTTCACCACCCTGGGCATCGCCTCGAGTTATCGCTGAGTTGGCAAAGAGAACTCCACGATATTCCACGATGGTTTATGGCAATTCTATGAAATCAAAACATATGATGTATACATATATTAATATATATATATATGTATAATAAGTATATATATATATATGTATAGTCAATGGATGTTTTTCAAGGGATTGATACACCGGGGAAAAACCGTGCCCACCTTGTACCTGGCAACCACAATCAGGGACACTCCGAACTCTTGCGGTATACATATTATACATTGGGTTGACCCATAAAAATGATTTATGGGGGTTTCCCACAATGTGGGGCCCCCCAGTGATGTTAATTGGTTTATAAACCCCAGTAACTATAGTTATTTGCGTATCATAAACCATAGTTATTGGAGTTATAAACCAACTTAGCTATCTAGGGGGCCCCACTTTGTAACTGGGTGTACCCCCAAAATAGATGGTTTATTTCATGGAAATCCCATCTATCAGTGGATGATGACTGCGGGTACCCCCCATGACTTAGGAAACTTCCATATATAAAACATGTAAGAAACAGAAGAAGGACTAGGCACATATGTCTATACCAAGCATATGCATTTGCCATTTATGAACATTAGATGTTCTCAATATCATCATCACATATCAGGTTTTTGCATTATATTCATAAATCCAATCAATGCAACCAATGGACAGATATTGATTCTAAATACATATGCAGTATAGGGTTAGATTAAGGCAAGCATGTTAGATGCAAATAACGATTATTATTGAAACATGCAAAGGTACACGTACGGAGAGACATCCACCCAAACCATGGGTACTTAGTACTTCATAGCTACGAGCAGGCGTGTTGACTTGCAACAATAAATCTCACCACAATCCCTATGGAACTTAATTAACATATTCATGGCATATTCATGAAAGTGGATTTTCATGTGGATTAGTACCATCGGTGTTCCCTTCAATTTTTACGCAACTGAAGATTTCCGTAAGCTTCATCGGCTTCATCCATGAGTCAACACGGCCCAGCTAGAAGGCCTTCGTTCGATGCGATCCACTGTAGAGCACCAAGCCCCCCTGACACGGGAGGCTTTCCCAACTCCGTGGCCATTTCCCCCGAAAAAAAAACGCTTCACAAATCGGTGTGCGACTCGGTTTGGGTCTCAAAACTACGCACCTGTTAACTAACTAGAGTAACTAGAGGGTACCCTCTGGTAAACTAACCTAACTATGGAAAAACACCATTTTCAATGGGTAAATCCACTATTTCTATGGCCATTTTCAATAGCTATGTAACAAATTACTATAGGGTACATCCATACAGTGGATGGTTGCGTTTTTTCCTGCACCCAGTTTTTGTCAACGGCGCTTCATCCCATTATTCATGGGATAGATGTCCCAAATTCTCATTGGTTGGTTGATTAACCATAAGTGTTCTGGTTATAAAATGTTATAAATATAACCAATAAGGTTAACATGTTATAAATAAGGTTATAATAATGTTTACCACTATTTACCACTATTAATAATCTATTAATAGGTTATTAAACATCCCATTCTTCATAGGTTTTCAACATGTTTCAACCATCCTTTTGGATCCGGTGAAACCCCCGGAGCTCGCTCGCTTGGCTCCTCCCCCTGCCAGGAGACGGCGAACATGTCTGGGCGGTGTACCTCAAGTCACCGACTGGGTGTTGAAGATCTGAGTCATGTTGTTGTCATAGTCTAAGAGGATATATCTGGGTAAATTACAATCTGGTTGGTGGTATACCTACCCCTCTGAAAAATATTAGTCAATTGGGATGATTATTCCCAATATATGGACAAATAAAAAATGTTCCAAACCACCAACCAGCAATATTTCACGTTCACCTGAATAGTTCGGATAGTTCGGCCATAGAAGGGGATGATTTCCCATACATTCACCATGATTCCAGGCTTCGGGAGAACAGGGTTCGGTCGTTATAATTTACCCAGATATATGACCTAGCGGAAACCTCCACATTGAATTGTTCATGTCACCGCTTGAAAAATCGATATATGTAACTCGCTGGCAAAGTCTTGATTCTTGATCTTGCAGTCCAAATGCCCCATGCATGTCTTCTCTTTTCCCCACGCGGGAGTCTCGCGCGCATGGTCAAGGCTTTTTGCTTGTTGCTATCTACGGTTCCTACAAGCCTATCTACACCCCCAAAAAGTTGAACATGGTACACCAAACCAAACCAGAGCCCTTTCGAAGCACAAATTCACTATTGGACAGGTCCTGACAAAGTTTCATGTCAACCTTTCAGGGGAGTTTACCTAGATCTAAAGATATTTCTGGCGTTGCTCTCAGATGTAACAGCTTTGAAAACCCCAATGGCTGGGGGCCACAGATAGCGCAAACCGCTCATCTGTCTTTGCCCCAAATTTGCCCTTTCTTCGCTGCAATCCTGGGTCAACACCCCAGCCAACTGGGTGGTTGGTAGTTAGTGTCTAGGCACCCCAACCAAATTAGTGAAGGAATATTAATCATGAATGGATATAATTTCAGATCAGTGTCTCCAATAATCATGGAACATACATGCAATGCCCTCCGGTAATCAAACTTGGCAGTGGACATTTATCCATTTACAGTTGATAATACCACTAAAACCTATTAATACTAAGTTACTATATACATTTACGGGGAATTGTCCAATACCACGTTTTTTTGTTTACCGGAGGGTAAGACATCTTGGAAATCACTCACCAGGCTTCTCACCGGCAGCCAGGTCTTTGCACCTATACCTACACCCATAAATCATAAATGTCATAAACCTATCAGGGCAGCTAAGAACCCCCATTAAAAAAACATGTATTTTTCTGTGCAGGAAAATGTCAATCTAGAGACACTTTAAGAATGATATTAATAATGATATCCCATATGCTCCATGGTGCTGGAATATTTACCAACATAAAAACCCCATAAATGAGCCAGTTTTGTAGGTAAATATACTATACATGGAGCATCTGGGTATGTCTCATTATGTCTCTTGGATGGTGCATGATGTTCTCATTGCGGAAATTGGGCCGGAAAATGGACGTGCAGACTGCACTGGCTGGGCCAACTTTCAGGTTCCGCCCCTATCTGAAAATGATTACCGCTGATTTGAACATGAATACCTACCAATTATGGCCATATTGAAGTCAACAATATAGTACAATGATGATTAAATGATGATTTTAAAAAATAACCTTAAGAAATTTAGAGGTGTCGTGTAAATGGAGAACAAAGCCATAAATTGGTGATTATCAATGATCATGATTGAGAATCATTATCATTGCCATCTGGTTATTTAGCATAGCCATGAAAAATCCCTTATAAATGGAGGTTTATAGCTGGGAAAATCATCTATAAATGGGTCATTTTCCATGGCTATGTTAAATAACCACAGGGTATTTGTTGCCATATTTACCAAGCATCTCTTTCAAATGATCAAAGGAGAAGAGCGATCGATGCTCATTGGACCATCGAATGTACATGGCATAGCGCCCTGCGGAACTCAGCTCCTCACGGTGCCCCGAAATCTGACATGAACCAATGACCTTTGGGCCTTTGGGCCTTTGGGTTTATGGCAGATATTTATAATATATATATATTTATGCAGATATAGAATGATATATATATATAGTTGCTATGGTTGTAGATGTATCATGATGCATAGTATCTATCCCAGATGCTCCATGTATGGAATATTTACCTACATTTACCCCAAAAATGACCCAAATGTAGGTAACATTTCCATACATGGAGCATATGGGTATAGTTACCAATGGTTTATATACCAACTTATAACCCAGGGGGGCACCACCCTGTGGATCTCGCAAATTCCCTTGTAGAGTTCAACGACTTCGAAGAAACGACCTTCTGCAGTTCTATATGGCAGTCCCCTGCTAGAATTTTCCGACAAATGCAGTGTGCCCTGCTTGGATCAGCAAGGGTGAGACGTTGAGAGGAGTTATGGCTAAACAACATCTACCCTCTGGTTTGCTCATACATGGCAATGGGAAATCCCTACAGAATGGAGGTTTTTATGGGAATGGGAACATTATCTATAAATGGCGGGTTGTCCCTTATTACTGGAGGGGAGCTGAAACCACCATGCCAAGGGCAAAGGTGATTCTCAAGAGGAGCAGGGAACCACTGTCAGCATCGTCAGCACGTCGAGCAAAATAAGAGTCAGCACTGCAAACCACGCAAAGGCAGACACATGACAAACAACACAAACAACAGAATCGACACTGAAAGCAAGCGAGCACCAACAATGGAAGCAACTACGCTCCCCGAATTAACATATAGACCTTGTGGGTTGGAAGATTATGTCGGTTTCCACTAACATTTGCTATTTTTAGGGTGTATTTTACGTTAAAAAATACTAGGAGAGTAAGTACCATGTGAACCATGCTAAGCACGGGACTTAAAACCCGTTACCAGTTATTCTTCTACAAGTTATAAGTCTTACTATAAGTGGGCTTATTATTCCATGAATGGGGTGACTTGCTGACTTATAAGTCCTATAGGCCTATAGGATTATAGGCTGTAAAACACATCATTATGAATCCAAGTCGCAAGGGCCGTCACATTCTGTGGGATCTCATCATCTCGGAAAAGACGCTTCCCAGTCATTTCGTCGCGCATCTTAGCCTCGGCACACGATTTTTTCGGGGTACAAGGTGAGGCCCCTCCAAGTAGAAGTGGGTTTATGACCCCCAAATCACTCACTATTCACTATATTACTGTATATCATGTCTATTTTGTGTATATAATTACATAATATTATATATATATATATCTGCCAAATTACAATATTTTACTAACCTGAAATAAAGACATTTGGGGATAATTCCCCTTACTAACCATTGTTCCCGTGGGGGAGAACAGTGAGGTCGCTATAATTTACCCAGATCATCCCAGATCTATAGTATAATGTAATGAATATCCTCCATAAACCCTTGTTGACCAAACTATACAAGTCAATTTAGATACTACCAACGATGCAATGGAGACAGACTAGGACTGACCATCTTGGCCGATTTCTTGGGGGCAACAAAGAACATATCTGACATCACCACCACAACCCCTGGGAACAGTTCATGCCAACCTGCTCACATCTACTAAGCACATCACTGGAATTGGAGCCCTAGAGCTGGCGCAATAACTGGCTACCCATCATACTAATGGTTTATAATGGAGTATAATCCAGTTCCCAAACACCCTCTGGGAATCCAATATAGCCATCATTTTCCTTCTCGCCCCTGGGGCTGTGTTTTGCCAAAACACGGAGCGGCATTCCAACAGCACCTCCCTGGCAGCGATGGCGAATTCCCCCTCCTCGCTGCGCAAAATCAGCAGCGCCCCGGCCACTTCGGACCGCAGGGAAGGGCGGAAGGCGCCTGGCGGGTGGGGGCGCCGTGTTGGCCTGGACAAAACAAACAAAGAAACGTGAGGTACCCAGGTACCCAGACGCAAATACCAGAAGAAAATGGCCAAACATGTGTACTGAAGTACTAAGATAATGGGTAAAACCATTGTAAAACATAGTTTCTTTAAGGGTATACTTGGAGGTTCTAGCTATTTGTATGTCAACAGCATTTTTCTTGGGAATATCTTCAAGCTGAGACGATCAAGATATACATCAGGGGAGGTGATTTATCACCCCGGTCGCTACGGATCCAATGAAGGTGCCGTTGCCACAAAAAGCTGGGGGTATGGCTTTCCAACATAGATTAAGGGTGCGAGGCCGCAAGGCCCAGGTGCAACTCCGTTGGAAACAACTTCCATGTGCACTTTTAGTTCAGATATGTGATCAGTGTTGGATATGTGATAGATATGTCGGTTGTACCTAGGGATGTTGAACCGTTTGCCAAAAACATATTCAAAAACGAACATCATCCAATATCATATTGTCAAACATGTGCTTAAGAATTGCCATTGGGGCCATATCATAACTTTGGCACATATGTCACACAAGCATTGAATTTAGTTAGGCTAAACATGCAGTCAATAGGTGAGATACGGTATCTGCGTGCAGAGATCATCGGACACAACATCAACATGCTTCCAATGATCAATTTAGGACAATTGATATATAATATATATGTTCATACAGCATTGATTTTTCATCTTGAAACCATACACAACAAAAACTGACCCTTTGTGTTTTTATTTTTTAAATGAAACTAGAATATACCCTCTGGTGAACTAACATAGCTATGGTAAATGGCCATTTATAGTGGATTTCCCTATGAAAAATGGTGATTTTCCAGTTCGCTATGTTAGTTTACCAGAGGGTACTAACCGCTGACCTGATGTTTTTTCTCCAGAAACTACGGACAGACCGGCCTTTCAGTTCCTGCACTGCAGCCTGCGCCTGGGCGGGGTCGGGTTCTTGGTCCATTGGTTCCGTTGTGGGAATAGATCTTGAAAGCATGGAAACAACAAGGATCAATGGGAATTCCAGGATCCCAAAATGGAGGTACTGTACCATATAAGGCCATATTTTGGAGGGATATCCCCTTACATAGCCCTGAAAAATAAGCCTTATATATGGTAGGTACCTACAATTTAGGTTCCTGAAATGGCCATTTTTCAAGGACAGAATGGACAGAATCACCTGGAAATCCTGGAAATCACTGGACTCTCGTCAGTGGGTTTCGGATGACATCCCAAAAACATGAAATGGACTATTTAAAAAAATGTTTTAGAAACTACCAGAAATAGTCTACATTGTTGGTCCGGGCCAATGCTTTCTGTTTTGCTGTTCCCGTGGTCGTTCTAGTCTTCCCTCGTCTTGAAGTTTGTACCATTGTTTTGAATTTTCTTCGGCTTTTGTATGTGTTTATTGTTTTGTTGATTTTTTTAAAAAAATATTTGTTGGTTTCCAATAAGATGAAGCATTTTGCATCATAAGTCTACCAGTGTTTCACTATAGCTCTAAGAAACTTCTGCCAAAGCAGATTGGGATATGTCCAGAAACGCAACCCACGTTAGTTGTTCTTCTATCAAGGCGCTCACTCCCATGTCACGGCGATCTTTTTTGGGTTCATCATGGTTCATTGAGCCAGACTAACACCATTGGATTTCCTGAAGTGCGGATGGGTCAAAACCCTGGTACCTAGTGAACCCCAAAATAGCTGGTTAATGGATGTTCATCCCACTAAAATGTATCTATAGGTATTGACCCATACCCAAGTTGTCTACAGCATCTACAGTGTCCTGTAGCATCCTATAGCCAGTAATAACTGGCTCAGAAGCCTGCATTGAAGTCATATTTTTCACCGACCATGTTTCAGGAGTTTGTTCATCCCATTACCATCTGGTAAATTAACAGTTTGACCCGCCAATTTAACTCATTTTCCAGGCCCTATCTGGCAGGGTCTACGTTAATCTACCTGAGGGTGTAACTAGATGTAACTAGCTTATACAAGGTTGTGCCCCATAGCTAAGTTGGTGCAAATAACTCGAATTTCACTCGGGTTTATGGTTATATCGACCTGGTTCCTACAATGTATAAATTACCACCTGGCACAGGATGGTCCCCCCTAGTTATAAGTTGGTCAAAAAAAACTCCCATTCGCTATAGTTATAGCATAAACATGCATAAACCATAGAATTCAGCCACTTATATGGCAGTGTGTCAAAACCTTGTACCCCTGGTGAACATCAAAATAGCTGGTAAATGGATGTTCATCCCCCTAAAAATGGTATTAATAGGTATTGATCCATACCCATATCTTAACTGAACACTATCAACTGGGGGCCCATCCTGTGCCATACCTTGCTGACGCCGTTCCGGAGGCACTTCTTTGGCCAGGCGTTGATATTCCCGTCGCAGCATCTCGGCAATGCTGGAAGAATCATCCTCCAGGATGAAGGGAAGACCTGCGGACAGGAGGTTGGTAGGATCAAGGGGGGGGTTATGGTAACTGGGTAACTGGGTGGTGAAACACCCTAGGATAGACTATGATTGTGGCTTTGTCTGAAAATCTTAGGGGAAAAACCCCAAAATTTGATGATATTTTCTTCATTTTGAAATGGCCATTCGGTGGCATATCATATTTTCAGACACATCGAACCATTCCAGTGGACTGGCATAGGATACGAATCCTCGTCTTTGTACCTTTGGGCTTTGCCATGATTTTGGTGGATCTGTGTCCCTGTCATTTTCCAACTATGTTCGGGCATGTCTCTGCCGCGCATTTGGCTGAGATTCTTTGAAATGAGTGGGTCTACAAAATTCTCCAGTCGATGTTGTAACCTCATTCCCACACCCATATCCTGGGCAATATTAGTAACTGGTTGGTGGTGCAATAACCATCTTGAAAAATATGAGTTCGTCAATGGGAAGGATGCCATCTATATGAAATGGACAATAAAACATCTTTGAAACCACCAATCAGTGTAACGATCATCATTGAATATCATTGAAATCCAGCACTCAGTCCGTCAGGGCGTCAGTGCAACTTCTTCAAAAGCTGCAGTTGAGGCTCCAGTCCGAGACAGTGCGGGGCTCAGAGGAAATCTGAAGAAACGTGGGATGCCAAAGTCTTTCGCCAACTTTTCCTGATGAAGCCGATGAATCCGACCACGCAGATGAGAGGCCAACACCACGTATCCGAGGTATGTTGTCTATGGTAATCACTATTAATCACTATTAATCACTATTAATCACTATTAATCACTATTAATCACTACTAGTCACCCATGAACCTATTAACCTTCAATTAATCACTATTAATCACTATTAATCAACCATTAATCATCATTAATCATCATTAATCACTATTAATCAACCATTAATCACTACTAGGTAGTACCAACCACTATCCGGTTAGGGGTATACCTACCCCTCTGAAAAATATGAAAGTCACTTGTGATTATTCCCAATATGATGGGAAAAAAGTCATGTTCCAAACCACCAACCAGTTATAGTATCATCATAACATACTGTGGATGGTTGCGAAATCCTGCACCAGTTGGCAGATAGTAAACATCCCATTATAGGTTTTCTACCATCCCAGGTGGTGCAGGATTTCGCAACCATCCACAGTATCCATATATCAATGGATTGGTTTAAGGGAAAATCGAAACCGGAAACCATCGATTTTCCCATTAAATATGGGGCTTTCCTAACCATAGTGTGGAAACCTCGCCTCATCAAATCTCTAAGCGAATCAGAACCGTGATCTGGAGAGAATTGGGGAGCTCAGGTAGCTCCAATATTTCGATGGCTACTATAGACATTCCAATCTCATCAATCTCTGTTTAACAACTATTAGTAACTATTGACCTTCAACTAATCACTATTAATCAATATTAATCACTATTAATCACTATTAGTCACCTATGAACCTATTAACCTTCAATTAATCACTATTAATCACTATTAATCACTATTAATCACTATTAATCACTATTAATCAACCATTAATCATCATTAATCATCATTAATCACTATTAATCACTATTAGTCACCTATGAACCTATTAACCTTCAATTAATCACTATTAATCACTACTAACCACTATTAATCACTATTAATCACTAGTAGTCACCCATGAACCTATTAACCTTCAATTAATCACTATTAATCACTATTAATCACTATTAATCACTATTAATCAATATTAATCACTATTAATCACTATTAGTCACTATTAATCACTATTAATCACTATTAGTCACCCATGAACCTATTAACCTTCAAATAATCACTATTAATCACTATTAATCACTATTAATCACTATTAATCACTATTAGTCACCTATGAACCTATTAACCTTCATTTTTTGGAGCCGTTTTGACCCAGCTTCGCTGGAACCCTGGAAGATCTCGTGGCGTTTGCCGCAGCCGTCGCAGACGAAGAAGGACATGTTCTCCACAATGGCGGCCGTGGGGATCTTCACCTGTCGCTTTCGCCGGGCCGGGCGAATGCTCCTGCAATTGGTTGGTTAATGTTGGTTATATGTGTATATGTATATATATATGTATGTATATGTATGTGTATATGTATATGTAAATGTACATGTATATGTATGTATATGTATGTAAATGTATGTATATATATATGCATGTATTTATGTATGTATTTATGTATGTATTTATGTATGTATGTATGTATGTATGTATGGTGCTATAGAGGGTCCCAAAACAGTTCGCCAACAGTCAGAATAATTCTGCCAACATGGTAGTCGAGGAGAGCAAGCGCACATATTTGATTTTCACAGCCAGATCAACAGCAAGTTGAGATTCGAAATGGCCATAGACCATCAAGTTCCAAGTTGGCTGATGATTTGAACCATCCAACCGGATATATAATGAATAAAATATGATATATAATAAATAATATATAATAAATAATATATAATATATGATAAACAATATATAACATATAACATATAACACATCATATATAATAAATAATATATAATATATAATATATAAGATATAAGATATAAGATATAAGATATATTATAAAATATATAATATATAATATGTAAATATGGAAATATGGAAATATGGAAATATAAACCAAATATATATATATAATGCAACATGTATAATATATAATATATATATATTAATATATTATATATAATACATTCTAGATTATAGATTATATTATATATATATGTACCCTAAAGCCATCCATTCACCTCATTCTGAGCCAATTTATGTATTGCGAGCTTGCAACATCATTCCCATTCATTACAAATCAGTCCAAAGAGATTAACAGGTGGCCATTGCCCGATGAAACATGGTATACCAGGAGTTTCAGAGTCACTCCACTCAAGAGGTCTGTTACAACGCAAAACCCACAACCTCTAATTTTTTGTGGATAGATTTCTTCTTCTATATTTTTGAACATCGGACCGCATTGTTAGTCATATTGGGATACCCCAACCAAGGCATCAAGAGCAACCGCCCCGTCGCCTGGTCGAACATGCCTCGGCTGCAGAGGATAACTACCAATTATTAAATTCGCATAGCCATCAACACGCATTTATACAGAGACAATGCCAAACAAGTGTGTACTCCCACCTTTATCATCATTTCTGAAACAAATACACTCTGACAGATGGGCCATGGAATACTCATACATTCCCAAAAACAGCAGGCCATATCGTGGGATATAAACCAGACACCTATCGTACAAGCTGAAGAAAAACTCCATGGCTCATCTAAGAGTCGCCTACGGCTGGATGTGCATCCATCCCAAAAAACAAACAAGTCATTTTCCAAAACACAAATGTTTTTTGAAATGATATTCCAACATATCCCAACTATAGTTAATAAATGTTAATAATAACTTGAGATATGTCCATCCTATGGTCATACTCTCCATTTCCTGGGGCTGAATCGCAACGCGCCAAGCTTCGGATGCCCTTCTCCACATCCACCAGACTCAGCTGCTGCGGCGTAGTGATGACGATGGCCGCATCGAGGGCGGCCTGCCCACCAGGGCCACCAGGGCTCCAGGGTGGATGGGTTGTAGGGAATGTTTCCGGGGAAACCAACCGGCAAACCAAGATAGCCACACTTACCTGTGAACATAGTGATTTTATGTGATTTTCCACTTCGCGAACTGTAAACGTTTACCAGAGGGGAAGGGAAACCATGGGCTTGTACCACTAAATGTAAGGGTCTCCATGGGTCTCAATGTATTTTTCAACCAATGCTGGGAGGTCAAAACATCTCAGCCTCGTTTGTTGGTGTCCTTTCACTCAGTTCTCCCACATGATCGCAACATCTGCACAACATCTTCCGTGCCTAGCATTTCATGACATTCCCAGTGTTCATGGTCCGCCAAGTGGGTTTGATATCCCATTTCCAACAAATACGAAACTTAATTAGAAAACCAGGGAGTTGGATGCATCTAGAGGTGCCTCATTTCAGAGAAACCCAGGAAAGCAAAGTTTCCTCGTCCCAACATGTTTCACGCCAAAACGTCGCCTCCTGAGCCACTGTGAGATGGATATCCCCGGTGCCCGGAGGCAAGTCGATGAGCAGACAATCCAGCTCGCCCCACCTAGAGAACGGGGCCAGCTAAACAGCAGATATTGATCATGGAAAACCTTCACGTATCTTTGATACGCTCATAAAACACGGTAAAACAAGGTAAAACTTTTATATACCGTATTCCAAATAGATCGCCTTAAACGATGGATGAACGAAAATGGGAACAAACGCAAATCATCTTCAGCAAAGCCAGGCTGTAAAACACTTCAAGGCCCGACGCTCTCAAGCTTCGGGGGTATGACATGCTAGGCATAGGACGACATCACCCCCATGACCAGCTTCAAAAAAACAATGAAGACGCTTGGTGCTGTGATGCGTCATCAAGCTGGCTTCCCATATAGGCAGGAAAGCAACAGTAAAAACAACTACCTGAGCCATAAATATCCACAATGAGTTAGAACATTACTGCCCACGATAGTGATTTAGTAAGTTGTATTTGTATCCGGCTCCCTTTCGGCGCCAAATCACTCTGTGGTGGTCAACATCTGCTTCACCATTGCAGATGCCATAGGTCCGCGGATCGGCGCATGCTCACCTGACAATACTGAGGGGAAGCTGTTAGTTCTCCGCGCAAGACGTCTTGCTTCAATGTGATTGACGGTTTCTTGCTGTGTCTCAATGGTCTGCACTACTTCTAGAGAAAACCAGAGAAGCCAGGAAGAAAAAAACTTCTCTGGTTGGTGGTTTTAACCATCTTGAAGAATATGAAAGTCAATGGGAAACATTATCCCATATAGTATGGAACATAAAAAATGTTTGAAACCACCAACCACTTCTTGTTTTCTGCGCTTCCCGGTGCTTTTCCATCACGCTTTTACGCCCAAGATCTTGGCTGTTTAGCGGTGCACCTGGTCTCAGAAAGCCCATGGACATCAGAGGCACTCCTGGTGACTTTCCACCAAAACCAGCGAAGTCAACGCAGAAAAATCAAAAGATCATTCAGGTGATCTTATAAATACTGACCTGGTTGGTGGTTTCAATCCCTCTGAAAAATATGACGAATCGTCAGTTGAGATGATGAAATTCCCAACTGAATGGGAAGTCATGAAATTCATGTTCCAAACCACCAAGCAGTTATATAAGGACACTGACCAACCTGAGTCCAACCCAAAAAGAGAGCCGGCGATGAGCGATTTTCATCATCCCAGAGGTCCCCAACTTTGAAAGCTGGCTGCTCAAGGGACCGCCAATGCCAATTTTCTATCGGGTTAAAACAATGTCATAAACCATCCATGACTGGGAATGATTTATACCAGCCATGGTGAAATTGGGGATGGTTGATTATGGTTTTACCATGTTTTACCAACATTATATCATATTATATCAACTCAGCTAACCCAAGGTGTGCTTTGAAGATCTCTGATGAATTAGCTGGTGAAGTATGGGCCGGTTTCAGTGGGTCGCCACGTCAGTGGCCTTGAAAATACAGCGGTAGAATACCTCGGAACGCTGAAAGCTGCCAGCATGCTACCAGCGTCTCCAGGGTATGGGCTACCAAGAATCGACTCAATGGATTCAAACAGTTGGTTGTTTTGAGTTTAGAATCATCCATTTTGGATGTCCAATAATTTTCAAACATTTTCATGTCATCTATATTAATCAAACCAGACATCAAGACTGACGCTTCAGACAGGTTGACATCGTCATTTTCAGCAGGGGGCCCTGGATCGTGTTTTTTTTTACAGCCCTTGGGATCCAGGTGTTTTTTCCACCTTTCATCATGGTCAATCTTTGATAGTCCACAAAAGTACCCTCTGGTAAACTGTTACATAACTATGGAAAATCACCATGTTATAGCTGGGTAAATCCACTATTTCGACTGGGCCATTTTCAATAGCTATGTAACAAATTACCAGAGGGTAATAGTTTGCATCCTTTGCAGGTTATGTTCTTATTTTCCATTTATAGCAAAAAAAAGAAAGGATATTCCATTACCCACCCAGTCGGTCGGGGACGACATGAAAAACGAACTTCGCCAGCTTCGGCAGCTTCGCCACGGAACCTCCTCTGTCCGAGCCATAGACTTTCTCAGCCACACTAGCCTTGGTTTTCCAAACATGTTGGGGACTTTTCGGTATATCCCTGGTTAAGCACACTTTGGAAGAAAAATCCTCCCAACCATATGGGTTGATCTGACAATTTGGTATACACCCAAAGAGGGAAAATGATGATAAATCGATGGATGTGGAGGCTCATTTTGAAGAGGTATCAATAGCAATACAACTCCCCTACAATCATCAAATAAGCCAGAGCAAGCGATCCCAAATTTTGGGGTATCTGAAAGTCTTAGACTTCGTGGGCAAGTACGTGGCATCGCTGATACTTGAGACGTGGCTTGGCCGATCGGATTTATCGTATGAACAATGTGAAATACTTGTCACATGGAAAGTGGATGAAAGTCGTTTTTCAAATATCAAATCAACCCAGAGGTCGGTACCAATCAAAGGTATAGGTTCTTCAATCTTGGTTAATACCCTTTTTTTTATGGTTACTGTAAATCCCAGTCTGGATAAACCCTCATGTTTGCTGCTGAAAATTTCCCAAAGTTTGCTACCCTCTAGTAAACAAAGAGTTTGCTATTGAAATGCTATTGAACATGGCCCAGTCAAAAAATAGTTGATTTACCCAGCTATAACATGGTGATGTTCCATGGTTTTTTGTATGTTTTTTGTTATGATTCCATGGTCATTTCCTTGGTCTTTGCTGGATCCAAGCAGCCGGAACCATGGTAGGAAGTGACGGACCATAGATGTCCGAGTCCAGGATGCCAACCTACGAAAGGTGCCGATGATGGTTGCCACAGATTTAGATGGGTGATGGGTTAGTTAGTTAAGCTGTTAATGACTCAGTCACACCCAAATATATATATATAATGATATATATATAATATATTTATGTATGTACTTATATTACAATATATATATGATTATGTATATACGTACAATCAGCTAATAATGGGCTATAAGGCAGTTACTAACCAGCTTGATTAAACCGTGGCCGATCCAAGTACAAGTTATACGTGGAGCTATATGTTCTACAAGTCTGATGAGTTTATTCCTGGGCCTAAACTAGAGATATAGCTTTGAGGTATTTTCGGTCCTTTGGGTATGCAGAGTAATTAGTTATGACCCCATCAAAATCCGGGTGGTAGCTGGGAGCACCTTCAGCCCCATGTACTTCTGCATGGTGTAGGCCAGGTTGACGCAAACCTCACTGGCGGCTACGCAGCTACAACCCTCGTTTCCATCCACTTGAAATGTATCCACAGCTTTGAAGAACCAACAAAGAGTTGTACCTTCAATCACTTCCCGATTCCACTTCCACTATAGTCTACAGTAGCAGTTTTGGAAATCTCTAGCTCGGCATCGCTGCACACAGAATATGAGATAGAACTGCTGCTTCAATATCGATCCTTGCATTATATGTTCAAGTACCAATCATGAAGATCCACATGGCATGTTTGTTGTTTAGTTCTCCATATAATTGGTATCTATGTTGTTATGCTGTTCAGTTACGTGCCAAACACATATTATGTGTGGTATAGATGTCTTGAAATAGTCAAAAATACAGATTGCAAATAGGCACAAATACCAATATACTTGAATTTACTCAGGGTTTTCCATGGGAAAATCAAGGTTGATGTAATTTACTTGTAGATCCACTATGTCAGAAAGCAAAAAACATAGTGCCCAAATAAAGATGCCAGTTTTTCTGTTCCAATATCCCATCCTTGGGCATATAAAATATCCATAAGCTTCCAGCTACCTCGGAGACAGGTCACCAGGGTGATTTTACCTGATGATTTTGGGGTGGTCTACCTGTCTGATAAATAACTGGAAGGTGTTGGTAGAGTAAAAGAGTCATCCCTCCACGAACAAAATTGGAGAGCTTCAAGTTATTGTTTCGACACATGGGCGACTGGCCTAAGTAGGTATGCAACCTTTTAGCCCTTTAGCCTTTGATCATTGGATTGGTTTCAGGGAAAATTAACACGAACCCCCCTATATTTAATGGTAAAAACCATGGTTTCCGGTTTTGATTTTCCCAAGAAAATCAATCCAATGACTTAAAGAAGTCCCTGCCTCATCGTTATTCCTACGGACATGAACCCATATATACCAAGGTTTTCCGCAGCTTCGTCAGGACACTGAGCTTTTTCCGACACCACCCTTGCCGGAAGCGACCGCCAGCACAGATTGAACCTGCAAGGCGCCAGTGTTTTGGAATTGCTTCAGATATCGAGATAAATGGCAGTGTGTCAAAACCTTGTACCCCTGGTGAACATCAAAATAGCTGGTAAATGGATGTTAATCCCCCTAAAAATGGTATAAATAGGTATTGATTCATTCCCATGTGGATAAGTTAACATAAACTTGCAAATTATAGTTAACATAGTTCCCAAACATACCATTCCCATGCCAAACATTGTACGAGTAGCCCTGAAATTGGTGGATTCACTGATTCACTCATATTCTGGAGGGTTTTCGGTCACTTGGAATCCCCATCAAAGCCGCTTTTTTAGATGTGGCAATTCATCTAGCTGTAACAGATTCGCAAGCCCCACACGCACAAAGTTCGTGTCTCAAGACTTTTAGATGCTTTGAAAGTGCGAGACACCTAGGTACAGTACCATCTGGTTGGTGGTTTTTCCCTACCCTCTGAAAAATATGAGTTCGTCAGTTGGGATCATGAAATTCCCAACTGAATGGGAAGTCATATGAAAAATATGAAAGTCAGTTGGGATCATTATTCCCAATATATGGGAAAATCAAACATGTTATATAATAAAATTCATGTTCCAAACCATCAACCAGATCAACCAGTTTTAGAAACACACAGGTTACCTGTCTCGCTGATTTCCTCTCCCAGAGCCCGTGCAACTCTTCAGTCCTTGGCCAATCCATTCCTGGGGATGGTCGTAATGGGTTGAAGCATGGCCAGTTTTCCAACGAATTGTGAGAAAACACCGTGGAAAACCCACCTTTTTTCACCTGGCTATAGCAGTTCACCTGGCAAATCCACCATTTTTTTTACATCAATGGATTGGTTTAAGGGAAAATCTCTAACCGGAAAACCCCATGATCTTCATGGGAAAATCGGGTTGGTTTCCGGTTTCGATTTTCCCAAGAAAACCAATCCATTGACATCAGTGAAGTATGCACGACCAAATCTCATTTCGCATCTTCGATGTCTCTATGTGTCTCTGACCGATCAAAAACCCGTGGGGCCGCTGGGAACCGAACCCCACAACTGGAGGTTTGCTATCGGCTTTAAAATATGAACATGTTTAACTGTTAATTGCTTACTAACATCCGAAGATTCATCTAGATTGCGATTATAGACACACACACTCACATATATATATATAATGAGATTTAGCCAATCTTTAGCACATCCAAGTTCACGTTCACAATAAACATCAAGCAATGAGTTATCCGTATATTAAACCAGAAAACGCCACATAGAAACCCATAAAATGATACTAAACCACTGAACCACCATAAAAGATCCATGTGTTTTGTGGCTATACCCTCTTGTAATTTGTTACATAACTATTCAAAAAAGGGCCATAGGAATCGTTAATTTACCTATTCGACATGGTGATTTTCTAGTTCGCAAACTGTTAGCTTACCAAAGGCTACATCTTTCAATTCACCATTAATCACTTGTTTGCTATTGTGTTTATTAATCACTATCAACGCTTAATCAGTTTATTAATCACTATTACTTACTATTAATCACTATTAATCACTATTAATCACTATTAATCATCATTAATCAACCATGGATCACTACCAACCACTATCTGGTTGGTGGTTGACCTACCCCTCTGAAAAATATGAGTTCGTCAGTTGGGAGGATTAAAACCCCAATATATGGAAAGTCATAAAATTCATGTTCCAAACCACCAATCAGCTATAGTATCATCATAACATACTGTGGATGGTTGCGAAATCCTGCACCAGTTGGTAGATAGTAAACATCCCATTAATCACTATCAATTGCTATCACTCGGAAAATCACCAGACCATCGTCCCGCGCCACCAAGCAGCGGCTTCGATGGCGAGGCAAATCGACGGCGCCTGCCAGGCCATGGACCAAGCGCTGTTTTTCTTTTTTTTGATTGATGATTAAGACATGAATGACTTGGGTACATACCATGTATATATGATATATATATATATATATATATATAGAATGTATATATATAACATATATACATATATATATATATACACATTATAATATAATTATATATATATATATATATATTCTTTTTTCAGTATGGCAAGAATTGAGTTGTTCAAGCCACTTCGTAAATCTAACTGGGATGCACCTTCCAAGTAACTGGTTGGTCACCAGCAACTGGATGCTGGAAAGGTTCACCATAGGAAACGAGGTCGATGCAGGTCAGTTTGCTATTGAAAATGGCAATTTTTAGTGGATTTTCCCATAAAAAAATGGTGATTTTCCATAGTTATGTAACAGTTTACCAGAGGGTAGTTTCACAAGAAGTGACCTGTTATGATGTTGATGGGTGAAGTTGCCGAAATCACAAAACAAATTGTCTTTATCCACTTGTGTTACACTGTTCTATCCACTTTTGTTTGGCCTTTTAACATGGTAGAAATATCACTTGGAATGGCCTACCAAGAAAATTTGGCTGTGAACCAGCTAGTCCCGTCCCCGCACCTAGCAAGCGTCGAAGCCGCCGAAGAGCCCACACATGTCTTCAGCATCACCACATTGGCCAGCTCCGGAGCAGCTTCAGGTTATTGCTGTGGATCAAAACCCATGGAATTCCTTGCGTTTCACAGCAAATTAGCTGGAATTTCTGGATGGTCAGAATAAGTTTTGAGCCATCACCATAAAAGGCAGCAAAATATGCTACAGTCTAGAGATAGAATCTGACTTCAGAGGCGCTAATTCCGTACAGAAACTTTTGGTATTCGGAAGTTTCCGACATCACGCAATAAAATCTCAACACATGAATATCGTGCTTTACAAGTCCCAAACTGGCGGATCAAAAGTTCCCTTTCGACGGATCGAGCCATGCTACATTCAGGAATGGTAGGTACCTACGAACCTACGACTCGGTAAGTTGAGACAGAAACCTACGTGAATCTGTGTTCCCATCAACGAAATCTTTGCTGACGCATTGAGAGTTTCAGATTATATATGATATCAATTATTATATATATATGTGTATATATATATATATATCAATATATCATAATATATTATGTCAATAAGTAAAACGTTCCAAAACCTGATGCATGGCCTTGCTATCCAAGACATTAGTTTTCGGCCATTCAAATAGCCTGTCTCTGAGAGCCCTATATGACTTGGAGCCTCGAGCAGCTGGGGGATCTGCGAGTGATGCCAGGCATCGTCACTGGAAAATGACCGTTCCCAGCTGGTGTTTAGCTCGCAAAAAGAATAACTGGTTGGTGGTTTCAACCTACCCCTCTGAAAAATATGAGTTCGTCAAATGGGAGTAAGAAATTCCCATATATATATATATGGAAAAAACAAGTTCCAAACCACCAACCAGAAGTGAATGGCTACAACCCCTTTCCAGTTCCGGTTGAAGGTTTCTATCTAAGTCACCGCCCAAAATGGGATGCTTATGCAAACATCAACTTGGGCACATCAAAAAAAACAAATCAAACGTCAAGCAGAAGACTTGGGCGGTGGTTGAGCCACTCACCATCTTTCCTCGGCCAAGGCACCCAACAATGCACCCAATGTTTGCTGGTTAAATCATGTTCAATCGCCTTTTTCGGTGCTTAACTCCAATTTTTTGCCCCATTTTTGATGGTTTTAAGATGTTTTAAGCACCAAGAACCATGTTAACCAGAGATCAAGCCACCATTCAATGCCTGGCCCGGGTTTCCCGACACCCCAGGCGATACGCGCCGGACCCCGGACCCGCTCGGCGGGCGCATAGACGGCAACGTCCTGATTTGGGATCCAAGAAGCAATGGACGTATGGGGGTAGCCCAATAACTGGATGGTTTATCATGGACAATCCCATGAAAATGGATGATTTGGGGGAACATTTCAGGAAACCCCCATTTAAATCTACTGGTTTCTACGGTAAAATCCGAGCATAGAATGGATGGGGCCCCGGGCCCCATTGGAAAAATAGTCTAAGATGGATCCATAGCCACTGTCTGAGAAGCTACGGCGTGGCTAACCCCCGAGGAGCTAGTCATCATACCCCAGTCGTACTTCCGTTCAGAAGCTACGGCTGGATCCATAGGGATTGATAATCTTCATTAAATCCATTCATAATCCATCAACAATCCATAGTTAATGGGGTTTACAAACCAATTTATACATTCTTATAACTGGGAGGGGCCACGAGGTGGGGCCCTCTAAGTTGGTTACCCCCATTCGCTTGCAAGAAACCCGATTGCAGGTATAAACCAACTTAGCGAACTATGGGGCGCCACCTTGTAGCTAAGTTGGTTGATAATTTGGTGAACTGTTGGGTTTGAGGGTGATATAAATAACTATAGTTATAGTATCCCCGTGTGAATTAAGTAAAAAGGGTGGGTGGCGCCATTCTATAGTGGACCGGGGGGGGGCTAGAAGTGGAACATCTAAAGAATGGAGCCCCAAGCTCTAAAGAATGGATGGGCCAGACTAACATATCATAACAAATCTCTATAGAATGGAACCCCAATCTCTATAGAATGGAACCCCGAGGGTCCTACAAACAGAGGCATGTCTATAAAA
>Ga0126342_10001857_pt1 | contig 31312 bp, 31 predicted proteins | sample Cyp1metagenome_FD_92528 | JGI IMG/M metagenome (GOLD analysis project Ga0126342, IMG submission 92528) | Coral microbial communities from Lord Howe Island, Old Settlement Bay, Australia - Cyphastrea 1 metagenome | ecosystem: Host-associated > Invertebrates > Cnidaria > Coral ...
TAGATAGGATAGATAGGATAGATAGGATAGATAGGATAGATAGGATAGATAGGATAGATAGGATAGATAGGATAGATAGGATAGATAGGATAGATAGATAGATAGATAGATAGATAGATAGATTAGATAGATAGATAGATAGATAGATAGATAGATAGATAGATTAGATTACATTAGATTAGACTAGACTAGATCAGATTAGATTAGATTAGATAAGATAGATAGAAAAGTTCTTATCATATGAGTACATGTTGGGGTGTTGGGTGGTTTGGAAGTGATGTTCTCTTTGAAACTTGACCCCAGGTGACCCCCTTGTGATCTCCTCGTCCAAGGCAGCGACTCCTTTTGTGCTGCCCAGATTTTCGAGCTACGGCACCTACGGGGTCCCCAGGTGCCGTAAAGCCGCCTCAACGGGTTGCCGTGAAACCTGGAAGCACGGCCTCGAGGCACGAGATATCAGAAGCACATGGCAGTCCTTCGCGAAGTGCTAGAGAGGTGCCTTGGGGACTTGGGTTCAGACTCATTGTGACATGTGACAACCATGATTGGTATTTAAACGTGCTTAAATTAAAGCATCGTAGGAGGTTTTAAGCTGATTGCAGGACCTCAACCGAAACTACAACAATTGCAACTTCTGGGATATTTCCTCAAATAGTGTGTGCCAGGCAGTAGCGAGCTTTACGACACCCATCCGGCGCTTGGACTCTTGTCGACAGTCTTGGGAGATTGACTGCTTTATGATTGAGGACTAGATGCAAAGCCCCAGGACCATTCGAGTACTCAAAACATCAGTTGACCGAGATGGATAGACTGATAGACAGGGCGTTCCGTCCTCTTGTCAAGCTTTGTTCCTTGGAGCCATGGGTCGGCCAAAGTCGATCAAACGCTGTTTCAAACTAAGGATTTTACCAATGCAGCGTTGGTGGGTGCTGGTTACGACTTGGTTGATGTGAGGCCCCACATTCCACTTTTTTTTGGTACAGAGGAAGCAGTTGTGTTTGGAAAGACTTGAATGGTCAAGCAGTTCAGTACCATGGTCATGAGTTGGTCGTCAAATCCCGATGGATTGGATGATTGGATCCCATGGGTCCCATGGCTCATCTTGCTAGGGTCCTGACCGAAGATGGTACGCCAGTGGAGGCTCCCAAAAAACTTCCTGGGATACCCATGTCACCAACTAGATCCTTGACCTCAAATGACCTCAAATGACCTCAATACACAAAGAGACCTTGCGTGAGACTTAGCAAAAAAAGTTCCAGTTTTTGTCGTGAGACTCTTTCGAAGGCAAATCATGTTCCAACTCGCGCAATATCATCGCTGCATTTGTCCGAATTTGGATTCAATCGCGTAGCTAGCATCTATCTACATAAGAAATTCATGTCCCCTGATGAATTACTGGCCTTTCTCTTCCAGTGTTCCCGGTCTAATCCTGGCGAGTGGCTAGATCCTACCCAGAAGAAACATATCGCTTTGTATTGGACACCTTCCTTCGACGTTTTGATATGACTGCTCAAAGTCCACCATCTCCTGCAATGTTGACCTGTCCTAAGAAAAAAGGTTTCGATGAAAAAGAGTCTCCAGATGTTGGATGAAGCATTCTGACACCCTGGTTGGATTGATCCTGAGTGGAACCTCCCTTTGGTCATAACGGATCATGGAAAAGACTTCAGAACATCAGGCAACTTTCATGCTGGATAGTGGGCTCTCTACAAACTTGGTGCACAACCCTCAGGTTTGTTGTTTGTTGTTTTTTTCAAATCCTTGCCTTAGAGTCTCAAAACTTGGAAACTCGGAAGCAAGTCAACATGAAACATCCTGAAACATCTCGAAACCAAGCGGACAAGCAGGGCTTAAAAGCCATGAGCCGCCCTCTGCATATGAACAGTGTATTATGTTGTGACAGCTGTTGTGTGAAAAGCTTAGGAATTTGGAATTTAATTTAACTTAATCTAAATTTATAAATGTGATATAAATGGTGATTTTTGATGTGATAATGGCACCTGCCAAAATACTTGGTGCCATTGGTGCCATCCTGGCGTCCTGAGGTCGCCCAGTTTCTTGGAGAAGCTGGGCCTGGAGGCTGAAGCGGAGCCGATGGAAGGCACTGCGTCAGGTTCCCCGGAAGAGGCAAAAATTTGGCAAACTTGGCCAGCAAAACTCAGCAAAACTCAGCAAAACTCAGCAAAACTCAGAAAAACACGCAGCAAACCCTTGAACCTTTATCATACTTTTATATACTTTTGCTATCTTACGATTGGTGAATAAGTTACATTTCTGTGGTTGAGCCACGCCAGTAGAGCTTGCACTTTTGAACTTGTAAAACACACCGCATTGAAATATGTAGAGTGCTGCAGAGCTCTGATCCACACACTGATTCTTTCCAAGTGGTGATGAATGAGTGGCTCTTGCCTCTGACATCGCTACCATCAACTACCATCCTTTCCCTGGTATTCATCATCGAAATTATATAAGTGTTGATTGCAAAGTCTTGTATAAATGGTTTAGTTGTTGTATGTTATTGTCATCAAAGTGTTCCAATCGACTCTGAACTTCCTTTGGACATAGATGCTTAGGCTGGGTGGAAACATGATGAAGTTGAGGCTTGAGTGTCTGTCTGCGTTGGCTGTGTTTGGAGGGTTTCCGGTAGGAAACCAAAGGATTCACAGCCTTCTCTTACATCCTACATTCTTCAAACAGGAGAAAACATGCTGTTGCTGGTTGGACCTTCTTTTCATTTCTGTTTATTCTGTTTATTTAGCAGTTTATTGTTGCCTCTTTATGCCTCTTTCGTCGCTAGATCCACGTTTCTACCTGGCCTCGAAATGTTGGGTAACGATGACAATGAGACGCGCTTTGCAGGCGATGGTTGGTCGAAGGGCAGTTGTAGGGAAGCAAGGGAACATGGTTCAAGGAGACAACCAGCAAGTGTTCCTGTGTAGAAGTTTGTAGAACTGATAGAATTTACTGTAACTTACTTGTTTTATCTTATCACATTTTTATAGGCTTCATATGGCTTCATCATGCTTCATCATTTTCACATGTCTGGTCCCACGCAGCCTGTGGGTTCTCTGCCGTGAGGTCTCTGGGAGGGTGCCGGTTGGCGTGCATGGTGTACCTTGGATTGGGATGCGTGGAAGGCTGAGTCCCGCGCCGTTGACAAAGCTGTTTTGATCTGTTTTGTGCGTACTGGTGCATGGTGCGGTACTTTGTATACCAACATTTTTTGCCACCATTTAACCGCAAATCACGAAGGACTGTGAATAGCAGCAGACATGAATTTTGGAGGCGGCAGCTGCGACATCAAAGACCATTACTGGCAAGGCGGATACACTGCTATTTCAGAGCAACTATGCCCGGTAAGCAGTGCTCCAAGGCACAGGAAATTTCTGGTGACCATGCCATGTGAATGAAATTGAATGAATGAATGAACTTGCCCTGCAATAGCTTCAATTGTGCTCTTTTTTTCCGACTTGTTCTGCCCTTCCCGTACCTGTGGCAAAGCGGCAAACGGGCCCGCTGAGCCTGACGTAGTGGCGTCAGCGTGTCTTTTTGCAACAAAATACGGCACATGACATATGTTTGCAATTAACATATTCTAAATACATCTAAATACTATTAAATCACAATTAAATCGTTATCGTGGTGTGTGGTGTGACCTTACAGGATTGCTCCAAAACTCTGGTGGTGAATGGCGCCCCGCAGGTGCAGTACGAGGTGTTGCCCAGTGAGGGCATGACAGACAGGCAGCTGGAGATGGTTGGCTGGCGAGGCCCACATGAAATCTGGCGGTGATGGCACAGACGGAATCCCCCACAGCTGCTCATGGGCCTTATGGGAAGCCGTAGCTATTCATGAGTTATACAGTTCTACCTTAGCTGCAGAGACTTGGTTCCAAGCCAAGCAATTTCCTTGGTGCCGAGGCCAAGAAACAGTGGAAGGAGAGTTCGAAGTTGCCGCCTTGGGAAAGCGCTTCCCATGAGCCACTTGGCAAATTTTAATCCATGCGTCCCAGTTGTCTGTTGAGGCAGGACGATTCTCGGGCCGCGGCGTGTCCGTTGAGCCCAAAGGCAGATGTGAAAGTACCAGGATCAGCTCCGCTAAGATTTCACAGCGGCACTGATCACCGCAGGTGTGCTCGCTACGACTGAGAGCTACAAGTTTGAAGAGGAGGGTGACAGCCTGGTAGAGGTCAACAGTGGCATGAGGCACACAAAGTGGGCCTTCCAACGGCTTCTGTGAAATCCTATGGACAAAACTACTGATCTTTGCAAAATTCAACACGACACTTGCAATCAGATTTCGCTCTGAGCAATCAGGCTAAGCCTTGTCGGTAGCCATGCCATGCTTTTTTGGTCCGCAACCACCTGTTTCAATCCCAATCCAGCGATCCTTGTACCACAGGCTTCGACGCAGCAGCTACAGACCCAGCTTGCCCTTGCCTGGGCCTTTGCACGCCACATCTGTGGGCTTCACACAGGAGATGGAGGGAAAGTCATAAGTCATAAGCTTTAGAATGATACCTAGAAGATCGTAGAAGGATTGAATATGAAATATGATTGAACAATACTGATCAATATTGAACATACTGTCCACAGAGAGAGAGAGAGACCAGTCACTTCATCTCCTGTGAAGGGTCTGAAGTTCATTCTGAAGGGTCTCTTTTTCTCGAAAGACATTCAGCCTGAGATATGCTGTAATGACACGAGCATAGGAGGTGCTTAAAGGATGCTCCACAGCGATCTCGTGACGCCAGGAGCAGCTTGCTGAACGTGAGGCACGGAGCTTATTGGAGCTTCAGACATCCGAAAAATCTGCTGAAAAATCGGCCGAGGGCACCCGTTTGGATGGCATGCTTGGGCAACTGCCGTTGTATCAGGACTGTGACCATGACTGTGACCATGACTGTGACCATGACTGTTCAACAAATTATAAGCGTTCTGTCGCTGTATTGGAGCGTAACAGGATGCAACCGATGTATACCGATGTACCGATGTCCTTGCCAGGATTTTGCTGTAGAGGTGGATCCCGAGGCAAAGTTTTCAGACTCCAAATCTGCTTGCTCCACATCCTCCACATCCTCCACATTCTCCACATTCTCCACATTTGCTCATGTCTCTTCTCATGTCTCTTTGGTATTCTTTGGTCATTTTTCAGGCGAAGCAGCTGGTGCTGCGCATGCCCGAGGAAGCCTCTTTGCAAGCCCAGAAGGTGCGGAAAGTATTGGTTGAAAGGGTTGACATCAGCAGGCAGCATTCATTGATACGAAAGTTTTCAGCGGAAGCTCAGAAAGAAACGAGACTACTAAGGACGCTACAATTTCTTTGCGACAATTATAGGTTATAAAATGTATTAAAATGTATTAAAATGTGTTAAATGAGATGGTTCTGCAGGCTCACCACTAGGAGATGAGTGCCGCACTTTCCCCATGAGGTCGGCATGCAACGTTTGCCTGGCATGGACCTGCCGAGTCGGCTCTTTGGCGTGGGATTCCCAACCCTGACGTGCTGTGAGTCTGCGTCAACATCTTGGAAACTGAGGTGAACATCTTTCACGCAGGGCTGACGGGAGGTGGCTGAGTAAAGCATGGCTGTGTAGAGTGTAGAGCTATGACAGGAGTATTTCGTGTATTTCGTCATACTTTGCCAATTTTCTGTCGGATTCTCATGACGCTCAATGACACTTTTTGCAGACTCATGGACCAGCCGTGAAGGCATCACTAACCAATGACGCTGTTTTGGCGGAGTCTTGTCAGGTACAAGGCCGGAAAAAGCCGTCCCAGCACTGGTGGACAGCGGCTCTGCGAATTCTGCCGGGCTGGCACGTTTCAGTCGAAATGTTTGGAACTTGAGATATCTAAAGATGAGAAGAGAACTCTTGCTCATCATTCTCATCCATTGAACATTGGAAAGGTGCAGAAATTCTGAGACCATGAAAACACTTCTGATAGAATATGTCACCATGTCCCCTGCCAGGTGGTGAATTGGCCTGCAGCTGAAGTCCTTTTCGGGCTCCGACCAGGTGACAGAATTGTGCGTCCTGATCCCTGGGGTGCTGGTTGATGTCGTGGTTGATGTCCTGGTTGATACTGCACACTGCACACATGTCACTGCTAAAAACTGACGTAGCTGAAGCTGAGGCCAAGCCCCGCGGATTCGTGCTGTTGGAGTTTCCTGGCGTGTGGAACATTGAACGGCGGATCATTTCACTCCTGAATTACAAATTTGACAACAGCAGATGCAGAGAGTGGGAATCGTTTTTCAACATGATCAACATGATCAACATGGACACATGGACAGACTTGTGCAGTCATTGTGCAGTCATGCAGTCATGCAGTCAGGTTGGGGGAGGGTACATTGATATGCCTTTGCTCAGCTTCTCCATTGGTTTGGTGGGAGATAGTGCCTTGGCTGCCTTGCCGCCTTGCCGCCCTGCCGTGGTGAGAAGGCTTTGCCGTGGAATAGTGATGAATAGTGCCTACTTGATCCCCAGTAGGGGCTTCCAGAGTCACTTCATTCACACCCTGACATGTGTTGTTTCTTTGGTTTTCTTTGGTTTTCTTTGGACAGTGGAAGAAAGGAAAGCGGTCAAGCAAAATCTGCATTTGTTTGGTCCAGAGCTTCAGCTTACCCAAAAGTTTAGCACCCATCTAGGAGTGTAGAAGGCTTTTAAAGTGACAGAGACCGAAAGTTTGCTAGTCAGCTTCCCAGGTGACTCTCTGGTACCGCGGCCAGTGCGAGTGGCCATTGGAGATGCGCAGGCTGCCAGGAGACCTGTCAAGTGAAAACACAAAATTTGCAATGCAAAGCCCACATTGTGAGAGATTTGAAGTCAGCAAGAAATACTAGTCATTGCATGTCATTGCCCTGGCAGGTCTTTGCTGAAATCTTTGGCAGAGAAGAGTCAGGTGCACGCTGTGTATGACTGGCGTCAGTAGCATCTTTGTCAGATATTCGTCTTTGGGAAAGCTGCAGTGCAGTGCAGTACTTCTCTGGAGACGACTCCATTGACTGCATGCAGTTTGGAGTTTTCTGGGAGGCGGCTGGTTGCTGGGGCTTGGTCCCAAGCCACTGAAGCCTGCAGCCCTCATTGGCCAGGACGGGTGAGGGAGCAAAGTGCTTGCACGGTCCCACCCCTCACGGAGCTCATTTCATTTGAGCTCTAGACAACTTGCCAAACACCGCTAGCGCCAGTGTTTCATGGGCTTCCTCTGCACATCCTCAGGGTCCACAGCCTCGAAAGTGGCACCACCAATTTCCGTAGTGGCTGAGAGGACATCCTATCGCAGCAACGGCATATTTTTTGTGCTTCCGAGCCTGCGCTGTATGCAGAACAACGATGTGCAGTGTCAGGTGCGACGTTGGCAGATGGCGTTTAGGGGTGTCTCTTTACCCCTGACAGATGTTGTTTAATTGATTTTAATTGGTTGGTTTCCCATGGTTTCCCTTTCCTTCCAAGTCATTCCAAATCTTCATAGTACAGGGAACGTTTTCATGGCGGCAAAAGGATCCATCCAAGGTCTTGCAGCCCAAAACCCATACCGCAGGATCATTTCGCCATCTGGGAGAGGGAGACTGTGTAGATGCAGAAGGGCAGCGGCTGGCAGGCCTACAGAAGCTAGGACCTGGAGACTTTGATGGACATTTTTAAAGGGTGCTCGGAGTGATGGGTGATAGGAAAGAAACCAAGAAACCAAACATGCGCCTGGAAAGATAGCAAAACAGTTCCAACTCGCAGGATGCACTACTGATGATGCTGCTTGGGAATGCTTGTCATTGCCTCCAGGCCAGATAATTCGAATCGAAACAGATTTCTGCAGCGATAGTCAGTAGGTGGTCGAATGAGTGACTACGAAGATCTACGAAGTGTTCCAATGTCACAAGGTACCTGTGCCGGCATTGCTGTGACGCCACAAGGCACATATCAGGCCAGCGAAAGATTGACGGTGTGAAAGACGCGCAGAACGTGCGGTTGTACGTGTGATTGGTGGCTGTGGCTGAGCCATGCACCTGTCATTCCTTACACCGTTTGCAGGGCCTTTGCTACATCTTTGTCAGCCAGACGGCCGGCAAAGATGAGGCCAGGGCACAGCTTCCCCTTGTGCTCGGGAAACTGAAGCCAGTAGCTAGAGCATTAATTACTTGCATTCTAATCTTTTAATGATGCACAGAAAGGGGAGTGAGAACCAGCGCCACGAGCCTTGTGCTATAGCCGCTACAGCTGCCATAGCTGCCTTTATCTTGCTAGCCAGGAGTTGAAGAGCCGAGGATTCCGACGATACGAGGCGCCACAAGGTCAAGAACTGGCACCTGCAGGACCAATGGCAGAGCTGGGGCGCTGTTGCTGTGCTAACCCAATCGGCACATGTGACACAGCTCATGTGATTTCGGTGCATTTCTTTGGTGCATTGGTGCATTGTTTTCATGGGCACTTTCCTGTTGTGGAGGATCCAGGGTAGCAAGGGCAGACGGCACCAAAGACGCGCAATGCTATCGGTGGGAAGCTGGTCGATGAGCTCAAGGTGGCTGGATTTGGGGGACGCAGAATGGCGAGATTTGACTGGTCATTTTCCTTTGCAAAACTTTGAGCCGAAAGAGAGTCATGTCCGAATCTGTAAAAACTTAGTATCATCAGAATCTTCCACAACTAAGAGGATTTGCTGACCTGGTCATTGTCAGCCTGATCCGACCTGATCCAACCTGTCAGGCTTTCCTGCTGTGAAGCCCTTGTTGCACTTTTGAACACTTTCCGCGGTGGACCGCGGTCAGATCGGTTGGCCTGTACATAGCATGCCCTGGGAAGTGAATTCCTCCTTTGAAATGGGCTGGATGTGACTCGACGTCACTGGGTCCTGACCAGGGGTTAGTTCCTCAGGTTGGACTAAACTGTATTTGTTATACTGATTTAGCTCTACGTAGCACGTTAGCTTGGGAGAAAAGGTCCGCTGCTGCTTGGAAGAGGATCACCGCAACTATGAAACCAAGCTACAAACTCGTTGAAGGCCGAGCAAGAGAAGGAGAGGGCGCAAGTGCACGATGCACGGCTGAATGTGGAGGCGGCAAAACTGCTCGGCATTGCCAGAGGTATTAGTGGTTGCTTTGGTGTGCAGGGAACTCCTGTATTTCAACCAACTGCCAGCTCAGCATGTAACAGAACCTATCAGAACCTGTTGTACTGCGTGTATGGGATTGGTTCCCACAAATGACGACTACTTTGCTTGCGCTCTTTGGCCCAGGCAGCCACGAGCCAATTACTGGACGGCATCGTTTGTTCCCCAGATGCGTCTCATTGGCTCGGAGAAATGCCTAAAATCCTGACTTGGATAACAACATTCCTGTTTTGCTTGGACAAAGACCAGCAATTTTCTTCAAAAGTTCGGCAGAAGACATTTCTTTCATATCGTAGATTGAGTGTAGTTCCTCATCACCCATAGGATCCATGCATGGTATATATGGTAACATTTACCATCAATATACCCCCAATGTTAGCATATATACCATACATGGATCCTATGGGTCATGAGCTGACGAGTCTGATGAGCTCAGGACTCTAAGATCGGTAGCTTGGAAGCAGATCGGAGTGGCCTCAGTGAGCAGGCGCTCCGTGTGCCAAGTTGAACCATGCAGTGGGCTGGAAGGGGCTTGAACGGGGCTTGAATGGGGCTGAAATCGGGTGGAAGCATTCTATGTTTGAAAACAGAAACGAGGCGGCAGTTGTGTTTGTCTTCGGCTGCTCTCCTCATCTCCCCTCCACATACGCTTGGGAGAAGATGAAGCCTTGGTCTAAAGTCCATGGAAGTTCCTACAGAAGCATTCCAAACAAGAAAAACGATGGTTTTGATCTGTCAAGTGTGTCAAACAAGCAGTTTGCGGAGCCTTTGTCATTGAAAACCATCATCAAGATCCCAATGTGCATGGCACACTCAAACGCAACGTTGGAATGCCATGGAGCCTGTCAAATAAACCACCATGAAACCTAGACCCTGATTTCTAGTTATATAACAATTGATAACAACATTACTATACCAAACAACAGTATGCAATCATAGTAATCATCACGACCAGTCATTACCACGATGACCACATATCACCACTCTGCATCACCATGGCGATTTTTGTTTTAGTCAGACATCAACGGGTCCATTGATTGAACACTTTCAATGTTTGGATGCGTGTTTCGCCAGTTTTCGACAGGTGGAGCAACTGGAGCTTGAAATCAAACACATTCATGAAGCCCACCTGGAGGAGCCGAAGTTGACGAACTCCATGAACTCATGACGCGTCGTGTCACGCGTCGTGTCACGCGTCGTGTCACGCGTCGTGTCACGCGTTTAGAGGACATCAAAGCCCAACGCCGGTGGCATGCAGAGTCTGTCGAGCAGACTTTAGATGCGACATCGTTTTGCATGGCTCCCAGCGGCATTGCATTGCCCACCTTCAGACGCATGACCCGCAGCGGCTTTCGCCAAGGTGGTTTCCTCACCTGTCTTTGCTTCCGCGCTTGGAGAAACTTGCTGCAGGACCAGGCATGGATCTCTGTAAGTCTCTTTCAACGGTAGACTGACTTGCTCTACTAGTTCTAGTTCTATCTCTACGCGTGGGTCAGAATCGGTCCGCTGTCGTGGCAGGCTTCAGTGCGACAGCGCCGTGCCATGTGCCATCGTGCCACCGAATCTTTTTGTGGTAGCAGGGATGTGGCCCTCAAACGAGTCATGGCTGCATGTGGAGGGAGAGAGCCTGAGACAGCTGATGCAAAAAGACTCAGCCGACTAAGCCGACTAAGCCGACTAAGCCAGGAGCGTTTCTGGGGGCATGGTGCAATGCCCTGCAACAACGACAGCAGCAGCGAAGTTTTCAAACCATCTTGCGAAGAGCGTTCCAACGCTGCGACTCTTTCACGCCCGAGGTGCTGAGGTCTGGTGCTTAGGTGTTAGATCATCAGGTGGCCAGTTCATCACAGATGAATCGTATCTGAATAATTCATCATAATTCTGAATATCGAAGAAATTCCACACTGAGGCGCAGTAGCTTTGTGGCTTGGAAACTCCAGACCTTCACTCCAACCAAGGTGTCTTGCTGTATCTTGCTGTCTTGAGTTTGGTAATGTTTCCTACTACTATTATGTTTGGAAGAGAGCTGTTAGGGATGCCAGTTTGGCTCACTGATTTTCTCAGTTGTCTCATCTCTCTTCAGCTCGAAGTCTCTTTCTCAATCAGCATCAGGGTGCAGGAGAAAAGGGGTGGAGCACAAATGAGGGTTCATATCATACTTTTGCTGCTGTAGCGCCGCAAGATAAATGGAGAAACAATGAAAAACATAGAACGGGGAAATTTGCCTCAGCAATTCATAGCAATTCATAGCAATTCATAGCAAAGCATAGCAAAGCATAGCAAGGCATAGAGCTTGTTGTAGCTCTTGGGAGGCCCTGGCCTGGGAGACCATACAAAAGGCGAGAAAACGTGCAGCTAATGCAGCGCAGAGCGAGCTGTTAAGGAGCCAAGTGGTATGTTTGTGAAATTCACAACTCTGACAAGTGGAAAACTTGCTTGTCACACCGGGTGCAGGTCGTTCTCTCGGTATGTCCCAATGACTTCTCGGGTCTCGGGCTTTCAGGAGCTGTCTTCAATGGTGGATGGTGCGACTTCAACAGGCCAGGCCCGGCCAGGTTCACACGCGGGACTGGCATCAGCATCTTATGTGAAATGGAAGCACTTCAGGGCGGATAAGTTTAAGACGGTAGAAGATGCCTCCTGAGGAATTCAACAGGTCACTTCATGCATTTGAACCTCCATTGGCCATTGGACCTCAAAAAGACACCAACTGACGTTCTTTTGCGAAACATCACATGAAACTCCCTCTGCCAAGGCACAACTGCAACGAGATGCAGAATTGCAGAGGGCAGAACTGCTGAATCTTCTGAAGCAGATGGAACAGCAGCAAGAGTCTGCTCGGGCTGCTCGGCACAGAAGAACAACAGTTCCTGTTTGCTCACAGGTGAGCAACCGTGAGCTACAAAGGGGATATGTTTCAGTGCTGGCTACAAAGAACTATTGGATCATGATGGACCATGATGGACCATGATGGACCATAATGGACCAGTACCAAATCATCATTTGGTCCTGGCGAACGTGCGACTTCGCCACAAGGCCTTGGAGCTGACCTTTCAGGACGTCGACACGTCGTAATGCTTCCCGATGCTTCGCAGATGCTTCGCCGATGCTTCGCCGATGCTTCGTGGTTTTGTTCACCCAGCGCCCGCCAGGAGAGTCAGCAGCAAGCGCAGGCGGCGGCTGAACAGCTGTTGGCCAACGAGAAGGATCAGACCGCTGCGCTTGAGCCGTGGAGCTTAGAGCAGGGCGGAGGGCACAGCAGTGCTGTTTGGGAGCTCCCAAGTGCTAACTGCTAACCGTTCTGCTAACAATCCAACTACACCTTTAGGGATATGGACATAGTCTCACCAATGAGGCTATGTAAGTAGACTTCTCAACAAGTATGGAAGTCGACTGCAAGGAGATCAAACTCTAAATATCCATGAAATTCCGTTGGAAAGAATCCATGAGAATCATGGGTTTCCAGTGAGAAGATGAAGGTCTTTCTTGTGAGGTTTTTTTGTCACAATCCCGGCAATTGTCACAAAAATCCCAGGTCCAAATTGAACAGCGCAGAAGAGCGAGAGAAAGAACTGCGAGCAGAGGTCGCACGACTTGCTGTGCGGGATCTAAGTTGTTCTGGACCTGGTTGATCCTGGTTGATCCTGTTGATCCTGGTTGCACCTTGCATAGACACGTTGGAAGATTTATCCTATCGGACCTATCGGTCCGCTCCGCTAAGGATTTGCTCACCGCTGCGGAGTGCGATGCCTTGCAAAAAACCAGTGACTTCACTGCTCTTCAGGAGAACCGAGAACCACTTTTCATGTTTCCCAGATGAGAAACACATGGAAATACAGGAAATGCCCTTATTGATACCACTGTCCTGTCTCGCTTTGAACCTGACAGCTCGGTACAAGTACAAAGCTCTCAACTTGTGGGATTTTCAAATGCTATTCCCTTTCAACACCAGCTTGATGTGTGCATATGATTCATATACATATATTATATTCATATGATGCATGAACAGCTTCAGGCACATGGTCACATGTGGTGTTTCTGTTCATGTCGCTTTTAGAGAAGTCAATGGCATTTGCCAAGCACAGACACCACGTTTTTTCAGGAGCGCTGTGGCAGTGAGTTGGATGAGATGCGCAGAGAATGCCAGGAGGCTGTGGCTGCTCAAATGGAGCTGCAACGCCAGGAGAGCGGAAGTTCCACCGATCTGACCACATTTGTTGCATCTAAAAAACCACCGATCCCACAATCTCGGAGTGGGAACATATTCAGAATTCTTGAGAATTTGTAAGAGACGCGCTAGGAAGCTTCTGTGGCTGGCCGACTGGCAAGGGTCACCCAACGAGTGACTGAACAGGAAGAGGACTTGCGCCGGTTCCCGTGCTGTCTGGTGCATGCCGTGCTCTGAAGTCCGAAGCAAGATTAGCATCGATTAGCCATGATTAGCCGATGATTAGCCGATGATTAGCCAATGATTAGCCGATGATTAGCCAATGATAGCCGACATTTTGAATGAGCATCCATGATGATCCACGATGATCCATGATGCACACAACCAAGCTACGTGCCATCGAATCCTGGGAAGCTCGGTCAGGAAGTGGATGAGCTGCGCATTGCTCTGCAAGGGGAGCGAGCAGCTCTGTCCGTCCTTCGGAGCCAGCAGCTGAATGAAGCCGACGGAGAAACCGATGCAATGAACTCCTCGACAGAGCCAGAATCATCCTTGAGATCGTCATAAACCTCACCTTGCGTGTCCACTAAACATTGACATAGCCATAAAAAAATCATCCTTTTTGATTCTTTTTGTTTGTCTTGTCTTGGCTTATTTTGGCTTGTAGACTGTCTAGATGCTCACCTGAGGTGCTGAGCTGCAGAATGATCCCGCGCCCATGGCCTCACGTCGCAGTGGTGCAAGCCTGCCGGCCATGTCGCCACTACAGCCGGCGTTGGATGAGGTGGCCAAGCGATGGCGCTTGGAGCACAGTCATTCCGTGTCTGCCATCCACAAATCAGGCCTCAGGGCCGCAGGGTCTCAGGGTGCCGTTGTTGGGATATGAGAACCGAAGAGAAGACCCTTGTGACACAGGCGATTTTAATGCGTATTGGAATGGGGCAGGGACAAAAGGAGACCCACTTTTAGGAAGGCCTCACACAAGCAATCTGATTGGTCTTGATGTGTCTCAGGTACTTTGCCTGTGAGTCTTCCAGTGTCCGGCAGGTTGCGGGGATCTGTTCTTTAGCCTTGATTCATATCAGTTGCGCAACAACTGACTGAACGCCCAGGCTCTTAGACTCTTAGCGCATCAGATTGACTTGAGAGATGCATTTCAAGTCAAGCTACGTTTCCAGAAGCGCTGCTGCGAATTCACTGGCAGCAAAAAGTCCTCCCGTGCGCCCCTGAGTGCAGTGGTCCGTTTCTGTTGACAACCTGAGCAGGCTAGCCATGGCTAGCCTCAGTTTTGGATCCAACATTATGCCTTGATTCCGCCAGAGAGTGGTGTGATATGGTGTGATAATGTCGGTTCTAGCACGTCAAGCCTCCTTGGTTTGTCTCGAATTGTGTCATTGCGGCGATCCAAATTTAAGCAAACTGCATGCGAACATGAAGCTGTTTCGGTCTGAGACTGTGAAAGGGGCCATGGATGACGCGGCCATTACATTTTGGATGATTCATGTTGCACAAGTTTCATTTTATTCATTTTTCTTGCTTTCATAGTCTTTAAAGTCGACTGACTTTCCAGTCAGGGATTACGGGTGAGAATTTATATACTATGATTTTGTGACATTTCGGTAGAAGTTGAACATTCAAAACAAATGCTGGAATCGCCATGTGCCTCAACCCAACACTGTCAACATGGTTTTACAAGAAAATCGGAAGTTTGGGATTGGTGCACGCCATTCGTCATTAAGAACAAGTGCCCCAAGTTTTTTTTTTTTAAATGTCCAACAGCTTCTCCAGATGTGTCAATTCGCAAGCAGTTGCAGGTACTGACTGTTCTTTTAGCTACTGACGCATGAAGATTTGCACACCAGTCGCACGCCGTTCCATCCTGTGACAGTGCAATGTGTGCCATGCATGGTGCTTGTACTCCGAATCGGTTTGGACTTTTGGACCAAAGGGTCCTGCTGAAATGTTGAAACTCCTTGTGACATTCGCCTGGTGGAAGATGACACTCTTTGCAGAAAATGCAGAAACTTCCACAAGTCTCTCTGCTCTCCTCGGGCGACACTGAAAGCACAAGTGGAAAAACAAGATTAGCGTTGCTAGAAAGTCACCCAGGCAACGACCAGTTCAAGTACCTTTGGTCTACGCCCGGTTTGACGTTCCAACGCTGTAAGGCCCAACTTCTACAGCAGCCATCCAAGCTATGCAATCGGTGACACGGGCAACCTCACATTCATTTGTGGAAGACCTTGCAGTCCAAGCCAAAGTGTGCGGGCAAACAGGTCCCCATTGGAAACTTTGTGCAGACAGGACACATTTGGCTCTGCAAGCATTAAAGGTGAGCAACAGAGCTTGCGGGAAGCATTTCTTGCTGAAGGACATGAATCTCGAACGGGAGTCTGTAAAGTCATTCTTATTGTTGTGAGGGCGCAAGTTGCTGAATGTCCTTCCGTTCTTTGTGGGAAGGCAAACTTATTTTGAATATTTTTGCCGTTTATATGAGTTTATAGTATATGATGTATATAGCATTCGTGGTGTTCGGCCACTGTGAAGCAATCGCCTTCAATAGCCTCCGGAACCGCTAGCCAGAGCAGTCTGGCGAGCTAAATGTGGCGGGACTGTGTTTGTGGCAGCTTGGTGGTTGTGAGTTTGCTTGTTTTGTGAGATTTGCCAACATGCCACAACATGCCAAGTTAGACAAATTGCACGGACACCTGAAGATTTCTTGCCAGTCTTGGTGCAGAATGGTGCAGATGTTTTGCAAGATAAACTCGTGATGCCTCTTCACTGCAGATTGCGGGGTTGTGTGTTTTGGTTTTATTTTCTTCGCGATGTTTTTTTTTTGAGTGAACATCAGTCGACAGTGACCATGGACCACTCTGATTTGCGTTTTGCGTTGTTTTGAAACACACTGTTCTGTTGACTTTGCTAGTGGTGTGTCGCAAATGCGATTGTGCACGTAGCTTATTGGTTCAAATTCAAATTGATACCAAGCTGCTTCGTTTTGTTTGTTTTGTTTTCAGTGCATGGGGTGTGGACCTCATTTGTTCACCTGAGTGCCAGGGGATTCATTGTGTCTTCCTTGGCTTTGTTTGAAAACTTGGGAACACATTTGCAGCAATGGATCGTTCAAGAACAACAACAGTGATTGCCAAATCCAAGGTCAACGACAAAAGTTTTCAAGACCGATGGCATTGGTTGGTTGCCAGATGTTCAAGACACCAGATGTGAAGTCAATCCCTCTCCGTTCCTCAGCGTCGAAAAAGAGGGTTCTGGGTACATTGCTGTGATGGCATTTTCCTTGCAGAACGAATGTGAGATAAGCTTAGATAAACAGATATACACAGTGTATCACAATGTTTTGCTGTTGTGGTACAAACAGGCCTTCACAGGCCTTCTGCGCGTTTTAGGATGACCATCCAGATGGGCCAGCATCTGGGAGGACAACCGAACTATAGCTGAAGAAAATGCAGACAGATCCAGCAGATCCAGCTGAGGCCTTCGAGTAGTTCACCATCTTTGCCCAAACTCTTGGAATGCCCTCAGCGCAGTCCAAGAGTTTCGCCTTCGCATGTAGCTATAGCAGCTACACAGGATGCACCTGTGCCTCCTGTGCCGGATCACTCCAAGAGTGCAGCTGACATGCAAACAGAAACTTGATTATCCGTTTCGGTTTCACACTATTGAGATCCGATGAGCCATCAGCCATTGATGCTGAGTAGATATGATATGATATGATATATAATGCTTAATCTTTCTGCTGAGAATGCTGATTGAGCTTCATTTTGCGGTAGCCATTTCAGAGTGGGTTGCAAACTAAGGCATTGGCAAAGCGGCGGATCTAGCCTACATTATGATTCTGTCCAAACACACAATAGTGAGTACATTTGATTGCAATTGGAGGACTGCATTTTCTGTGCTGATTCTCCAAAACTGAGGAGCATGTCTTTGCTTTCCAGCCAGTCCGAGACCCACATAAAGGCCGGTTCAAGAGTCCTTCACAAAATGCTTTGGTAAAACCACCTGGACAGGCTTACCAGATGAGAAAAAGCTTCACGCGACCCAAGAATTGGGTGCTGCTTTTTGGCTGGTTCTTGGCATCTTGTGCAGGATTTGCCGCTTGTCAGCATTGTCAGCAGGTCAACCCCGCGGTTGGAGTTGGCCATGTTGGCGTTGCAAGCTGCCCGATTGTATCGATTGTCAGGTCAACACCGTAACGTACCTGAAATGGCAGATGCAGCTTGGATGGACTGCTTTTGGATGAAACATGTCCGAACATTTCTTCAGCAGTTTCTGAAACATTCTGAAACAACATCCAAAGTTGATCCAAATTGGTCCATTGCTTAGCGGCTAAGGTTTGTGTCTCACATGACAGGCACCTCTACAAAGATAGGGATGCACCTTGAGGGCTATGATAATGGCGACAACACCCACTGGGAAGTGTGCAAGGCCATGGGTAAAGTTGAAAGATGTTGAAAGGATCCAAGAGAAAGGTCATGTTTCTATGTTCCGTACGCAAGGCACTGGCAATTCCAGTGCCACAATGCGTCACGATGTCACGATTTTGCTGTTGTGATTTTTGTTGTTTCTCAAGCTGAGAACTGTTGCGTTGTCCCTGAAGGCTGTTGGCTTGGTGATTGCCTTTGTGCTGGGAGCCTTCACATGTGGATTGCTTTTTGGCAAGCAGTTCGTTTGTAAACAAGGCTGGTGAATTGGAGATTACGGCATTTTTTCCCAGAAACCATGCGGTGAAGCGGTTTAAAGCTTCCTCTTGGGCAATTTTGGTCATGACGTGATTAGAAGCACTCCGACTTGATCCAACTTGCCCAGTTCTGCCACACTGAGGCTTATAGACAAGAATCAGGCGAAGCTCCAGCAACAAACTTTGAAGCACAGTGTCTTTCATTTGAAGACTGAGCTAGGACTCTGGTGCTGTGTTTTCCATTCTTTAGATTTTTTAAACACCATCTTTTAGCTTTTTTGCGTAGGTTCACTTTGGAGGGAAGTCCTGGTATGGCTTGGCTTTGGTTGGCGTCTCAGTGAAAAAGGAGACCAAAAAAAACCAGCGTTCAAAAGTGCGTGCTGCCCAGACCAACTTGTTTGATCTTTGGGCCTAAAGATCTCTCTGATATGTCTGACATGTTTACTGTTATGCTATGTTTCGTTGCAGTAGCACTTTTTCCCCAAACAGTGTGTCCACACAGGGGTTCTTATCGTAGGAGCTAAAGTGCCGGGCCGGGGTTAGATCAGGGTGCTCCATCTGATCTACGGCCATTTTGCTGTAAATTCTCGCACAAAAGTGCCCTCGTGAGATGTCCATGTGCATTTCTTCTGCGCCAGGCTTGCAAAAAAGGGTTGTCGCGGTTTGCCTCGGGCTCATTTTTGTGGTAGGCGCAGTCCTTTGTAGACCTCCGCAAAAAGTGGCTGAAACCTACAACACGCTCGCCACTTTGTGCACGTCGGATCGCTCTCGTTGCGGCGCGGTGCGAATTTTGAAATCGCTCGTGCCACCCTGTCGGCACGTTGCGCGTCTCGGATCGCTCCCGCCGGCGGTGTGGTGCGAATTTCCGCAATGAAGATCTTGACCAAGGTCTTGCAGAGGTCCTTGTGAGAAGATGTTATGAAGATCCTGGTGAAATCCTGTTAAGAGGTCCTTGCATGATCTTGTACAGGTCCTTGTGAGATCTTCTGTAGATCATGCTGAGATCCCCCAGAAGGTTCCGAGATGTCCTTGAATGAATGATTTTGCACAGGTCCTTCTGAGAAGATCTTCTGGAGATCCTGGTGAAGTCCTCTCTAACAGGTCCTTGCATGGTCCTCTACCGGTCCTTAACAGAAGATCTTGCGGAGATCGCGATAAGATCTTCGCGAAGATTTTGCGGATGCCATGTATTGCAGGTGCTTCTTTGAAAGCTCTTCAGGGATTCTCTTGAGAAGTTCTTGTGCCAAGATCTTGTAAGATCCTCTCACGCAGCAGCAGGTTCGTTTGTGACGATCTAGTGGGATTCTGTCAGGGGTCTTGGCATGAAGATCTTGGTCCCTTTTACAGTTCCTTGTGAGAAGCTCTTGCAGAGATCCTTGAAATCCCTTTAGAGGTCCTTGCATGATCTCGTACAGGTCGTTGTGAGAAGATCTAGTGAAGATCCTGTTGAAATCATCCTCAAGAGGTCCTTGCATTAAGGTCTTGCAGATGCTCTGCACCGTTGCATGTATGACAGTTCTTCTGGGATTTTTATAGGAGGTTCTTGTATGAAGATCATTGTGAGATCCCCTATATAGAACATAGAAGTGCCTTCTTTAACGATCTGGTGCAAATTTCTTAGATGTCGTGCTATGAGGTTCTGGTATGAGGTCCTGATGAGTAGACATAGCGCTGCTTCTTGTGCCAAAACAATTCCTGCTGCGGCAGTTCCGGTAACGTCTAACCTGTTACTGTTCCATAGCCACTGTTGCTTGTATCTGGTACATTGATTTCCTACCCCCTACACTGTTTGGGGTCTCTTTCCGGTGGTAATGTTTTTTCATAGCTTTCAGGTGCTCAATGGAGTGCTTCTGATCACTGCGACGTTACTCCCAGAGATGCCAACCACATCTTGTTATTTGTCTGCTATGGCCTGTGGTCTACAGTACCCCGGCGATGGTGTATACACAGTCTCCCCGCAGCAACTCATGCACCTTATTGACGGCAATCTACGGATATGCCCGGTTTGATCCGGTTTCCATGTTCTTCATGGAAATGCTTTGCCTTTGTTAAGGAATGCCATGTGCACCTCGCATTTCGGTGCAGTTGTGTGATTCTCAGCTGATCCCCGTTACTGACGCGGTCTTCCGTACGCGTGTTGCGCTGCTAAGAACTGCTGGGGTGAAAATCGCTTTTGATTTGCTGCTCAAGGCTTATGATTGATAGTACTGCAAAGTAATCATGGTTTCCTTGGATTTGAGGTTCGGACCACCCATGTTACTGGGACTTTGACCGACATTGGGTCCATCCTGGGACGCATTGCAGTGATGTATATTCGGAAAGGCTCGATCACTGATAGCGGTCTCTCATTTGATCCCACGGATGAAAGGTGTTTGATAGACGATCCGTCACCGCGGAGTCTTGAATCTGATAGAAACACATTCCAAAAGCTGTAAAGGTGTTATCATGTGTTATCCAACTTCAGCTGCTTGGGCATGGGTCGACGGTCACTGATATTTGCCATATGAACAGCCTGGACGTGTTCTGGATTTTTGGGCTTGCATCGAATCGTATTTCTTGGATGTCGTCGCTTTTGAGTCATGTAAGAGACGCGAAGGGAACGGTGGCCGTCATCATGGATGAGTCATGCTGGCTCACATGTTGTCTTGTTGTCTGATCTGGCGATGAATGCTTGGCGTGGTGGTGAACTCTTGATAGATGTCCTTGCAGTATTTTGAGGTATTTTGTGGCAATTCTTTAGTGACATGGCGCTCTTTGCAAGGTCTTGGGAAAGAGGTTGCTGTGGTGTTTTGGGCTTGTGTTGTGATAGACTGGTCGTATTGTGTTGGCGCTGCGATGGTTGTTGGGAGCCGGATCGTTTGATGGTGCAAGGTGCTATGATTCCAAAGCAATGCGATCAATTCGCTCAGTTTCTGTCATTTCTGTCATTTCCTGCAGGCTGCCGTGGATCTCGCTTTAATGTGCTGGAGAAGGCGAGGTGACTTGGTGACTGAACGACAGACTCGAGGTGAATTTGCTGTTCGATAGACATTCCAAGTGTTTCGTTGGCACAAGTAGTTTCAGATAGTGACAATGCATTTGGAAGCACCTGAAGATTTCCTCGAGTAGATGTGATATAGTGATGACGACGATATACGACGATGATGCGGTGAGGCGGAACGCGGTGTGGACTTGCGGAAGCTGTTGGTGCTTCTTCCGATGTGGATCTTCTTTCTACTGGGCACAATTTTTGGTGCCTGGGCTAAAAACACATGGCACATCATGGCACCATGTTGCCAGATGTTGCCAGCTGGACCTTTGCAACAACTTCAGGATTTGAGGCCCTCAAGGCTAGGTCAACTTTTGTGCAAAGCTAAAAAACGTCTGCAAGGCGCTTTTGCTGAGCGGCTCCTGGACAAAGATGCTCTTTTTATTCCGGCCTTTGCCACAACATTCCTTGGAGTCGTGTACATGACCTTAAGGCTCCACGTTATTCACAGTGCAGGTACTTTCCGTATGACTACTGTAGCACTGTAAAATGGCAACGCTCATGAATTTTCATTATGTTCGTTATTTCAGGATCTCTTGCGCCCTGTTTGCTGTCTTACTCTTTTCTTCATTGTAGAGCTTGCTAAATCCGCGTTTGTTTGCCGCGCAGGCAGGTTTTGTCAGACTTGTTTCAGAGATTGGAGAAGCAGTCGTTGCGTGAGCGATTGCGGGAAGTCTGGGACCCAGCTTCGCGTCTTGTCATGCAACCCCAAAAATCATGAAATATCTACTGTAGATAGAGAATCCACCATGGGCCGCCAGCCTCTGGACCACCAACTTTTTTGAGTCTATCGTTCTGGGAAATTCAGGGATCCCAAGTTTGTGAGTCGGAAGGGTGATGTACAGTTGGTGCAGGTGCACTGTGCCTTCGCGCGTGCAGGGACCAGGTGCGCTATCAATACAGCCTGAGCCAAGAAACCATACAAGGCCTCTGACTCCAAAGGGTCTCTTTTGTTTTGTTTCGTCCCGCAAAAACGTACGAAAGAAAGGAGACACAGAGTGTGTTTTGAGAAGGGGACCATAATTGGTTTCGAAAGCAACGCCGTCCTCCCTAGGTACAGTATGCTTTGTATGCTTCGAGACAAGTCTGAGTCTAGTACCAGCTTGCGATTTTTTTTCGCCCATTTTCCTCGGGTTGGGACGGGCTGGGAGTGTTCAAACGCAGAACCCTTTTTTCTTGTAACAGATCAACTCCCAGCCAGATCCTTTTCCACAGAACTCAATATCAACAACTGCTGGTTTGATGATCATTATCCCTATTAAATGGCTATTTCATTGGGAATATACCCAACATTTTCCCAGTGGTATCTGTATCACAGTTTCTGCTGGTTTCCAGGATTGCCGAAGGTGAATCGGACGAATTGGACGAGATCGATGAAGAGATGCTCAGCCTTGACCAGTTCAGCTTTTCCTCACACCGTGGGTGACCACTCAGCGGGTAGATGAACATTTCCAACATACTAACAGACCAACAGAGTCTATCAATGTTTGACCCTTATCCTCATCATTCCTCATCTATGGTAGGATTTTCACCAACATCTTTGCTCTGGCCTCCAAGGCAGGTGAAGGTACCAACCAAAGTTGTGATATGTCTCTTCCAAGGATCGGCGAGATCATGCTAACTCTGGGTGAGGTGCTGTGCAAAGAGTGAGATATGGGTGTGTCTGAAAATGTCGTGTACCCCTTTTTACCCAATGGTTTTGCTGATCATTATCCCGTTTTTAAATGGCTATTTCATTGGGAAGATTAACCCTATTTTCAGACAAACCCATATGGACTCATGGAGTTTGATGTTCAGAGATGTTCAGAGCGTGCCGTGCCTCGTGAGTTTGATGCTTTTTGACCATGAGTGCAGGTGGAGACGACCGCGGGAAACACTCAAGTAAACTGAGATGGAGACTCTCCGGTTTCACTGTGCCATAAAGGTCGCACTTTGTCAGTGCAGAACTCCCCATTATGATATGCCTTCACGGAGGCTGTTTTGAAGCCATTTGGCCGCTCGCAATTGGTGATCAAGACCCCGAGGTCCGCATTGTGCCCAACATCCATATCCGCTATCCAGTCCAGGCTATCCAGCCTTTTGATTTCGACCTCCAGCAATTCTTAGGAGCATTAGACTCATTAAACACAATGAAACCTTTTCTCAGATCTTTTTCAGATCATTTTATGGCCGAGTCTCCATTGCGTTGGGATCTGCAACATAAAGAGTTCTTGGATTCTTTTGATTGTCGTGTGCCACTGTGTACTGATCACAGATCATGTGGTAACAACCTGGTATCATGTGGTCAAGTTGGAAACCGTAAATCTTGGAGATCTTGGAGATCCGGTTTCAGTCGTTTGACCTTGGGGATCCGGGCCCGTTTTGCGAGCTGTAGCTCTTTGTTAAGACAGTGTTTTCAAGCCCGGAAATTTGAAAGGCGTCGGAAATCTCAGAATGGACGCGCGATCAAAGAATCAAAGATGGATTTAGGTTGCGCGATGATTCAGCTTTCAAGATGTGTATGGAGGTGCCTAGAAACAGACACACGTGCATACATGGCATACGCAGCATACATGTCATACAACGTGAGGCAAGGTTACAGATACGGGGTGGCTTATTTCTTCCCACCTAACAGAGCAATGCCTTCTGTTTGATGCTATGTATTTTCTGCCTCTGAATGCAGCTGTTTGACTTCAGAGGCTTATTTCTGCACCGTTGGAATCATGCCCATGTGACCTTCTGTCATGAGAAGAGTATGTGGTGCAAGTGCAAATGAGAAAAATAGGAAACTATCTAGAATCTACAGTTGTTCAGTCCAACGTATTTTGACGGGCAAGCTCCTGCCATGATGTATTTTGTGCAGCTTGCGGTGCTTGCGCCAGTGATTGCACTTGGAGAGGCGGGCCTACGTTTCAAGTTTGGCAGACCTCCACACTTGGAGTATTGCAGTTTTGTAATGTCTTGCCCGTGAGCCTTCACAACTGGGGCCCAGTAAGCATCCAACAGCCCAGAGGCAGGGGAGCCGAGTTGGGCTTCCTTGGACGATGAATGTGAAACTGAAGGATGTGCGTTGCAAGCCCTGCAACGGGAAGGACTGATTTGGTAAATCTGTTGAGCTCAAAAAAAGATCCACTGGGTCCTTCTTGAGTTTCTGGGCCAAAACATGGCAAACACAGACCTTGAGCGTGATGTAAAGCCATTCAAACTTGTAATGTTGGATATTGATCAGAAAGGATTTCAATTGAAATCAATTTACTTTCAATTCATTTGAATTCACTTTCAATTGATTTTCCTTCTACTGCAAATCTTGAAACAACAAAATCGCCCCACACTTTTTTGTGCACAATAGGGTACCATCCAAACAATTACATTATTGAGGATCTGGGTCACTCATGGGGTACCCGTTTGAAAAATTGTTCGGGTGCTGTTTATTAATAAGGATTTAATAAGGCATCTGATTATTTGGGGAACCTTGCATTTTCAAGGCTTTAACATGGATATGGCTTTCTAAAGTAAATGGCCAACTTTACGCAAAGAAAGGTGTATAAAGGTGGATAAAGCTCCTCCTGAAAACAAATGGATCTGAGAAACAGAAATCTTCTTCAATAGAGGCCCACCCCACCATTTTCAGGATACTCAATAATCTTTAAAAAGAACTCACAATAGAGGCCCATGACACTAATCGGTATCCAACGTTAAGGAATAGATTTCTCGCGGCATCATTGCTTTTGATTCAGAGTTTTCCGTTTTGTCAAACTGTCTTGATTGGAGTTTTGCTCTGCGGAAGAGCTTCAGTGGGAGGACTCAAGAAAGGCGATGCTGATTCAGCCTGGACTGAGGCCACAAGTCTGAATTTTGATTTTCAAAAAGTTCAATGCACCCTGGGTGCAGCTTGAATACTTTTCGCTTCTGTTCTGGGACTTGGATTCCTACAAAATGAGCATCCCTTCAGGTGATGTCTGCTCTAGTTCCTCGCATCCAGAAGCTGGTCTTTGAGAACAACGAATTAGCCGTGTCCAAGGAAATGAGAGATGCAATGAAGGGCACATGCCTAAAACTCGACGAGTACCGCACCAGTGACAAACCTTTCTCTGATCACTGGCAATGTGCTGCTGTAGACAATGACAACTTTGGTGCCGGTGCCTATTGTCCCAGTGAACGCGTGATCGAATCGCTCAGTGAGTATGCCGGTATTTCAAAGCGGACTTTCTCCAAATTTCACTTGCGCTCCAACAACGAAAGTGATACACTCTATGGCAAATGGTGTGGAATGCCTGCACCTCCCGAGTACGAACATCCCTATGGTGGGCCTGTTGGCGCGCGCGTATTCTGGGAGGACAACAGACAAAATGCACTTGAGTTGAACAGCTTAAGATAAAGACTGTTCGTGATGGCCTTCGGGCTGTTCGTCTTTCGATGTCTTTCGGCTAGGACTGTGTCATGCGAAACGCCGGCTACTTCAATGCTTTGATGTGTGCTCCTTGCCTCAAATGCTTGCGATGTAAGGCACGTTCGACATGACAGACTTAACGCTTGTGAACTCACATTTTCACAGAGAACATGCCATCTTTGTTATCTCCCCCTCTGTGGTTTGGCCATGTTTGTCCACCAAGGATAAGAAGGACTCCTATGCGGTGTTGGGTATTGCTGCTTTGAACCATGGAGTATGTTATCCAGCTCACCGACATGACAACCAGGCCACCGCAAGTTGTTAAACCTTGGATATTTGCATCAGTGACGTGTTGCAGGTGTTTCCGAGAATTGGTCTTGAGTCTTGATGTCAGGATGACACGAGAAATTGACATCCCTGGAGACAAACTCCAAACATCCTTCCAGTATCTTCCAGTCATATGCCTCATTGTTCCTCGTGGATGAATCACAGCGTAAGACCACGTCAACAGCAGCGACTCAATTACCTTGAGATCACAAAGTATTCAATTTTTCCACTTGATGAAGTATTTTTCTTAGTGTAGAGGATTTCCAGATGTTTTCACTCAAGAAACCTGAAACTGCCCAGAATTTCACTCAGGAAATTCCCAGCTATGGGCCCAACTTCCACGGCCAGGAAGCCTATTGGCAATTGAACGGTCCGGGTTGGTGGAGGACGTGGCCCGACAACTTTACCTCGGCGCCCAACCAAAAGCCTGCGACTCAGGGATTTCAGGACATCAAAACTGGGGATTTCAGGTGGTATAAAACCTTACAAAACCTTATAAAACCAACCATTTTATACATTCTGTATAAGACTTATACCCATTTATGGGGATATACATGGTAACTAAGCAACGAATATGATATTTGGATGTGCCTGAAAATGGGGGATTCAAACCCCAGCTATGGTGACTCTATACGGAAAATCATGATTCATCAGTGGATGGAATGGGGTATCAAAATTTCAGACAAAGCCAAATGACTTTGCCAACGGAGTGGATGAACACCAAGGCCATATTCTGAGATTCGGATGACAAGTCCAAAGGGTTCATGGCGACTCCACAATCATCCAGGACAGGGATGAACCGCCGATGTTGCCGATGTTGCCGCTGATCTTTGCTGATGTTAGGGAATTGACATTGCATGCTCATGCTGAAGCTCATCTCCACGGCTCGACCCAGGTTCCTTAAAGTCAACATAAGTCAGTGATATAGTGCAATTATCACCTGTTCACTATTTCCCAGCTCTTCTAGGTTGATCTCGTCAAGCTTCCCGTCCTCTTGTAGGCGGACTCATCCATGAAATGGACACCACCCATGACGATGACTTCCTGCTGGCAGTTTATTGGTGGGGGAAACCCGTTGACACCGAGGTGAATTATGCTTACAGCAGCTAGGACGATTTAGGGGAAATGGGGACTTTTGCCTCTTTCTGTAATCAAAGTCACCTAGAGATGTGTTCAGTCAAATCACCCATCTGCAGCTCAGGCCATGCTGTCCAAGAGCAGGGCTCCTGTTTCGCAAGTTACCGCGCAGAACACAGCGACGTTGCTCACAGCTGCCCGGAATTGGCACGCCCTCCTTGGGCCGTTTTCCGGAGATGAGTTGCTCTGCTTTGTTCAACTTGGGACAGATTTACATAACACTCATGCAACAGATGTACAATGATGTATATAGATGTATCATGATGTAACATAGGTACTTTTGGCGGCCTGCCGGTGCGGCCCCGGATCTGGATCCTCCTCTCACTTTTCGGGCAGCGCCGAAAGTCAAAGAGCTTTCTGCGCAGCGCAACATCAACGCAACATCCCATGGCCGAACTTGCAAAAGTCTCTGCAAGTTTCCGAGAGTTTGGCACTTTGACCATTCTGTCAGTTCCAGACTGTGTGTAACAAGCGTGAACAACTCAACAGATGCTGCACACCAACCTTTACAAAGGAAAAGTACAGTGATGCAGTGACTATGCAGAGATTGTTGAGTCTGCGCAGAGGCATTTTTGTCTTGCGGCAGTTGTTATCAATAGTAGTAGTAGTATCAATAGTAGTAGTAGTAGTATCAATAGTAGTAGTATCAATAGGATTAGATAGCTAAGACCTCTATCCATGTTTTCCGGGACGGCTTGAATGGCTTGAATCCTGAACTGGAAATAGTTGCTGATGATTTCCCAAGGCAGATACACAGCCAGCATTACCAAGATGCTCAGAAAAGTTTCAACTTGCCACTGGCCTCAGGGTGAATCCATCCAAACATATCCAATCGGTGCTTCCAAGCACAGTGTCAAACACCATGCTCTCCTCCCCCCAAAGAAACAGTGACATGTTAGGAAAATCCTTAGGCTTGTTCGTTTTCCAAACTTTCCAAACCATTGCTTGTGATGCATCTTTGAGACATGGATGAACAACCCGAGTGGCACACCAAGAGATCTACGGTAGAGAGGCAGCTTTTAGAGCTGCGCACAGAGAGGGAGTCTCTTCGGAAGCAGGAGCAGGAAGCGCAAGCCCGGAAGGCCGAGATCGAACGCCGCGCGTCTGAAGAGGAGAGTGCATTGTTGGCAGCAGCAGATGTCGCAGACGGAGCCAATGTGGCAGAAACATCGGCTCTACGCGAGCGCATGGCCATGGTGAAGGATCAAGCCGAGGATGTTTTGGTAGAAGCTGATGAACGGGAACACGAGTTCGCCGAGGAGGGGTTCAGCTGCGGCCACTCAGCGGGTTCACAGCCAAAAAAAGTGATGTCCATGTGGGTGATTTCATGATTTTCATATGTTTTTATAGTTTCACAGTGTCGATAATTGTCAAAATGAGGACCGTCACGGGGCTTAAAAGGGCAACGTCCCTATTATGTCCCTGTAGTATCCCTGTGAGGAGTGCCGACACCTGCGGGTGGACAGGATTGAAGCCGAGAAGGGACTGAGGGAGGAGACCAAGAAACTTAAGGACCGGTGGAGCTTTGTGGGGGCGTTGACGATTTTATGCAAGACTGTACAAGCTGATGATATCTTGTAGTGAACGGAAACAATTAGGTATGCCTCGACAGATTTTGATATATGTTACATTATGCCACTATGTTTCCAATTTGAATATTTTCAGAATCACAGTAGAAGTCATGTTTCAAGACGGCAAGACGGATGCGAGCCGTGAAGGTGTTCTCCAAGAACATTGACGAAGTGGAGACTGAGTACCACGAAGCTCTGCGGAGGCAAACTGCAGAGTTGCAGACGAAGCGACAAGAAAATTGGAAGAGACGACAAGATTTGGTGCAGCAGACGGAAACCAAGGCTCTGGAAATGAAAGATGAGCTGATGAAGGAAACTCTGCAGAGCAAAGCATACCATTCTTTTGACATCTTTTGATTTGATTCATGAGGTGTCCAGTTGCGTAAATTTGAAGCTGATATTCTTTCTACGTTTTTAAGGCAAACAATATTTATGAATAAGAATAAACATGCTCACTGTTCCCCTCAAGGAATTGCAAGCTGTGCACGATGAGCTGAGAAGAGCCAAAGCAGAGATCCAACGCAACGTGAAAGACCAGGTCTTGCTGCGCCAGAAGGTGCTGAACAGCGTGGATCAAGACATCCACAACATTGACCTTGCAGTGAATCAAGGTCTGGATGACGCCAAAAGTCGTGCCCGAGATCTACATCAACGTGCCCAAGAGATCATCCAAGAGGTGCAGCAGAGAGACTTCGCCATGGAAGAACAGCTGCGGCGGCGTGTTTCCACCGCCATCACTGTTTTGGACATGGCCAAGACCGCCAAAGATTCCGCCAGCACGGAGCATGCTGGCAACGAACAGCGCCGTCGCCACACGGCCAAAGCCTTCGGCGACGTCTTTCCGCGCAGCAGTCGCTTTGACTTCTCCGGGCTCAGCACGGCCAAGCCGCGGCTGCAGCCCGGGCCCGATGGGTCTTGGGACGGGCAACAAACGCCGACGCCGTCGCGGTGACGTGGCGAAAAGTGCAAACACCGCAGGCCTCCTGCTGGTCACAGCCACAATAGTCAATCAGAATAGTCACAATAGTCACCACATGCAGACTCAAAATGAATTGTGTTGGTCCAATGTGCTTCATTTTAATCATGAGATGTTTTGCCCCTCATGAAATCTTGCCGTTTTTTCTGGGTGATTCAAACGAACGGTCTCTGTCATCGTGTACCGGGGGGACATTGCGTTAGCATGCGCTAATCATCGCTCATCAATATTTCTGGCTCAAGATGTTCAGGTCCTTTTGCCCGGGTGGTGACTTGGATGGAAAACTTTTGAATTGGCATGAATTGGCTAGTTCGACAGGTTGGCATTTGGACCTTCATATCATGCAATTTCGATTGTTTGTTTGGACTCCATTGTCCCCTGCGCCAATGCACACACTTGGCCACTTCCATGTGGAAGCATAGTTTTCAGCTCTTGAAGTCTTTATAAAAAGCATTGCCCAAGTCCATTCCCAACAGATTACATGGTGCCAGTGCTTCAGGCAATTCCATGAAATGCTTGGGCTGGTGTTCTTGTCCTTCGAAGTTGTGACTGCATTTCACTCAGGTGCCCAGTGAATTCTGTTCTAAAACTCAAAATGTTGGCAATCATTGGGCCTTTGATCGCGGATTGGCAACTTCCAAGTTTATACAATAATGTGTTACTGAAAGCAAGTTCGAGTGTTTCCTTTGGTCCTAGACATTTGAAACATTTTTCACTGTGAGTCCGGGAAAGTGGTTTGGCATTGATTGGTTTATGTACTATGGTTTACTCGTTATTTGATATTTGTTGAAATTTGCTGTCTCGATTTGTTTCCCGTGACAGGCAATTCCAGTGAATTTGTGCGGCGAGCGCCACGAGGCTGGATCTCATCTCGACAAAGCTTTCAAGGTCGAAATTTCCGAGACCTGACAGCTTCGAATCAGAACCGCACTTTTTGAAATGCATCAATGGATATAATATGATATAATGCATCATATAAATGAATGGCATTGCAGGGGGATGTCCTGAAAACATCAAAAGCAATCTAGTGAAATGCGCTGTCACATTAAGAATGAGTCACTGACTGAACATTTGGTTCAATCTTTGAATGCAGAGCGTAGTTAAGTTATGATACTATTTCATGAACTTTTGATTTCCTTGTTGGCTTCTAGAAGTTTTACTAGCACATCGAGTGACAGAAAACGCTTCCTTGCGCAGGAGTGATAAGTGTGAATGTGAAGCCACAAGGAGCTTTTGAAGTTACCATCTGGTTATTTAACATAGCCATGGAAAATCACCAGTTTTAATAGGTAAACCATCTATAAATGGGCAATTTCCCATGGCTATCTTAAACAACCAGAGGGTATTTTGTTTTATTTTTTCCTGTGTGGGTAATGCCACCGAAAAAAACAGACGTGGGAAAGAAAAATTGGAACGGGTGACCTGGTGGGAGGTCAGTCCTATCAGATTACAACTTTGAAACTGAACAAGATTCCATTCCTGGCTTCCCGCTCGAAGAAACACGCTTGATCTTCGATAGTATGAGTATTATGAATTATGAATAATTATGAGATATAATGACATAGTTTCACAATTATTATGAATATCTGGCGGATTTTCAATCAGCATTCAAAGCATTCCAGCCGTGTCCAGGAGACATCGAGATGGAGGCATCCCAGTCAGCCCGGTCATCCCGCTCCGACGCAGGCGACAATGTGAAGCAAAACCAGAAGTAGATGTGGTAGGAAAATGGAAGAAAGAAATGAAAGAAATGAAAGAAATGAAAGAATCTGAAAGAATCTGAAAGAAATGAAAGAAATGAAAGAAATGAAAGAAATGAAAGAAATGAAAGAATCTGAAAGAAATGAAAGAAATGAAAGAAATGAAAGAAATGAAAGAATCTGAAAGAAATGAAAGAAATGAAAGAAATGAAAGAAATGAAAGAAATGAAAGAA